>Ga0181518_10000269_pt1 | contig 60301 bp, 47 predicted proteins | sample PEATcosm2014_Bin_28_FD_119751 | JGI IMG/M metagenome (GOLD analysis project Ga0181518, IMG submission 119751) | Peatland microbial communities from MTU Mesocosm Facility, Houghton, MI, USA - PEATcosm2014_Bin01_60_metaG | ecosystem: Environmental > Terrestrial > Soil > Wetlands > Peat | place...
GGCGCGCGCCCCGGGCCGCAGCCTGCCGATGCAGGTACGGCAAGCCCTGCTGCTCGGCCTGAGTTTCAATCTGTATCGCTTGAAGCATCGTTGCCTTTTCCGAAGGATGTCAACAGAGCCAAGCCATCTCATAAATGGTGGCAACGGGGGTCGGAGCTTCAGCTCCGACATTGAGACCCAGCAACAACTGGGCTCAGTAGACCCTGGGCTTTAGCCCAGGGCGCGAAGCGCCCCTGAGGGAACTCTTTTCTTCGCTCCCCGACCATTTATGAGAAAACCTCTACCGGCTCCGCGAAGACCGGCGCGTTGTGGAAGTCCTGCACTTACGCCATGATTCTCGTCAGTCGCTACGGTTCTAGCGCTGCGATGATGTGCCGTCGTGCGCGACACGAAAAGGCCGAAGATATATCAGGCCTGGCGCCACTTCAGGAAAACGGCGGCGAGCGGCGGCAGCGTCAGCGCGAGCGACTGGCGACGCCCTTGCCAGGCGTGCTCGTCGGCGTTCATGCCGCCCAGATTGCCCACATTGGAGCCGCCGTAAATTGCGGCATCGGTGTTCAGCACCTCTTCATAGTGCCCCGCGCGCGGCACTCCCAGCCGGTACCCATACCGCACCACCGGCGTGCAATTCAGCACCGCCAGGATCACGTCATCCGGATTCTTGCCGCGGCGGATAAACGAATACACGCTGTTGTCCGAGTCATTCGCGTCAATCCACTCAAAACCCTGCCAGTCGAAATCCACTTGGTGCAAAGCCGGCTCCGCGGCGAGCAGCCGGTTCAGGTCGCGGACCAGTTGCTGCACGCCGCGATGCGATTCGTATTGCAGCAGATGCCAGTCCAGGCTCTCCGCTTCGTACCACTCGTTCCGCTGCCCGAACTCCTGCCCCATGAACAGCAGCTTCTTCCCGGGATGCGCGTATTGATAGGCGAACAGCAACCGCAAATTCGCGAATTGCTGCCACATGTCCCCCGGCATTTTGTGCAGCAGCGAATTCTTTCCATGCACCACTTCATCGTGGGAGAAGGGCAGCATGAAATTCTCGGTGAAGGCGTAGAGCATTGAAAACGTCAGTTTGTTGTGCTCGTAGCGCCGGAACACGGGGTCCTTGGAGAAATAGTGCAGCGTGTCGTTCATCCAGCCCATGTTCCACTTCAGGCTGAACCCCAGCCCGCCGAGATACGTCGGGCGCGACACGCTCGGCCACGCCGTGGACTCCTCCGCGATGGTCAGCACTCCGGGGAATCGCAGGTACGCCACTTCATTCATTCGCTTCAAAAAATCGATAGCATCCAGATTCTCGCGCCCGCCGTAGCGGTTCGGTATCCACTCGCCCTCCTTGCGCGAATAGTCCAGATACAACATGGAGGCGACCGCATCCACGCGCAGCCCGTCAATGTGGTACTTGTCCAGCCAGAACTGCGCATTGGAGATCAGGAAATTCTGCACTTCGTTGCGGCCGTAGTTGTAAACCAGCGTGCCCCAGTCGGGATGCGTGCCCTGCCGCGGATCGGAATGTTCGTAGAGATGCGTCCCGTCAAAAAGACTCAGCCCGTGCGAGTCCCGTGGAAAATGCGCCGGCGTCCAATCGAGAAGTACACCCAGCCCGGCCTGGTGGCAGCGATCCACAAAGGCCATAAATTCCGAAGGCGTGCCGTAACGGCTGGTGGCGGCATAATAGCCAAGTGTCTGATAGCCCCAGGAGGCGTCAAAGGGATGCTCCATCACCGGCATCAATTCAATGTGCGTATAGCCGAGATCCTTCACGTAAGGAATCAGTTGATCGGCCAGTTCCAGGTAGCTGAGCCAGCGGTTGTGCTCCTCGGGCATGCGCCGCCACGAGCCCAGATGCACTTCGTAGACGGAAACCGGCTGCTGCAGCCAGTTCCTCTGCGCGCGCTGCGTCATCCAGTCGCCGTCCCCCCAGTTGTGTTTGTCCAGGCGCGCCACAACCGATCCGGTCTTCGGCCGTAACTCCGAAAAGAAGCCGTAGGGATCGGCCTTCAGCGGCAGCATCTCGCCGCGCGGCCCGATGATTTCGTATTTGTAAATCGCGCCCTCGCCGAGGTCGGGCAGAAACAACTCCCAGATGCCGGACGACCCGCGCGTGCGCATGGGATGAACGCGGCCGTCCCAGCCATTGAAGTCGCCCACCACGCTGACGCGCCGCGCGCTGGGAGCCCACACGGCAAAGTGCACGCCGGAAACGCCGTCCACCGTCTTGATATGTGCGCCCAGCTTCTCGTAGGTGTCGTGGTGGCGGCCTTCACCCATCAGGTAGAGATCGAATTCGCTGAGCAGATAGGGAAACGCGTAAGCGTCGTGGCCTTCGACCACTGCGCCGTAATCCATGCGGCAACGGATGCGATAGCTCGAAGGAGCCGGCGCCAACTCGCTCACCAGCGGAAGTTCCGCCTCGTAAACTCCCTCCGGCCGGACTTTTTTCATGGGCAGCGCATCAGCTTGCCCGCCCCAAAGTAGCTGGGCTTCCACCGCGCGCGGTTGCAAAACGCGCACCAGCCAGCGGCGCCCCGCAGGTGTCTCAATGGGCTGCGGACCGAGCACGGCAAAAGGATCCGAGTTGCGGCCCGCGAGCAGAGCATCCATGCGTGTCACTGCCGGGTCTGCGGGCGCAGCCTTCGGTTTTCGGGGAGGAGTATCGGGCACGCCAGCATTCTATCGGATTCTGCCTGCCGGTCCAACTCGCAGGGCCACACGCTGCCAAGAATCTCGCGTCTCCGAACCTGCAAGCCGATGTCTTCCGGCCGAACCTGGCCTCTCGCTTCCCTCGTCGGTCAGTTTCCGATTACGCGAGCACCGGGAGTTGAGGCCATTACTTATTAACTTGCTCGCCTACGGCTGGGATGTAAAATGCCAGAAGTTCTCTGGTCCAAAACTTGGAGCTGTCCAGACAGTCAGTTCTGAAAATTGCCCTTCAGGTGAAAACATGTTCTTCCATAGCCTAAACCGCTTCTTAGTGCTAGCCATTCTGGCTTCAACTCAATTCCAGGCACTCGAAACCGCCGTGGCTTTTCAAAGCAAGGGTGTGCCGCCACAGTCCAGTGGTTCTGTTTCGAAGGGTGGGACTGCTGCATGTGGAATCGAAATGCTCAGCGACACGGAGGGGGTGGATTTTAATCCGTATCTTCGGGAGGTGTACCTCTCGGTCAAGAAAACGTGGTTTGCAAACATGCCGCCATCCATTGAAAAGGGACAACAAGGAAAAAACATAGTAGAATTTCGCGTTCTGCAGGATGGAAATGTTCCTAAAGATTCTCTGAAAATGGTACTCAGTTCAGAGAAGAGTGACTTTGATACAGCCAGCCTGCAAGGTATTCGCGAGGCAGCCCCGTTCAACCATCTACCTGAGAAACTTTCTCAACCCTTCATCGTGCTGCGTTTCACTTTTTATTACAATCTTCCTGTCCCTCGAAATCCGCGCTGAACTAAACAGTCTCGGTAACGGTCATTGCCGGAAACTGAGCCAATTTCCTCGCCTCCGCCTCTTGCGGCTCCGCTCGTCCCGCGATACAGTGCTGGCACCTCAACGAAATACGGCGAAACTGCAACTGTTGCATATTCCAAAATGAGGGATGGTCGTTTGAAACGCCACTTCGCAACGCCCGCCGCCTTGTTGTATCTTGCTTGCAGCATGATCCCCGGCACAACCTGCGCACAGGACCGCTCCCAAGCCCGCTCCATGGTCATTTCGCGCAATGGCATTGTGGCCGCGGAATCTCCGCTGGCCGCGCAGGCGGGCGCGCGCATCCTGGAGCGCGGCGGCAACGCCGTGGATGCCGCGATCGCCACGAACGCCATGATGGGCGTCGTCTCCCCGATGATGAACGGTATTGGCGGCGATTTGTTCGCCATCGTCTACGACGCGAAAGCCAACAAACTCTACGGCCTGAACGCCAGCGGTTGGGCGCCGAAAGGCCTCACCATCGAAGCGCTCCACAAACTCGGTTTGCGCGAAATGCCGGAATCCGGCGTCCATACCATCACCGTTCCCGGCACCGTGGATGGCTGGCAGAAACTTGCGGACAAATTCGGGCGCAAGAAGCTCAGCGAAGATTTGGCGGCCGCGATCAACACGGCGCAGAATGGCTATCCCGTTACCGAGTGGGTGGCGATGTACTGGGCCAGTGCCGTGGACTACCTCCGCGGCGATGAAACTGCCGCCAAACTCTACTTGCCGCAGGATCGCCCGCCGAAGACCGGCGAAGTCTTCCGCAACCCGGAACTCGCCCGGTCCCTGCAGCAAATTGCCGAGCACGGCCGCGACGCCTTCTACAAAGGCGAAATTGCCCGCCGCATCCTGGAAACCATGAAGCGTCACGGCGGCACCATGACCGCCGCCGACCTGGCCGAATATTCCAGCGAGTGGGTCGAGCCCATCTCCACCACCTATCGCGACTGGACCGTCTACGAAATGCCTCCCAACGGGACGGGCATTGCCGCCCTGGAAATGCTCAACATCATGGAGACCTTTCCCCTCGGCCAGAAGGACTATGGCTTCGGTTCCTCCAAAGCGCTTCACGTGATGATCGAGGCCAAGAAAATCGCCTACGCGGACATGGCCCGATACATCGGCGATCCGCGCGGCCAAAAATTGCCCGTGCAGGCGCTGCTCTCAAAAGACTGGGCGGCGCAAAGCGCGAAACTGATTGATCCGGACCACGCGAATTGCGCCGTGCCCGCTGGGAATTTGTCCGTAGGCAATGACACGACGTACCTGACCGTGGTGGACCGCGAAGGCAACATGGTTTCGCTGATACAGAGTAACTACAGCGAATTTGGCTCCGGGATTGTCGCGCCGGAAACGGGCTTTGCGCTGCACAATCGCGGCGCGCTCTTCACGTTGGACGCCAGTTCGCCCAACACGCTGGCCGGCCGCAAGCGCCCCCGCCACACCATCATCCCGGGGTTTGCGCAGAAGGGCGATCTCCGCGTGGCTTTCGGCATCATGGGTGGCTGGAACCAGTCGCAGGCTCACGCGCAGTTCATCGCGAATCTGGTGGATTTCAAGATGAACATTCAAGCGGCGCTGGAGGCTCCGCGATTCACCAAACGTACCTTTGAAGGCTGCGACGTCGCGTTGGAGAACCGCTTCTCGCAAAAGACCCGCGACGAGCTCACCGCGAAAGGCCACATGATCGCGCTGCTGGGCGCCTTTTCCACGGACGTGGGCGGCGGCCAGGCGGTCCTCCGCGATTTTGCCAAGGCCATCAATTACGGCGCCTCTGACCCGCGCAAGGACGGCGCCGCCATCCCAGAGTTGCCCGTTGACTAACATAACCTTTATTAAATAGCCCGGTACCTCACCCGGCAGGTACCTGCAGGGGAGTACCGCAAAATACTTCCCTCCAACGCGCGGAATGTGAACGGGTGTTCCCAAGTGCTCTGTTCTGGCAGCCCTCACGCGGCGCTAACGCCTTTGTTTTCTGTGCAATGGCGTGCCGCCCCGGGTGGTAAGAGAGTTGCAGCCTATAAGAGGCTCCGAAGAGCTTACTCGACTCGTATTCGTTGCTGGGAGGCAGACATGCAGTCCCGAATCGGGAAAACTCTGGCGCTCGCGGGTGGCCTGGGCATCACTACGCTCCTGGCCGGCAGCGTGGTTCGGGCGCAGAGCGCCGAGGTTGCCGGAGAGTATGAATGCACGCAGGCGCTGGTGGCGGGCAAGGCCGTGCCTTGCAAGGCCGCGCCGCTTTCCTTGAAAACGGACGGCCATTTTGAGTTGCAGGGGCGCGAGGGCGAGTACCTGGTGAACGGCAGTTGGGTGGTTTTGAACGGCACGGTGCTGAAGTCGCGCGCCAAGATCGAAGCCGGCCACAAGATCGTGTTTCGCTTCTACAACAAGAAGGGCCTCTGCGAGATGATCTACGAACGCCGCGTCGCGGAGCTTGGCAAAACCAACCTAGGTTGATTTTCCTCCCGCCATTCTTTTCTTCCTTGCCCGGTTCACTCACAAACTTCCACTCATCTGTCCGTCAAGTTCAGCAAGCAATTGTCATCCTGAGGCGACCCGGTGAGGATCGCCGAAGGACCTCAACAGCCACCACCAAAAACCTGTCATTCCGACCGTAGGGACGGCGCCTTTTGCCGTCCCGGAGTGGAGGAATCGTGCTTCCACTGCAGATATCAGGCAAAATGGTCCGAGGGCACGTTAAAGAACTGGCTCCCTACCTCTCCATCAACTCGCTGAACAGCCGCAGCGTGGCCGGTGCATGGCCCGCATAGTGATTGTTGGCAAACGCGAAGACGCGGATTTTGCGCTTCATGAAGTTGCGGCAGGCCTCCACCCAGTCCTGCAGATCGCGCCTGCGGTCCACGATCGTGGTGTCCCAGGTTTTCGTCTGTTCCTCGATGGCCTTGCGATCGCCCAGCCAGCGGATGTACGTAAAATCGGTTGTGATGGCGTCGCCTTTCGTGAACCATTCGCGCGGGCGCGGCATCCATGGATGGTCAATTAGGGCTAGCGCGATGCTGTGTTTCCTCAGAAGATCGAAGAGCGCCGGTCCCAGCCAGGTTTTGTTGCGGATTTCCAGGGCGAATCGAGGTTCCGTGGGCAGCTTCTCCAGAAATGGCTTCAGCCGCGCCAGAAAATCCGCGGGCGTGGCAAACGCCTTTTTGTTGAAGTATTGAAACTGAAACAGGATCGGCCCGCGCTTTTCGCCCAGATGCTCGGTCACCCGAAGGAATTCCTTCAGAACCGGTTCGGCATCCACCAGGACGCGTTCATGCGTGATTTCCTGCGGAGCTTTCAGCGCAAACAGGAAATTCGCCGGCGTCTTCCCGTACCAGCCCTTCACCGTGGATTCGGCCGGGATGCGGTAGAACGTCGCGTCAATCTCCACCGTGTCAAACTGCGTCGCATAGTAGGAAAGATAATCGCGCGCCTGCACGCCTTGCGGATAAAAAGTCCTCTCCCAGCCTTCGGCGGTGAACGAAGACGTGCCCACCCGCAGGTACGCGGCATTCTCCTTGGAACTGTCGGACTCTCGATTCTCGCTAGTAGGCATTGGCGTTAGATTCTAGCTTACTCGGCGGGTCCGGACGGTTCGTTTTTCAGCGCGGCTCTTGCGCGGCTCCTGCCTTCCCTTGTTACGTCGCACTTCTCAGGAACTTGAGGGCGCCCCACGCTAGGTTTGTTAGGCGCGTTGTTTGCGCCCCGGACGGGGTTGCGGGGGTGGGCTCTTGCGCTCCAACGCCGACCGCTCTCTTCTCTTTCCCGATTCTTCTCTGTGAACTCTGCGCATTCTGTGATCTCTGCGCTAATCCTTTTCCCGCTGTGTCCCGCCCCCCGCCCGCCGCCCCATCACCATCAGCGCCAGCAACACGCTTCCCGCCAGCAACACCGTCGCCAGCAAATACGGCGCTCCCGGCAAATGCACCGCTCTCCCCGGCGAAATCGCCGCCGAAAATACTTGCGTGAACAGCAGCGGCCCCGCCATCCCCGTCAACGCCCGCAGCGAATTGATCGCTCCCTGCAATTTCCCCTGCGCTGACGGCTCCACCAATTGCGACATCAGCGATTGCATCGACGGCCCCGCCACGCCCCAAAGCGCAATCAGCGGCACTGCACCCAGGAACGCCCACCCGCGCGTTGCCAGTCCGAATCCCGCAAATCCCAGCACGCCAAAAAACAATCCCGAAACCAAACTGAATCGCTCCCCAAATTTCTTTACGTACGGCCCCACCAATCCCCCCGACACCACCGCCACGCACACGCCCACCGCCCCCAGCGCGATTCCCACCGACCGCTCGTTCCATCCATACCGGTATTCCGTGTACAGCACAAACACGCTCGGCAGCGCCTGGTGCGCCAAATAATACAAGACGCACACCACCGAAAGCCCCGAAAGCACGCGGTGCGATCGCAGCAGCGCCAACGACCCCAGCGGATTCGCCATGTGCCACGCCGACTTCGCCCGCTTCTCCGCCGGCAGCGATTCCGGCAGCACCAACGCTCCATACAGAAAATTCGCCAGGCTCAATGCCGCCGCCGCCCAGAACGGCGCCCGCAAACTGTAGTGCCCCAGCAACCCTCCCACCGCCGGCCCAATCACAAATCCCACTCCAAACGACGCGCCCAGCATTCCATACTGTTTCGCGCGTTTTTCCGGAGGACTCACATCCGCCACATACGCAAACGCCGTGGAAACATTCGACGTCGTAATCCCCGAAATAATCCGTCCCACAAACAGCCAGCCCACCGTCGGCGCCACCGCCATGAAAATGTAATCCAGCCCCAATCCCAGGCACGAAATCAGGATGATCGGCCGCCGCCCGAACCGGTCGCTCCACGCCCCCAGCACCGGCGAAAACAAAAACTGCATCGTGGCCCACGCGAACCCGAAATACCCGGTGATCGCCGAAGCCCGCGCAATGTTTCCGCCTTCAAATTGAATAATCAGGTTTGGCAGGACTGGCGCGATAATCCCAAACGCCAGAAAATCCATCGCCACCGTAACCAATATAAATACGAACGCCGCCCGCGACCCGCTTGTGCGCGGTGCCGCGGGAGAAGGGAATTGCCCTATGTCGGACTCACGATTCTCGCCAGTAGGCATTGGCGTTAGATTCTAACTTAACAGGCTGGTTTCCCACGCTCGCTTTTTCAGCGTGGCTCTTGCGTTCCTCTTGCGTTCCCTTGTTGCGTCACCCATCCCGTGAACTTGAGTGTGCCCCAACCTACTGAATATTGAATAATATAGTGACATTAGCGGATTCTTGTGCTATCTTCAGAGCATGGGAAATCCAAAAGGTGTTCGACGAGACTTCGAAAAACTGGAACAGCGGCGCTTGCTCGCCGCGGGACTGTTGCGGCAGGGCGTTCCTCAGGCGGAAGTGGCCCGGCAGGTGGGCGTGCATCGGCAGTCAGTGAGTCGCTGGGCCCAGCAACTTGCCGAGGGCGGACGAAAGGCGCTGAAGAAGGCCGGGCGCGCCGGGCGCAGGCCGCGCCTGAAGGCAGCCGACCTGCGGCGCATCGAACGCGGACTGCAGCGCGGGCCGGAAGCGCTGGGATACGAAACCAGTTTGTGGTCGGCTTGGCGCGTGGCCGACCTGATCGAACAGGAATGTGGCGTACGTTACGATCCTTCGCAGGCTTGGCGCATCCTGCGGCAACTGGGCTGGAGTTGCCAGCGTCCCGTGGGACGGGCCCTCGAGCGGGACGAGGCCAAGATTCGGAAGTGGAAAGCTAAGCGCTGGGTGGAGATTAAAAAAAAGCCCAAAAAGAAAGGCGCACCATCGTCTTCGCCGACGAAAGTGGACTGAGCGAGCGTCCCCACCGCACGCGCACCTGGGCCCCCAAAGGACAGACGCCGGTGCTGCAGTATCACTTCACTTGGAAGACTGTATCGGTGATCGCCGGAATCACCTTTTGGAATTTTTACTTCCGGCTCTTTCCCGGAGCCATTCGCAGCCCGCAGATCATCGCGTTTCTCACTCATCTGCTATGCCACATTCCGAGTAAACTGCTCATCGTTTGGGACGGCTTGCCCGCGCATCGCAGCCGTGCCGTCTGGGATTTCGTGCGCCAACAGCGCGGACGCATCTGGTTAGAATTTCTTCCTGCTTACGCCCCGGAACTGAATCCCACCGAATACATCTGGGGCCATCTGAAGCAACATGAGATCGCTAATCTCTGCCCCAAAAACCTTAGCGAGTTGAGCCTGCAAGCGGTCCGCGCCCTCAAACGCATGCGTCGCCGTCCAACCCTGGTTATGGCCTTCTGGCAACAGGCCGAGCTTTTTCCTGTGTAACTATATTATGCAATGCTCAATAGGTTTCTTAGGGTGGGCTCTTACGCTCTGACGCCGGTCGCTCTCTTCTCTATCCTCTTGCCTTAGTCTTCTCTGTGTCCTCTGCATCCTCGGTGGTGAGTCTCTGCCCGATTCCAGCGCCGTAGGTGCGCAAGAAATTAGCCCAGCCCGTGAGGGCTGGGAATCGAGCCGGCATAAACCCGGAGCGCCGTAGGCGCGGCACTTCCCTCTTTTCTTTCTCTCCTCGGTGTTCTCCGTGTCCTCTGTGCTTCCAAGGAACTATGCTCTCGAGTGGCTTTTTGCTGTCATCCCGACCGTAGCGAACCGGCTATTTCTTGCATGCGGTATTTGCATGCCGGTTCGCGTAGTGGAGGGATCGTGGCACTATCCATGTGTCTCTCCCTCTTTTCCGCTTTTCAAATTTCGCTTTTCGATTTTCGCTTTTCCCCTCTTCTCCGCGAACCTCTGCGTACTCTGCGCCTCTGCGTTGTCTTTTTCGTTCTTTCCTCTGTGCTCTCTGTGTCCTCTGTGGTGAATCAAATCTCCAAGATCACCGGCAAAATCAGCGGCCTCTTTGACGTCTGCTTGCTGATATACCTCTTCAAATCCACCCGGATCTTCTCTTTAATCACCGACCAATCCGCCCGCTCCTCCATATTGGATGTTTCCACCGTCCGGCTCACCACCGCGCGCGCTCCCTCCAGAAATTCGCTCCCATTTTCGCTCATCAGCCCACGCGACACGATCTCCGGCGCTGATTCGATCCTCCCCGTACTCTTGTCGATTGCGATAATCGGAATCACCACGCCCTCTTCCGACAAATGTTTCCGGTCGCGCACCACCACTTCCTCAATCTCCTCCAGCGACCCCGAATCCACCAGCACGCGTCCCGCTTGCACCGGATCGCGCCGGTACGCCCCATCCTCCGTGAACTCGATCCGCTTCCCATTCTCCAGCAGCAGAATCTCTCCGCTCACCACGCCCAGCGAGTGCGCCAGCGCTGCGTGCCGGAACAAATGCCGGTATTCCCCGTGCACCGGCACAAAATACTTCGGCTTCACCAATTGCAGGATCAGCTTCTGCTCTTCTTGGCTGGCGTGTCCCGAAACGTGGATCGGTCCTCCCGCATTGTCGTAGTACACCAGCGCGCCCCGCCGGAACATGTGATCCAGCATCCGGAAAATCGCTTTCTCATTCCCCGGAATAATCCGCGCCGACAGAATCACCATGTCATTTTCATCGATGGTTACAAACCGGTGATTGTCCACCGCGATCCGCGACATCGACGACATCGGCTCCGCTTGCGATCCGCTCGCCAGCACAATCAGCTTTCGTGGCTCGAAGCTGCGTATCTCCTGCGGACGCACCACGATCCCGTCCGGGATGCGCAAATAGTCCAGGTCGTGCGCAATCTCCACATTGTCAATCATGCTGCGCCCGACGAACGCCACCTTCCTCCCCACCCGCTCCGCGACATCAATCACCTGCTGGATGCGATGGATCGACGACGCGAAGCACGACAGCACCACCCGCCGCGGCGCCGATCTTGCCAACTCTTCAATCCGCGGCACCACCGTCCGCTCCGAGGGCGTGAACCCCGGCCGCTCCACGTTCGTCGAATCGCTGAACAGCGCCAGCACACCTTCGCTTCCATACCGCGCAAACGTGTGCAGGTCCATCCGGTAATCGTCCACCGGTGTCTGATCGATCTTGAAGTCGCCTGTGTGGATGATCACGCCCAGCGGTGTGCGGATCGCCAGCGCCACGCAATCCAGCGTGCTGTGTGTCACCGGGATAAACTCGATCTCGTACGGCCCGATCTCGATCCGCCGCCCCGGCACCACCTCATACAGCTTTGCCACCTCCATCAGTCCCGCTTCTTCTAGCCGTTTCTTCACCAGCGCCAGCGTGAATCGCGTCCCATAAATCGGCACGTTCAGGTCCCGCAAAATGTACGATAGCGCCCCGATGTGGTCTTCATGCCCGTGCGTCAGCACGATCGCGCGCACGTGCTCCCGGTTCTGCTTCAAATAGGTGATGTCTGGAATCACCAGGTCCACGCCCAGCAATTCCGACTCCGGGAACATCATTCCTGCATCGATCACGATGATGTCGGCGCCATAGCGCAACACCAGCATGTTCATCCCGAATTCGCCAAGTCCCCCAAGGGGAATGGCCGTCAACGTCTGATTAGTCTTGCTCAATTATGTTTTTTCTCCACAAACCAACCCTAAATCGTATCACATTAACTTGTTGCGTCCCTGTGCGCGCCTCCCACACTGTTTTCCCAGGTTTGCTCTTTCCTAGTAGGGGCACAGCACCGCTGCGCCCCATGTCCGCACAATCTCCAAGACATGGCGGTTTTGGAGTGCGGCGGCTTGCCGCCGCTTTTACGCCTGAATGCGCCGCTACCTCCAGCGCAGGGCGAGTCTTCGAGTCCTGCCGTTCGTTTCTTGGGTTGTCCTGGCAGCGATGCTTAACGATGTACTTGAGGGTGCCCCACCCTCGTTTTGTGAGGGTGGGTTCCGACGATCAAGCGCCACACACTCTCTTCTCTTCGTTTTGCTTTTGTAGCCGCCGCTTTCCGAAGCGGGCGCCTTTGTCGCGTCCCGCCAAAGCCCGTCATCCCGACCGGAGGCCCGCGCTTTTTGCGCGCCGCAGTGGAGGGAACCCTCCGCTGCCTTTCCTCTTCTCCGTGTCCTCTGTGCTCTCTGCGATCTCTGTGTAACCCTTTTCTTTATTACCTTCCTTCTCTCCGCAATACTTGCTACATTGCTACGGCACCGCCCGCGTCTCTAAAGGGGGAAGGGAATCATCGCCATGAACAGAACATCCAGCTTCATCCTCGCACTAGCCGTGATGCTATTCGCCGCATTCGCCGCTCCCGCCCAGGAGCTCACCCAAGCCGATAAAGACAAAGCCCTCCAATATCTCGAATCCACCAAAAAAGATGTCCTCGACGCCACCAAGGGCCTCTCTCCCGCCCAATGGAGTTTCAAGCCCGCCCCCGACCGCTGGTCCATCGCCGAATGCATGGAGCACATCGCCGCCGCCGAAGATTTCATCCGCGATAACATCATCAACGGCGTCATGAAAGCCCCGCCGGCACCCGGTCGGGACGTCGCCGCCATCGACGCCGGCATCCTCGAAAACGTTCCTGCACGCAAAACCAAAGTCCAGGCCCCCGACCCGATCAAGCCCACCAATCGTTATGGCTCGCCCGAAGGCTCCATCAAGCATTTTGTGGAAAGCCGCGCCATCACGGAAGACTTCCTGAAGACCACGCCCGGCCTGCGCGATCACGCCGCCGACAGCCCCTCTGGCGCCAAGTGGGACGCCTACGAATTCATCCTTCTAATTGCCGCCCACTCCGAACGTCACACCAACCAAATCAAGGAAGTAAAAGCCGACCCCAACTACCCGAAGTCGTGACTCTCAGGTTTGGTGGCACAGTCATTCCTGACTGTGCTCTTGGGTTTTTCTCTCCTTGCGTCACAAACCAAATGAACTTGAGGGTGCCCACCCTCGTTTTGTGAGGGTGGGCTCTTACGCTCTCACGCCACACACTTCACTTCTTTTTACTTTTCTCTTCTCTGCGAACTCTGTGTACTCTGTAACCTCTGTGCTAAATCTTTTGATCTTTCGTTCCCCTATCTCCCTCTCCCCCCAAAAAACAAATGTGCAATCGCCACCAGCACCACCGCTCCCGCCGTCGCGGCCGCCAACGAGAACAAAAACGTATTCGCGTGCACAATCCCCAGCTTCGTGAAAATCCACCCCCCCACCACGGACCCGATCAGCCCCAGCAAAATATCCCCGATGCACCCAAATCCCCGCCCGCGCCCCAATTTTCCCGCCAGCCATCCCGCAATCAATCCCACAATAATCCACGCCAAGAGCCCGTGGGGAGCAAGGCTCCACATGTGCCTGACGTTCCTTTCCACTTCTCTCTGTTGCATCATCAACGCCGCAATCGTAGCCAACATTTAGAGTTCCTCCTCTGTTATCCCGCAGCCGGTTCCTGCTGCGTCATGCAATGTATCGTTCCCAAGCCCAGCACCAAATCCCGGCAGTATATCCCGACCACCTCGCGCCCCGGAAACACTTTCCCCAACACATCCAGCGCCACCCGGTCATTCGCATCATTAAATGTCGGCGCCAGCACCAATTTATTCGCAATATAAAAATTCGCGTAGCTCGCCGGCAACCTCTGCCCATCAAAATACACCGGCGCCGGCATCGGCAGGGTCTCCACCTGCAGCGCCAGTCTATCTTGATCCTTCATATTCCGAAGCCGCGCCAAATTCTCCTGCAGCGCCGCATAATTCGCGTCGCGCCGGTCCTCTTCCACAATCGTCACCACCGTCGTCGCGTTCACAAACCGCGTCAGATCGTCCACATGCCCGTGCGTGTCGTCCCCCTCAATTCCGTTCCCCAGCCACAGCACATGCGTCACTCCCAAATACTCGCGGAACATCGCCTCGTAATCTTCCCGCGCAAATCCCGGGTTCCGCTCCTGCGTTTTGCTCAGTAAACACTCTTCCGTCGTCAGCAGCGTCCCTCTTCCATTCACATCGATCGACCCGCCCTCCAACACCACGCGTCTTCCTCTATATTCCGGCAAAACCACCCGCCTCTTCAGCCGCCGATTCACCTTCGCCACCACCGCCGCATCCTTCTTATGGTTCGCGTACTTCGCCCATCCATTAAAGGCGAAATTGTTGTACGCCACCTCGCCCGCTGCATTTTTCACACCAATCGGCCCCGAATCCCGCAACCACACGCGATCCGTCGCCACGCGAAAAAACTCCACCGCCTCCAGCGCGGCTCCAGCCTTCTTCAAGATCGTCCGCACCCGCGCTTCCGCCTCGCGATGTTCCACCAGCAGAAACACCCGCTCCACGCGCGTCAGGTGCCTCACAATTTCCGCGAACACCCACGGGATCGGCGCAAATTTCCCCGGCCAGTCCGTCAGCTCATGCGGCCACGCCAGCCATGTGGCCTCATGGCCCTCCCACTCCGCCGGCATCCTCCATCCCATCCCCATCCCCCGCCTTCCTCTTCTCCGTGTCCTCTGTGGCACAGACACTCCTGTCTGTGCTCTTGGGTCCCTCACCTACGCCGTCATGTCCTTGCGCCTCACCTCCGACCCCGTCATTCCGCTTGCCCGCCGCAGAAGAGAAGCGGGCACCCTTGCTGCACCTTACCCAAAACCTGTCATCCCGAGCGGAGCGGCTCGACTTTCTCTTCCGCGCCGCATTTTGGCGCGTCGGGCCGCGTAGTCGAGGGATCGCGGCAACCAGTTTCCGCCTTTCTCCTCTCAGCGAACTCCGCGTCCTCTGCGACCTCTGTGCAATTCTTTGCCTTGTTCTACTCCGCTCGTCGTTCCTTACCTCCCTTACTTCCTTTGCCTCCTCTACCTCACTTCTCTTCCAGCCACCTCTCCGTAATCTCCCCAAACGCATCCACTCTCCTATCCCTGAAAAACGGCCAATTCCTCCGCGTCTCCTCGCTCTTCCCCGGATCGCACTCCGCCACCAGAATTTCTTCCTTCACCTGCGAAGCCTCCGCCACCACCACCCCAAACGGATCCGCCACAAACGAATTTCCCCAAAACTCCAGCCCCGCATCGCCCTTCTCCGGCTTCCCCTCGAATCCCACGCGATTCACCACCGCCACATAAATCCCATTCGCCACCGCATGCGCTCTCTGTATCGTTATCCACGCATCCAGTTGCGCCGCCCCAAACTCCGCTTTTTCGTGCGGGTGCCACCCGATACTCGTCGGATAAAAAATCACCTGCGCCCCGCGCATCGCCGTAATCCGCGAACCCTCCGGATACCACTGGTCCCAGCAGATCTGCACGCCGATCCGCGCATACTTGGTGTCGAAATTCAGAAATCCCAAATCCCCCGGCGTAAAATAAAACTTCTCGTAGTACAGCGGATCATCCGGTATGTGCATCTTCCGGTATTTACCCAGGTACGCCCCATCCGCATCCAGAATCGCGCACGTGTTGTGATACACGCCCGCCGCCCGCCGCTCGAACACCGACACCACCAGCGCCACTTTTTTCTCTTTCGCCACCGCCGCCAATCTCTCGGTAGTCGGCCCCGGCACCGCCTCCGCCAGTGCAAACAGCTCCGCATTCTCGGTCCGGCAGAAATATTCCCCCGCAAACAGTTCGTGCAGGCAAATAATCTGCGCCCCCCGCGCCGCCGCTTCGCGTATTTTCTCCGCCGCCCGCCTCAAATTCTCTTCCTTATTGCCGGTGCACCGCATCTGCACCAGCCCCACCGCAAATTTATCCGCCATCGTCCAGTTCCTCTCCCTCAAACTTCCTTCAATTTCTCCATTCCCGGCGTTTACCCCGATTCCGTCGGGCGGCCGGGTGCCCCAGGCACGGAGTTTGTGCCTGGGTCTTGTGTTCTTTTTTTCCTCAGCGTTCCTTTGCGTCCTCCCCGCCTCTGCGTGATCTTTTTCCTCCTGTCCTCTGTGACCTCTGTGTTCCTATCTCTGCGAACTCTGTGTTACCGCCCATGTTTCTTTTCCTTCCTCTTCGCCTTCCCGGCAAAAGTCATCCCGCGAAAAGTCTCGCGGTATCCCCGCCATCTTAGCACGGAGAAATTTTCTTCCTCATCGCATTTTCTTGTTTTCTCCTTGCCTCCTGATTGCTGATCGCTAATTTCTGATATCCTCTTCTCAATTTCGAGTAAACTACATCCACGAAAACATTTTCACTGCATTCATCCCCGCATTCCAGGAGATTCGATGGCCAAGAAATCCTCCAAGACCGCCACCGGCCGCGTCCTTCACGATCCCGTCAAGGACAAGCTCCGCCCCATCTTCCCCCTCGACCTCTCCAAAATCAAAACCATCGACGGCCTCGTCCGCGCCATGGGTGACACCGCCTACACCGCTCGCCAGGTCGGTGATGCCGCCGACGTCCTCGAAGCCATGGCTCGCGATAAAGACTGTTTCGTCGTCATGACCCTCGCCGGCGCTCTCACCGTCGGCAAAATGGGCCTCATCTTTTGCGATCTCATCGAGTCCGGCATCGTCAAAGCTGTCGTCTCCACCGGCGCGCTCATGGCCCATGGCCTCGTCGAAGCCACCGGCCTTTCCCATTTCCGCTACGATCCCTCCAAAATGGACGACAACGAACTTTTCCTCGCCGGCTACAACCGCGTTTACGATTCCCTCGAGCCGGAAACCAATCTCGATCACGTCGAGGAAGTCGTCGAAGCCATCCTGGAAAAATGGGATCCCAACGAAGTAGTCTGCAGTTGGAAGCTGCACCGGCGCATCGGCGAATTCCTCGTCAAAAACACCAAGGGCCGCGGCATTCTCCGCTCCGCCTACGAAAAAAATGTTCCCGTCTTCGTTCCCGCCTTCAGCGATTCTGAACTCGGCCTCGACTTCGCCCTCAACAAATACGCCCGCCAGCGCGACAAGCGCCCGCTCCTGCGCTACGATCCCTTCGAGGATTTTCAGACTTTCGCGGACACCATGATGGCCACTAAAAAAATGGGTATCTTCACCATCGGCGGCGGCGTTCCGCGCAACTGGTCCCAGCAATTCGGTGTCTACGCCGAGCTCATGGCTCGTCGCGGCTACAAAAAACTTCCCCTCAAACGCTACAACTACGGCCTCCGCATCTGCCCCGAGCCCGTGCATTGGGGCGGCCTCAGCGGCAGCACCTACACCGAAGCCGTCTCCTGGGGTAAATTCGTCCCCCCCGAAGAAGGCGGCCGCTTCGCCGAAGTCCTCGAAGACGCCACCGTAGCGCTTCCTCTAGTCGTCGGCGCCGTCCTCGAGCGCCTCAACTACTTCCACCGCTAACGGGTGCCTCGGGGCGAGTCCGCCGGGTGCCCCAGGCACGGAGTGTGTGCCTGAGTCTTGGGTTATCTTCCTCTTAGGTTCTGGGTGCCCCAGGTTTGATTTTTTACCTGGGTCTTGGGTTGCTCTTGCTTTTGTAGCGGCCGCTTTCCGAAGCGCGCGCCTTTGGCTATGGCTTTTGTAGTGGCCGATCTTTAGATCGGTCGCTTCTTGGTTTTCCTCTGCTCCCGTAGGGGCGCAGCACTGCTGCGCCCATGTCCGCACAACCCCATATCTTGAGTTTCTACGAATTCAGCTTCGGATTTGAAAGAAGAAGCGGCCCATCAGGTGTTCCGTCCAACCGCCAGCTGAGGTATGGTTTACTGAAAACTTAAAACTGCTCCTGCTCAATCGTCGTCGCCGATCAAAACCGCCGCCGTCAGCACCGTGCTCCACAACCCGCGCTTGTCCCCCACCGCCGACTGCGTGATGTTCATCGTCCGCACGATCTTGTTCGAAATCCGGTAAACCTCTTTCTTCTCGTCCCACGACAAATCCGGATCGAATTCCACGTTCAACGTCGTCGCCAGCATCTCCGCGGCCAGCTCTTCCGCGTACTCCCCCGCCACTTCTTCCGTTTCGCCAAACGAGTGGTGCTCGCTCAAATATCCGTACATGGGCCGTTCCGCCGGCAGCGCCAATCCGATGCTCGCCGCGATCAGCCGGTGCGGCTCTTTCGTCGAATTCTCGCTGATCACCGTGAACGCCACTTGCCCCGGCTTGATCAGCTTCAATCCCTCGCTCCGCGATATCAGCTTGCAGCCCGGCGGAAAGATCGAGGATACTCGCACGATGTTGCACGCGGCGATCCCCGCATTGCGCAGCGCAAGTTCGAAGCTCGAAAGCCTCTCGCGATGTTTTCCCACACCCTTGGTCAGGAAAATTTTCTTAGCGACGAACGCCATAGCGGCTTGTGCCGGCCTCCGTAAGCAATTTCTCGCGCGAAAAAAACTCTCGCTTGTTGAAAAGTAACAAGAAGGTCTCGCACTGTCAATCGAATACAAACACTTCCACGCTGCAATGTTTCCTCCTGCTCCTGCCAAATTTTCCGTGCTCGTCCCCGCCGTCGTGCAAAGCAGGGAAATTAGGTGAGCGCTGTCATCCCGCCTGCCCTGAGCGAAGTCGAAGGGAGCGGAGCGGCCCGAGTTTTTCTTTCGCGCCGCAGTTTGGCGCGTCGGGCCGCGTAGTCGAGGGATCCCTCTATCGCTTTTTTCTTCATCCTTCTTCCTCTGTGTTCTTGCCTCTGTGACCTCTGTGTTACCGCCCCTCTTTCTTCCTCTGCGGACTTGAAGGGAGCGCTTCAGCCCGATTCTCTCTTCCACGCCAAATTATGGCGCGACGCCCAACCTAGTCATCCCGACCGGAGCAACGGCGCCTTCTGCCGTTGCAGAGCGCGGTTTGTGCGCCCCGTGCGCTTCGCCGGGGCGGAGGGATCGCGGCACCAACTTCAGGTCTTGGCTCTTGTTCCGCTTTTCGACTTTCGCTGTTCGATCTGGGGTTCTTGCTTCCTGATCGCTGATATCTGATCGCTGATAACCTTCTTTTCAGCGTTTCTGCGTTATCCTTGCTCTTTTTCTTGCACTCAAAACTGAAAACTGAAAACTTAATACTGCGCTCCTGCGCTCACTCCCCCCCGAAATGCTGCACCAATCTCCCTAACGGCCGGCACAATGCCAGCACCTTCCCCAGATCCTCCGCCGAAAAGTCTGGCCCGGAAGTCGCCGCGTCCGTCCCTTTCCGGCTGATTTGGATCACCCCCACCACTTTCCCTTCATACAGGATCGGCGCGCTGATGATTTTGGTGATCGATTCCCCGGACGCCATTGCTGTGCGCACCCCTTCAAAAACGGTCGCGTGCCGCACCTCCGAAAAATTGTTGTTGATTTCCGGCCGGCTTTCCCGCACCGTCCGCGCCGCCAGCGCCGAATGGCTCGTCAACGGAATGAACCCCACATTCTTCAGCGGCTGCGGCACCAGAAAATGCAAATGCCGCCGCTTCCTGGACACCGCCAGGATCGCCACTTCATCCGCCTTCACGCCCAGTTCTTCGGCGATTTTTTCTCCCACCGCCAGCAGGGAATTCTCCACCGTGACGCCCTCTTGATCCAGCGCCGCAGCCATTTGCTCCAGTTCGCTCAGAAGACTCGTTGCCATAGTCTTACGATCTCTTTCTCCGTCGGGTTACAGGGGGGAAGCAGGGCCCTGCCTTGGAGAATCTCCGTATCTTCTATTCTCATGTTCCCTATTCGCGCGCTTCCTCGCAAGAAAATTTCCAACCCTCTGTGCCCTCCAAATCGATAGCCCGGCTTGCAACACTTTTCTTTACTGCCTATACTGTTTGAGCCGCGCTCCCTTCGCGCCCTGCGTTTCGCGCTCCTTTCGTCTCTCGGGGATTTTGCGGCGGAGAGGGCATGTTTTCCACGGCCACCCAACCGGACAGCAGCTATCTTCTGCGCAAGCTTCGCTCCTTCTTCGGCATTATTCACAGCAGGCAGAAGGACCTATACATTCCATGAGCGCCGCCGCGGTAAACCTTCCGGCCGGCAGCTTGCATTTCTGGCAGACCACCGTCGGCAAGAAAGCGATAATGGCCGTCACCGGCTTCATGCTGTTCGGTTTCATTTGTGGCCACCTGCTCGGCAATCTGCAGATCTTCCTGCCGCCCGAAAAAATCAATCATTACTCGGCCACCCTGAAATCTCTCCCCGCCCTCTTGTGGGGCGCGCGGATCACCCTGCTCCTTGCCGTAGGCCTGCACATCTGGTCGTCGTTCCAACTCTGGCTTCTGCAACGCGCGGCCCGGCCCATCAACTACGTCAAGAAGGCCAATCTCAATTCCACCTACGCTTCCCGCACCATGTTGTGGAGCGGGCCCATCATCCTGGCTTTCCTGATCTTCCACCTTCTGCACTTTACCTTCGGCACCGTGCACCCCGGCGGGCCCTTCGACGAACACAACGTCTACAACAACGTGGTCACCGGCTTCCAGGTCTGGCCCGTCTCGCTCTTCTACATCGTCGCCATGATTATGCTTTGCTATCACCTCTATCACGGCTTGTGGAGCATGTTCCAATCCCTCGGCTTCAGCCACCCCGTCTACACGCCCTGGCTGCAGCGCTTCGCGAAGGTTTTCGCCATCCTGATCGCCGCCGGCAACATTTCCATCCCCGTCGCTGTTCTGGCCGGCTTCATCAAGCCTGTCTAGCACTATGCTGATACCCTGCAAATTCGTCCTTCGTAACCTTGTAGCGCCGGCATCCCTGCCGGCTCTTGCCTTTCGTGGCACAGTCAATCCTGCTTGCCCTGAGCCTCGAAGGGACTGTGCTCTTGGGTTTTCTTCCCGGCACAACTATTCCTGGCTGTGCTCTTGTAGCGCCGGCATCCCTGCCGGCTCTTGCTTTTCCTGGCACAGCCATGCCTGGCTGTGCTTTTGGGTCTCTCCTCGTAGGGGCGCAGCACCCGCCGCAGGCGGGCGCCCCATCTCGGCACAATCACAACCATTCGCCATTCCGAACCCGCCGGAGGCGGGCGAAGCGCGGGTTGTGCGCCCCGCACGCTTCGTCGGGGTGAGGTATGGTTTTCCATCGCACGTTCTTTGTGCGATGAATCTCTCTTCTCTTGAGTTTGTCTTGTCGTGTTCTGTCAACCCGACCGAAGCGGCCCGATCTTTTCTTGCGCGCCGAATTGTGGCGCGTCGGGCCTTTCTTTATTCTGTCATCCCGACCGGAGCAACGGCGCCTTCTGCCGTTGCGCAGTGGAGGGATCGTGGCAAAACCTAAGCGTTCACCCCGCCTCGTCATTCCGAACCCGCCGGAGGCGGGCGGAGTGAGGTACGGTTTTGCATCGCACGTTCTTCGTGCGATGAATCCCCCTTCTCCTGTTCCGTCATCCCGACCGGAGCAACGGCGCCTTTTGCCGTTGCGCAGTGGAGGGATCGTGGCAAGACTTAACCCTTCTCCGTTTTTCGGTCGCAACCTCTCACGGAGCCCCCTCTCATGGAACTAATCTCCCACGCCCCCACCGGCCCGATTGAGCAGTCCTGGGACAAGCACAAGTTCGAGCTCAAGCTGATCAATCCGGCCAACAAGCGCAAGTACAACATCATCGTCGTGGGTTCCGGCCTCGCCGGCGGCGCTGCCGCCGCCAGCCTCGGCGAACTCGGCTACAACGTCCAGTGCTTCTGCTTTCAGGACAGCCCGCGCCGCGCTCACTCCATCGCCGCACAGGGCGGCATCAACGCCGCCAAGAACTATCACAATGACGGCGACAGCATTTACCGCCTCTTCTACGACACCGTCAAGGGCGGCGACTTCCGCGCTCGCGAATCCAACGTCTACCGTCTTGCCCAAGTCAGCGTGAACATCATCGACCAGTGCGTCGCTCAGGGCGTGCCCTTCGCTCGCGAGTACGGCGGCCTCCTCGACAACCGCTCTTTCGGCGGCGCCCAGGTCTCACGCACGTTTTACGCCCGCGGCCAGACCGGCCAGCAGCTCCTTCTCGGAGCCTATCAGGCCCTCGAACGCCAGATCAGCCTCGGGGCCGTGCTGATGCACCCGCGCATGGACATGCTGGATCTGATCGTCGTCGACGGCCAGGCCCGTGGCATCGTCACCCGCAGTCTGTACGACGGCAAGATCGAAGTTCACATGGCCGACGCCGTCGTGCTTGCCACCGGCGGCTACGGCAACGTCTTCTACCTTTCCACCAACGCCAAGGGCTGCAACGCCACCGCCATCTGGCGCGCCTACAAGCGCGGCGCACTCTTTGCCAATCCCTGCTTTACCCAGATCCACCCCACCTGCATCCCCGTCGCCGGCGAGTATCAGTCCAAGCTCACCCTGATGTCGGAGTCCCTCCGCAACGACGGCCGCATCTGGGTTCCCAAACAGCCCGGCGACAAGCGCGCACCCACCTCCATTCCCGAATCCGACCGCGACTATTACCTCGAGCGCCGCTACCCCAGTTTCGGCAACCTCGTTCCTCGCGACATCGCTTCCCGCGCCGCCAAGGCCGAGTGCGATGCTGGCCACGGCGTTGGCGAAACCGGACTCGGCGTCTACCTCGATCTCTCGGATGCTATCCACCGCCTCGGCAAACACACGATTGCCGAGCGCTACGGTAACCTCATCGAAATGTACGAGCGCATCACTGGTGAGAACCCTTACGAAGTGCCCATGCGCATCTACCCCGCCAGCCACTACACCATGGGCGGCCTCTGGGTGGACTACAACTTAATGTCCACGATTCCCGGCCTGTTCGTCCTCGGGGAAGCCAACTTCTCCGATCACGGAGCCAACCGTCTCGGTGCGAGCGCGCTCATGCAGGGCTTGGCCGACGGCTACTTCATCATTCCCTATACCATCGGCAATTACCTGGCCACCGCCAAGCCCGCCACCGTTGCCGCCGATGCGCCCGCGGCGAAGGAAGCCGTGGCCAATGCCACCGCCATCACAAAGAAGCTCCTGAATGGCAACGGCAACCGCACCGTGGACTCCTTCCACCGCGAACTTGGCAAGATCGTCTGGGACAACTGCGGCATGGGCCGCAATGAGGCCGGCCTCAAGAAGGCGCTCTCCCAGATCCCCGTGCTCCGCGAAGAGTTCTGGAAGAACGTCCGCGTGCTCGGAACCAACGAAGAGTTCAATCAATCCCTCGAAAGAGCCGGCCGCGTCGCCGACTTTTTCGAACTCGCTGAACTCATGTGCCTGGACGCGCTCGACCGCAAGGAGTCCTGCGGTGGTCACTTCCGCGAAGAGTATCAGACCCCCGAAGGCGAAGCCCTGCGCGACGACGCCAACTACTCCTACGTCGCCGCCTGGGAATACCAGGGAGAAGGCCGTGCCCCCGCTCTCACCAAAGAGCCTCTCACCTTTAATTACGTGAAGCCTTCTCAACGGAGCTACAAATGATCCCCCGGGAACGCCAACTCTGCCCCATCCCGCGGGTTCAGCGGGATGAATCTCCCGATTGGCGCACTCTCAAGGTAGCGCCGGCATCCCTGCCGGCGCTTTTGGTGGCACCGCCGGGTGCCCCAGGTACCGGTTTTGTACCCGGGTCTTGGATTTGTCGGGTGCCCCAGATTCGGTTTATTACCTGGGTCTTGGGTTTGTCGGGTGCCCCGGGCACGGAGTGTGCGCCTGGCTCTCGGGTTTCTCTTGTGGCACAGTCACTCCTGACCCTCCTCTCGGGTTTTACCCTTATACTTTTAAACTCTTTCACTCTTATACCTCTTCCTTCTTCTCCCCAACCCGTGGCAGCATCCCCGCTCTTCCGGAGCCTCAACTAATATGAAACTCACTCTCTACGTCTGGCGCCAAAAAAATCCCCAGGATAAAGGCCGCATGGTGCGCTATGAGCACCCCAACGTCAGCGAGCACATGTCCTTCCTTGAAATGCTCGACGTCCTCAACGAGACCCTCATCCACAAGGGCGAGGACCCCATCGCCTTCGACCACGATTGCCGCGAAGGCATCTGCGGCATGTGCGGCATGATGATCAACGGCAAGGCCCACGGCGGCTTCAAAGGCACCACCGTCTGCCAGCTTCACATGCGCCACTTCAACGACGGCGACATGCTCTACCTCGAACCCTGGCGCGCCAAGGCTTTCCCCGTCATCAAGGATCTCGCCGTTAACCGCGCCTCTTTCGACCGCATCATCGCCGCTGGCGGCTTCATCTCCGTTCCCACCGGCAGCGCCCCGGACGGCAACGCCATACCCATCAGGAAGCAGGACGCCGACCTGGCCATGGACGCCGCCGCCTGCATCGGTTGCGGCGCCTGCGTCGCTGCCTGCCCCAACGCCGCCGCGGCTCTCTTCGTCGGCGCCAAGATCTCCCATCTTGGCCACCTGCCGCAAGGCAAGGTCGAGCGCGACCGCCGCGCCCTCGCCATGGTTCAGCAGATGAACATCGAGGGCTTCGCCAACTGCACTAACATCGGCGAATGCGAAGCCGCCTGCCCCAAGGACATCAAGCTCGAAGTCATCGCGCGCACCAACCGCGATTACATCAAAGCCGCCTTCATCGAGCGCCCCGAATCCACCACCTCCGCCGGCTAATCCCCGCTTCATCTTTTGTAGTGGCCAGCCTTCAGGCTGGTCTCTTGGGTTTCCTGGGAACGCCGATCTCCCGATCGGCGCCTTTGCCTTTTCTTGGGCATCTGGGTGCCCCAGGCACGGAGTGTGTGCCTGGGTCTTGGGTTCCTCATGGATTTGTAGCGGCCGCCTTTTTACCCTGAGCTACGAAGGGCCGAGGCGGGCGCCTTTCTCTTTGTCACGCCGCGCCGGGTGCCCCACACGCCGATTTTGCGTGTGGGTTTTGGGTTTGCCTTTTGTTGCGCTGTCATCCCGACCGGAGCGGCCCGACCTTCTCTTCCGCGCCGAATTGTGGCGCGTCGGGCCGCGCAGCGGAGGGATCGTGGCAAGATTCCTCCGTTCATGAATTCCCGTCATTCCGAGCGGAGTCTGCGAAGTGAGGTACGGTTTTCCATCGCACGTTCTTTGTGCGATGAATCCCTCTTCTCTTGGGTTCTTCCTCTCTGTGACCTCCGTATCCTCTGTGAACTCTGTGTAAGCTGTTGGCCTTTCTCTACTCTGAAACTGTCGACTGTCAACTGTGAACTGTAAACTTCTTTTGCTACACTCTCTCTTCATCCCGGAGGTTCAATGTTCCGTGCCGCCCATCTCATCGCCATCCTCTCTCTTGGAGCAATCCTGATGTCCGCCGCCCCCATCTCCGATAGAGCCAAAAAGCTCCACTTCTCCTCCATCGTCATCGACACTCACGATGACACCACCCAGCGCCTCCTCGATCCCAAATTCGATCTTGGCGCTCGCCACTCCGACGGCAGCATTGACATCCCTCGCATGCGCGATGGCGGCCTCTCCGCCCTCTTCTTCTCCATCTGGATTCCCAGCAAGGTCACCGGCCCGCAAGCCGTCAAGCAGGCCCTCGATCAAATCGACGCCGTCCGCGAAACCGTCCGCAAGCATCCCAACGATCTTGTCCTCGCCACCACTGCCGACGAAATCCGCGCCGCCCACCAGCAAAACAAAATCGCCGCCCTCATCGGCGTCGAGGGCGGCCACATGATTGGCAACGATCTCGGTGTCCTACGCTCCTTCGCCGCTCTCGGTGTCCGTTACATGACCCTCACCCACACGGGCAACACCGATTGGGCCGATTCTTCCACCGACAAGCCCGAGCACAACGGCCTCACTCCTTTCGGCAAGGACGTCGTTCGCGAAATGAATCGCCTCGGCGTCATTGTGGACGTCTCCCACATCAGCGACAAATCCTTCTACGACGTTCTCGCCACCTCCCAGGCTCCCGTCTTCGCCTCACACTCCTCCTGCCGCGCCCTTTGCAACGCTGCGCGCAACATGACCGATGACATGATCCGCGACCTCGCCAAACACGGCGGCGTCATTCAGATCAATTACCACGTTGGCTTCCTCAGCCAGGAATTCCGCGACGTCGAAGCCGCCCACCCCGAACTCCAAAAGGAAATTGATGCTGAAATCAAGAAGCGCTGTGGCGATGATGAGAGCTGCTCCCTGGTCGTCGGCGACCAGATTGTCCGCGAATATGTCCAGGCCGGAAAACTTCCCCGCGTCGACTGGACCAAAATCATCGAGCACATCGATCACGCCGTAAAAGTCGCCGGCATCGACCATGTCGGCCTCGGCTCCGACTTCGACGGCGCCATGATGCCCTTCGGCATGGAAGACGCCTCCCATCTCCCCCAAATCACCGAAGCCCTCCTCCAAAAGGGCTACTCCGATTCCGACATCCGCAAAATCCTCGGCGAAAACACCCTCCGCCTCCTCCACGAAGTCCAGCAATCCGGCACCCGCCTCAACTCCTCCTCTCCCCAATAGCGCCGCTTTTCCATGTACTTGAGGGTGCCCCATCCTTCGCGCCTTCCAGCGATCTCTGCGCCATCCCGATGCTTTTTCGGGATGAACGGTGGGCTCTTACGTCCTAACGCCGCACCCCCTCCTCTTTTGGGTTTCTTGGGAACGCCGATCTCCCGATCGGCGCTTTTGCCCTTTCTTCGGCATTTGGACGCCCCACATGCCGGTTTTTTTTGCGTGTGGGTCTTGAGTTAGCTTTTTCCCGTGTTGTCATCCCGACCGGAGCGGCCCGACCTCTTCTTCCGCGCCGAATTGTGGCGCGTCGGGCCGCGCAGTGGAGGGATCGTGGCAACGTCCCCCCGTTCATGAAATCACATCATTCCGAGCGGAGTCTGCGAAGCGAGGTACGATTTTCCATCGCACGCCTTTTGTGCCATGAATCCCTCCTCTCCGGTCTTGGGTTTCGCTCGCCTCTGCTCGGGTTTCTCTTCAGGAGGCCGGAGCTTTCAGCCCCGGCGCAAAGCGCGTCGCGTGCTCTGGGCTTTAGCCCCTGAAGACTCCGCTCCAAGGTTTGCCTCCAGCGCCACAATCCCCGCGTCCTGCCTCCCTCCTCGTTTTTCGAGTTTCGCTCTTCGAGTTTCGCTTTTCGGCGTCCTCCGTGCTCTCCGTGTCCTCTGCGGCAAAAACACCTCTCGCTGTCTCCGTTCTCACTGCGGCCCCTCTGTTTCCTCTGTGGTGGGGCCTTTGCCTTGCTCCCCTCCGAAACTGTTAACTGTAAGCTGTAGACTGTGGACTCCTTCTCCCCTTTCCCACCCGCCCCCATTTCGATATACAATCTCTTCGTAAAATCTCTGCACCAACTTTCGCTCCCATTCTTTGGAGGACACTACAATCATGCGTTTCACCAAGTCCGTTCTCGCTGTCGCTGCCGCACTCTTTCTCGTTGCATCCTTACCCGCGCAAACTCCCGCTCCGGCGCAAGCGCCCGCGCAACCTAAGGCGGCCGCTTCGGAATACGACCGCACGCTCTTGAAGCCCTTCTCCCTTAAGGAGAAGGCTCCCGACACTTTCCAGGTCAAGTTTGAAACCACGCGCGGCGACTTCGTCATGAACGTCACCCGCGCCTGGGCTCCCAACGGCGCCGACCGCTTCTACACTTTGGTCCGCCACCATTTCTACGACAACATCGTCATTTTCCGCGTCGTCCCCAACTTCGTCGTCCAGTTCGGCATCAGCTCCTATCCCCCGGTCAACGCTGCCTGGCGCGGAGACACCATCACGGATGATCCCGTCCTGCAGAGCAACAAGCGCGGCTACGTCACCTACGCCATGGCCGGCCCCAACACCCGCACCACCCAGCTCTTCATCAGCTTCAAGGACAATTCCTTCCTCGATTCCAAGGGCTTCGCTCCCTTCGCCACCATCAACAAGGAAGGCATGAAAGTCGTTGACAAGTTTTACGATCAATATGCCGACGCTCCCACCGAGGAGCAGGGCGCCATCCAGACGGAAGGTAAGGCTTTTCTCGACAAGAAATATCCCAAGCTTGACGTCATCAAGCACGCCACCATCGTCGGCCCCGCCGCTGCCGAGCCCGCCACCGAGCCCGCAGCCGCACCAGCCGCCTCCAACCCCTAATTGCTTCTCCTGCGCTGTTCCCACTTTGTGTGCGGTCGGCCATCCGTGGCCGACTGCTCCTACCCTCTATTCTTCAGGCTCTTCTCTCTTCTCTTCAGCGCCAGCGGCGCGCCACAAGTTAGCCCAGCCCGTAAGGGCTGGGAAATGAATCAGTTAGAATCGCGAGCGCCGTAGGCGCGACACACCTTCCAGCCTCCCCTTCGCCACGTCCACTGCTCTCGGCGCTCTCCCCGCCCGTCTTCTCCTAAACTGATAACTGCTTTCCCCCGTGTATCCGTTTCCCCAATGCGCCGCATCAAATCTTTGCCGCCACGCCTGCGTTGACACCACGCTCAACCCCGCGTAGCCTTTCTTAATTATGCTCATCACGCGCCAGAGCTTCCGCTCCGCGATCGGCAACTGCTGTTGTTGTCGCCGGACCGCCTCTGGCCCAAGGTGCATTCGAGCGTAACTCCTTTTCCAGTACGAGCTTCGAAGCCCACGTGCCAGTTTCCCAACACGTGGGTTTTTTGTTTTTGGAGGTTTTGGATTGGCGGTTCTTCAGACCGGCATCTTGGGTTGGTGGCACAGACATTCTTGTCTGTGCTCTTGGTTTCGCACTGACCGTTCTTTCGAGCAGCCGTTCTTTCTTATAACGGATGACTGACAACTGGTAACTGAACATGCCCGAACTCAAAGAAACCAAGGCCCAGCGCGTTGAGCGCCTCAAACGCGAAAAGAACCCCTGGCTGCACCTCGACGAAATCCGCGAATTCGCCCGCCGCGGCCACGCCTCCATTCCTCCTGAATGGCTCTCCACCTATTTCCGCCCCTGGGGTGTCTACACGCAAGGCGACGGCCTCGGTGTCACCGGTGGCTCCGGCGGCGAAGGTCGCGCCGTTGCTTTCTTCATGGTCCGCATCCGCATTCCCAACGGCCTCCTCACCAGTCGCCAACTCCGCACCATCGCCGATCTCTCCGATCTTCACGGCAACGGCGTTGCGGACATCACCGTCCGCCAAAACATTCAGCTCCATTGGGTCCGCATCGAGTCCCTCCCTCATCTCTTCGACCAACTCCACAGCGTCGGCCTCAGCACCACCGGCGCCTGTGGCGATGTCGCCCGCAACATCACCGGCTGCCCCCTCGCCGGTCTCGATTCCCGCGAAATCGCCGACGTCTCTCCCGTCGCTCTTGCCATCGACCAGGAACTCGCCGGAAATCCCGATTTCTACAATCTACCCCGCAAATTCAAAATCACCGTGACGGCTTGCCCCGACTGGTGCTCCTACCCCGAAATCAACGATATCGCCCTAACCGCCACCCTCCGCCCTCTGCGTAGCGCCGGCTTCCAGCCGGCAGCGGTTCCAGGCCTTTCCCCTCATTCCGACCGGAGCGACCCGGTTTTCTCTTCCGCGCCTGCATTTGGCGCGCCGCGTCGCGGAGTGGAGGAATCTCTCTTCGATCCAGACAGCTCTTCTACGGTAGCGGTCCCCGATCGCTGGTCCCAGGTCGTTGGTCGCCCCTCCTCCACGAATCACGAGTCACAGCTCACGACTCACGATCTCGGCTTCTCCCTTCGCGTAGCAGGCGGCCTCTCCACCGAACCCCACCTCGCCGTACGCCTAAACGCTTTCATCCGTCAGGATCAAGCCATCCCAGTAGTCCGCGCCATCACCGAACTCTTTCGTGAAAGCCAAGCCCTCCGCCAAAGCCGCGACCGCGCTCGCCTAAAATATCTCTTCCTCGAACACGGCTGGACTCCCGACTCCTTCCTCGCCGCCATCCAACAGCGTCTCGGCTACTCTCTTGATCCCGCGGAGCCGGAAGATCTTCCCGCCCAAATCCATCGCGATCATCTTGGCGTGCAAGCCCAAAAGCAGCCCGGCCTTTTTTCCATCGGCGCTCCCGTCATTCGCGGACGCATCACTCCCGCGCAACTCCGCCTTGCCGCGGATCTCGCCGAGCGTTTCGCCGACGGCCACATCCGCACCACCCCCATGCAGAATCTTCTCCTCGTCAACATCCCCGAAGCGCACGTCCCCGCCGTCGTCACCGAACTCGTCGCCGCCGGCCTTCCCGTCGAATCCTCTCCCTTCGTTCGCGGTACCGTTGCCTGCACCGGCTCCGAATTCTGCAAGCTCGCTCTCACCGAAACCAAGTCCTTCGCCCGTTGGCTCACCGAACAGCTCGAAGACCGTTTCCCCGGCTTTCGCGACGACATCAAGCTCCACATCACCGGCTGCCCCAACAGTTGCGGCCAGCACTGGATCGCTGACATCGGCATCGAAGGCAAAAAAATCAAGCTCAATGGGAAGTTCGTCGACGCCTACTATTTCTGCGTTGGCGGAGCCGTCGGCCAATTTGCTTCCATCGCCCGCCCCGTTGGCTACCGCTGCCGCGCCGAAGAAGTTCCCGACGCCATCGCGCGTCTCCTCCGCACTTACTACGCTGAGCGCTCTCCCCAGGACACGCTCCAGCATTTCCTCTCCACCCAATCCACTAACTCCCTCCGTGCCATCCTCGCCGGCGGTCCCGCCCCCATCGCCCTCCGCGATCTCCCCGCCGCCCATGTCCCCCACTCCGTGGAGGACCGATGATCCCCTCAAAACCCTCCCCGCCACGCCCTGTAGCTCAGGCCTTCAGGCCTGAGGCCTTTTCTCGGGTTTTCCTGGGTTTCTCATCTGTCATGCCGCCCACGATTGAACTTGAGGGTGCCCCATCCTTCGCGCTTTTTGCGAAGGGTGGGTTCCTACGCCCTAACGCCTCAGACTCTCTTCTCTTAACTCTCGCTTTTCTCTTCTCTTCCTCTGCGCTTTCTCTGCGCACTCTGCGTCGCCGTTTACCCCGGCCCGGGCGGGGCGTTATCTTTTTCTTCCTCTTTCTTTCAACTCTTAACTCTGAACTCTCAACCCCGGAGCCGATAACCCCATGACCCTCTTCCCCGCATTCCTCAAACTCGAAAATCGCCAGGTCATCATCATCGGCGGCGGCACTCTCGCCGAATCCAAACTACCCGCCCTCCTCGAAGCCGGCGCCCGCGTCCGCCTCATCTCTCCGCTCCTCAACCCGAATCTCACTTCTCAGGTCCGCGCTCTCAATCTCGATTGGTGGCCCAAACTCTACGAACCCGGCGATTTAGCCGGAGCCTTCCTCGTCATCGCCGCCACTTCCATCCCCGAAGTCAACGCCGCCATCTTTCGCGAAGCCGAAGCCCGCCGCATCCTCTGCAACGCCGTGGATGACGCTGGCAACTGCCACTTCTATTACGGCTCCGTCGTCCAGCGCGGCGATCTCCAAATTGCCATCTCCACCAACGGCAAAAGCCCCGCCCTCGCTCACCGTCTCCGCAAGGAACTCGCGGAACAATTCGGCCCGGAATACGCCGTCTGGCTCGAATGGCTCGGCGCCGCTCGTCAAATTCTCCGCGCGCAAAACTCCGAGCCCGAACTCACCAAGCGCTGGCTGCATCTCCTTGCGAGCCGGCCCATGTACGAAAAATTTCTCAAGGAATCCGCCCCGCAAAACTCTAAGGAAGAAGCCGCCTGATGGGCAAAGTCTTTTTAGTCGGCGCGGGTCCCGGCGATCCTGAATTACTTACCCGCAAAGCCGCGCGCCTCCTCGCCGAGGCCACCATAGTTCTCCACGACGCGCTCGTCAGCAGGGAAGTGCTCGAACTGATTTCTCCTCGCGCTGAACGCATTGATGTCGGCAAACGCTGCGGCCAAAAACTTCTCACCCAGGACGAAATCAACTCGCTCCTTATCTCCTACGCCGCTTCTCACAAAATCGTCGTCCGCCTCAAAGGCGGCGATCCCCTCATCTTTGGCCGCGCCGCCGAAGAAATGCTGGCCCTCCGCGAAGCCGCCATCGAATTCGAGGTCGTCCCCGGCATCACCGCCGCTCTAGCCGCGGCCGCTTCCGCGCGCATCTCCCTAACCGACCGCCGCCTCGCTTCCCAACTCCTCTTCATCACCTTCTCCCGCACCGCCTCCGCGACTCCCATGGACTGGTCCGCCGCATATGGGCGGCACACCACAAATGATTTTCCGGAGGGCGCGGCATCACAATTTGCCGAAAGAGCATCCATCCGTCATTCCGAGCGGAGCGGCCCGACATTCTCTTCCGCGCCGGTTTGTGGCGTGTCGGGTCGCGCAGTCGAGGAATCCCTCTTCAGTGAAAACCTGTGCGCCATGAATCCCCGCTCCACCACCCTAGTCATCTACATGCCCGGCACCGACTACACCGCACTCTCTCGCTGGCTCCAGGACTCCGGCCTCCCTGCCGATCTCCCCTGCGCCGTAATCTCTAAAGCCACTCTCCCCGGCCAGCAACTCCTCCGCACCACCATCGCCGCGCTGCCCAAGGCCGCCAAGCTTCCCGCCCCAGCCATCCTCTTAGTTGGCCGCGTTGCCGCCCAACCCACTGACTCATACGCCGCCTCGGCTCGCGACGCCGCCACTTCCGCATTCGATTTGCTCCGCGACTCTCTCCCCGGAGGTCACCCCAATGTCCCCATCTCCTAACCGCCGCGTTGCTCGTCAGGTGCCCCGCCCCCGCCTTCTGGCTGTTGCCTTCTTCCCGTCATTCCGAGCGGAGTCCGCGCAGCGCGGGTTTTGCGCCCCGTACGCTTCGTCGGGGCGAGGAATCCCTCCTCTCTTCTCAGTGGGTCTTGGGTTTTTCTTAAGGAGGCCGGGGCTTCAGTTTACCCAGAGCTTCGAAGGGCCCCGGCGTGAAGCTTCACGCGCTATCTGGGCGTTAGCCCCTGAAGACTCCGCTCTTGGGTTCCTCTTAGGTCACGCCACCAGTCCCCTGAACTTGAGGGTGCCCCATCCTTCGCGCCTTTTGCGAAGCGTGGGCTCTTACGTTCTAACGCCTCGATCCTTCTTCTCTTCACTCTTGGATTTTCTTAATTCTTGGTTTCGTAGTGGCCGGTCTTTAGACCGGTCCCCTCTTGGGTTTGCTTTCTGAATTTTCTTAAAGGAGAACACTCATGTCCAACGCACCGCCACAATCCCAATCCACCACTGCCCCGCGCCTCTCTCTCGACGCCTGGGCCGTCTTCCTGGCCCTGCTCGCCGCCGCCCTAATCCGTGTCGGCGTAATCCACCGCATTCCCTGGTAGGTGGCACAATCACTCCTGTTTACCCCGCTTGTCCGGAACTGCGAGGGGAGTTTCGAGGCGACTGTGCTTTCGAGTTCTCGTTCTCTAACTTCTATTTTCGATTTTCTAATTTCTAATTTCCGAGGTTACAAATGGCTGACGCAATCGCACTCCCCCAGGCACCACCCATTCCGATCCGCACGCAATTCTTCCGTCTAGTCCCCGGCGTCGCTCTTCTCACCGCCATCGGCTACGCCGGCAAATTCCTCGAACAAAACCTCGGCGCCTACGCCAAATTCCACCACTGGGTTTTCCCCAACATCGAATACGTCCTCTGGGCCATTCTTCTCGGCCTGTTCATCTCCCACACCGTCGGCCTCGCGAAAATTTTTCAGCCCGGCGTGGCCACCTACGAATTCTGGCTCAAAGCGGGCATCGTCCTTCTCGGCTCGCGCTTCCTCCTCGGCGACGTCCTCAAACTCGGCGGCGTCAGCCTTCTTCTCGTCGCCGTCGAAATCCTCGGCGCCCTCGCCTTCATGACGTTTCTCGGTCGCCTCTTCAACCTTCGCCCTAAGCTCACCACGCTCCTCGCCGTCGGCTCCGCCGTTTGCGGTGTCAGCGCCATCATCGCCACCAAAGGCGCCATTGACGCCGACGATGAAGACTCCTCCTTCGCCATCGCCGCTATTCTCGCTCTCGGCGCCCTCGCCCTTTTCACTTTCCCGCTCATCGGCCACGCCCTCCATCTCACCGATCAAGCTTACGGCCTCTGGTCCGGGCTCGCCGTGGACAACACCGCCGAAGCCACGGCCGCCGGCGCTCTCTATTCCGACGCTGCCGGAAAACTCGCCGTCCTCGCCAAAACCACCCGCAACGCCATGATCGGCTTCGTCGTTCTCGCCTACGCCATCTATTGGGCCAGTCAAGGCCAAGCCAGAGCCGTCGGCAACAAAGCCGCCTTCCTCTGGCAAAAATTCCCCAAATTCGTCCTCGGCTTTCTTCTCATCTCCGTTCTTTCCACCTACCACTTCTTTTCCAAGGACCAGAACCTCGCCCTAGCCAATCTCTCCCGCTGGGCCTTCCTCCTCACCTTTGCCGGCGTCGGCCTCCGCACCAATTTCCGCGAAATGCGCAAACAAGGCCTCCGGCCCTTTGCCGTTGGCGCCATCGGCGAAGTCGCCATCGCCGCCTTCACCCTACTCCTGGTGATCGCCGCCGACCGCCTCTTCCACCTCTAGCCCAATCTCGGCCATTTTGGAGTGATTCGGTTTGCCGCCGCTTTCACGGTCGCAACCGGTTTCAGCACGCTCTTCTACCGGGAGGGTGCCCCAGGTTCGATTTTTTACCTGGGTCTTGGGTCTCTCTTCTCTATATCCTCCGTGGCGCAGTCACTCCTGCTTGCCCTGACGAACGGGGGGACTCTGCTCTAGGGTTTCCCCCTCACGCCGCCCAATCGATGTACTTGAGGGTGCCCCATCCTTCGCGACTTTTGCGAAGGGTGGGCTCTGACGCTCCAACGCCACACGCCCTCTGTTCTTCATCTTGGTTTTCCCTTGCTGTAACCTTAACCGTGATACTGCCCGTACCATGGATGGTCGGGCGTTGGCAGGTCGGGCCAGTCGTCTTTGCGCCGCAGCGATTTCCGCGCAGCTTCGCACTCTGGCTTCGTCAGAAACATTCCGGCAAGATCGTTGCCCCCGTTGATGGCGTAGAGGCGGCATTCGGATTTCGCCAACTGCCGATTGCCGATCTCAAAGAACGCGAACCCCGCTCTCCCCCACATCTGACCTTCTCTGTCAGGTAACGCCAATGAATAGATAACATATTCCTGGCCTCCCCATCTGACAGCATAGCTTGGCACGTCGTTATCGAGGACTTCCTCAACTACGGCTGGGTCCGTCACGTACTGACGGAGAACCTGCACCATGGACTCATATGCATGCTTGATTCCCCCCCTCGGCAAGATCCTCTGCGTCCAGGAAAATCATCTTGTTGTAATCAAGCTTGAAGCCCATATCGCGCTTCGCGTACCCTGGAAACCCCAATCTGCCGACGGGCGCCTTTCTCCGAAGCTCTCGGCTGTCAACTGTAAGCTGTCAACTCTCTCGGCTTCCTAAATCCCCAGCACCGTTACCAGCTCCCGCACCGCCGCCGCCGACTTCTGCAGCGCTGCGTGCTCTTCCGCTGTCAGCTTGATCTCAATAATCCCCTCCGCGCCGGCCGCACCCAGTTTCACCAACACTCCCACAAACAATCCATGGATCCCGTACTCACCTTCCAAATACGCCGAGCACGGCAATATCTTCTTCTTATCCTGCAAAATGGCTCCCACCATCGCCATCGCCGCCGCCGACGGGGCGTAATACGCCGAACCACTCTTCAGCAGGCCTACGATCTCCGACCCACCCTTCCTCGTCCGCTCCACGATCGCGTCAACCCTTTCCTTCGGCAGCAACTCTGTCACCGGAATCCCCGCGATCGTCGTGTACCGCGGCAGCGGCACCATTTCATCTCCGTGCCCGCCCAGCACGAACGATTGCACGTTCTCCACGCTCACTCCGTACTCCATGGCCACAAATGCGCTCATCCGTGCCGCGTCCAGCACTCCCGCCATGCCCAGCACGCGCTGCTTCGGGAAGCCGCTCGCCCTCCACGCCGCTTGCGCCATTGCGTCCAGCGGGTTTGTCACCACGATGATGATGCAGTCCGGCGAATACTTAACAATTTGCTCGACGACGCTCTTCACCACCTCATAATTCGCCCTCAGCAGGTCGTCCCGGCTCATCCCCGGCTTCCGCGGAAATCCCGCCGTGACCACCACCACGTCGCTCCTCGCCGTCAAGCTGTAATCGTTGTTGGCCGTCGAGATCCCCCTGATGTGGGCGCTCGTCCCCGTGATCTTCGCCGCCTGCATCATGTCCAGCGCTTTTCCTTGCGGTGGCCCCTCCAGAATATCCGTCAACACCACGTCCGCCAGCTCAAAGTCCACGATGCGTTGCGCCAGCGTGGACCCTACGAACCCGCCCCCCACCACCGTTACTTTTTTTCTCGCCATCTTCCTCTCTCCTTATATCCTTAATATCCTCTCAGACTCGCTTCTCCCCGGCCCGTTCTCACCTTCTCAAGTCATTCCATCACTCGCAATTCTGTGTTTCCCCCGTTTACCCCGATGTCGTCGGGGCACTCCCTCTGTTGCTCCAATGTCGAACCTGGCATGCTCAAAAGCACTCAGTTCGCGATCCGCAGTCCATCGCCTGCGGTTTGAATCCTCCGGGCTTGCAGTCTACGCCCGGCGGAGCCGCTCAAGCACCACGTTGTTCGATGGGGACGAATTCACGCACGTCATAGCCGGTGTAGATTTGCCGCGGCCGCGCGATCTTCTGCTCCGGATCCTCAAGCATTTCCTGCCACTGGGCGAGCCACCCCACGGTGCGAGGAATGGCGAACAACACGGTAAACATCTCCGGCTTGAAGCCCAGGGCCTGGTAAATAATTCCAGAATAGAAATCGACGTTGGGGTAGAGTTTCCGCTTGATGAAGTAATCGTCCTCGAGGGCGATTCGCTCGAGTTCAAGCGCGATTTCCAGCTTGGGATTTTTGCCGGTAGCTTGAAATACCTGATCGGCGGCCCACTTGATGATCTTGGCGCGAGGATCGTAATTCTTGTAAATCCTGTGACCGAATCCCATGAGTTTCCCGTGGCCGGCTTTGATGTTGTCAATGTAGGCTGGAATACGCTCCTTTGACCCGATTTCAGCCAGCATCCGAAGAACTTCTTCGTTGGCGCCACCATGGAGCGGACCAGAGAGCGCGGCGGCCGCAGCCGCGGTACAAAGGTAGGGATCGGCCTGCGCGCTGCCGACGGCCCGCATGACGTTGGCGCTGCAATTTTGTTCGTGGTCGGCATGCAGAATGAACAAGATGTCCAAGGCACGAGCCAAGATTGGATTCGCGTGGTATTTCGGTTCCACCATTTTCCACAACATATTCATGAAATTCTCGGCATAGCTGAGGTCGTTGTCCGGGTAGACATACGGGAAGCCCAAGCTGTGCCGGTATGTGTACGCGGCAATAGTGGGAACTTTGCCGATCAGACGATGGATCTGGTGTAGGCGCACCTCGCGATCATGTACGTTGCGGGATTCGGGATAAACGGTCGAAAGCGCGGCGACGGTGCTGATGAACATTCCCATTGGGTGGGCGTTGTAACGAAAGCCTTCGAGGAACCTCTTGGTCGTCTCATGAATCATCGTGTGATGGGTGACGTTGTAGATCCAATCGTTGAGTTGAGACTCTGTGGGCAACTCGCCGAATAGAAGAAGGTACGCAACCTCAAGAAAAGTGCACTTTTCGGCTAACTGCTCGATCGGATAGCCGCGGTAGCGCAAGATGCCCTTATCACCGTCAATGAACGTAATGGCGCTCTGGCAAGAGGCGGTGTTCAAGAATGCCGGATCGTAGGTCATCAGCCCAAAATCTTCAGCGCCCGTCTTGATCTGTCGCAAATCCATGGCCCGAACAGCTCCCTTGTAAAGAGGGATGGCGTAGGAGGCCTGCGTTCTCTTATCCACTATGTTCAAAGCGTCTTTTTCCATGAGTATTTCTCCTCTCTATGTTTACCCTGCGTTCTCAGCGTCTCCGCGTTATCGTTGTCTTTTTTCCCTTCTTGCCCCTGTGCCGTCTATGTTCGCCCTCTGACTGCCCAGAGCGGTCTTCGCGAAGGGTGAACTGTGTGTTACCTTGCCTCTTCTCTTCGGTTCCTGATATCTGATCGCTGATATCTGATATCCCTCTTCTTCTCACATATTCTCAATAATCGCCCCCGCAAACGCGCTCGTCCCCACCTTCGTCGCCCCGGTCATCAACCGCTCCAAATCGTACGTCACCCGCTTCTGCTGGATCGTCTTCGCAATCCCTTCCTCAATCAGCCGCGCCGCTTCCTTCCATCCCAAAAACTCGAACATCATCGCCCCGCTCAGCATCAGCGAACTCGGATTGATCACATCCTTATCCGCATACTTCGGCGCCGTTCCATGCGTCGCTTCAAACACCCCGTACCCATCCCCGATATTCGATCCCGGCGCAATCCCCAATCCGCCCACCTGCGCCGCGCAAGCATCGCTCAAATAATCTCCATTCAAGTTCGACGTCGCCAGCACGCTGTACTCATTCGGCCGCAGCAGCATCTGCTGAAACACCGAATCCGCGATCCGGTCATTGATCATCAGCTTTTTCTTCCACTGGCCCTTTCCATGCGTCGCCCCAATCGCCTCCAGCGTCGCTTTCACTTCCGCATACACCGTCTTCTTGAATTCCTCCGTCGCCTGCTCTAGCCCCGGCTCGATCAACGCCGCATTCTGCTCCACCGTCAGCCCCGCATTCTTATCCAGATTATCTAGTATCCAGCTCTCCCGTTCCGTAACCGTCCCCGCGCGAAACTCTTCCCGCGCCAGTTCGTAACCCCAGTCCCGGAATCCCCCCTCGGTAAACTTCTGAATATTTCCCTTGTGTACGATCGTCACGCTCGGCCGCTTGTGCTCCAGCGCGTACTGAATCGCTCGCCGCACCAGCCGCTTCGTCCCGAATGGCGAAATCGGCTTGATTCCCACGGCCGAATCCCACCGGATCTGTTTCTTCCCATCCTTCAGCATCTCGTGATTCAAAAATTCCAGCAGCTTCTTCGCTTCCGCCGACCCGCTCTTCCACTCGATCCCGATGTACACGTCTTCGGTATTCTCCCGGAAAATCACCACATCCATCTTTTCCGGCTCCTTCACGGGGGAGGGAACTCCCTTGAGGTACCGCACCGGCCTCACGCACGCATACAAATCCAGAATCTGCCGCAGCGCCACGTTCAAAGACCGTATCCCCCCTCCCACCGGCGTCGTCAGCGGCCCCTTGATGCTCACGCGAAAATCCCGCGCCGCTTCCACCGTATCGTCCGGCAGCCATTGCTTGAACGCGTTGAACGCCTTCTCTCCCGCGAACACCTCAAACCACGCCACGCGCCGCTTCCCGCCGTAGGCCTTCTCCACCGCCGCATCAAACACCCGGCGCGACGCTTTCCAAATGTCTCTTCCCGTTCCATCGCCTTCGATAAACGGAATGATCGGATTGTCCGGCACCTGCAGCACCCCGCCACTATACCCAATCGTCCTCCCCTCGCTCGGCACCGCCACCCCGTTATACGCCGTCTTCATCTTTTCTTCCTCGCCTTTGTAGGGCCCGTCCTTCTGAGGCGGGCCTCTCTTGGGTTTCTCTTGCATCACGCCGGCCCACACGCCCCATCCCAACAACGTGTCATCCCGCCTGCCCTGAGCGAAGTCGAAGGGACCGGAGCGGCCCGACCTTTTCTTTCGCGCCGCTTTCTGGCGCGTCGGGCCGCGTAGCGCGATTTATGCGCCCCGTGCGCTTCGCCGGGGTGGAGGGATCACTCCGCTGCCTTTCTCTTCGTTGCACCAACCAACACATGAACTTGAGGGTGCCCCACCCTCCGTTTATGAGGGTGGGCTCTTACGTTTCAACGCGACCCACTCTTTTCTCCCCCTCCTTGATCTTCTTCGGGTGTCCCAGATCCCAATGTCCCGCCCGCGTTCTCGGATTTCTTTTCTCTGTGCCCTCTGTGCTCGGCGCTTACCCCGACCCTGTCGGGACGCCCGCTGCGTCAATCCTTTCTCTTACGCTCTTTCCTCTCCATGCCCCATCGCCTTCGCCAACCGCCTGCGAGCCAAAAAACCATATCACACCCTCGCCATTCCCCGAAACTCCACCCCCTCCCCGCGCCGGTGCGCAACCTCCGCATCTCACCCGCCTTCATATGGAGTGCGGCGGCTCCTTTACCCTGTTTGCCCCGATCTGAAAGGGGAGCTTCGAAGGGTCTGTGCTCTTAGGTTCGTCTTCTCTGCGAACTCTGTGCTCTCTGCGGCCTCTGCGTTAGCCTTTTCTTGCTTTCTTCGCGACCCCTCCGAAGTCCGCGCCAGCCAATTGCCCCACATCCCGCCCCTTGTCGTATACTCCCCCACTCAGCCCGGCACACGACGCTCAGGAGGCTTCCCATGATGCTCGATTGGAATGATTATCAGAAACAAATCGGCGCGCAGCTCGCTCACTTCATGAAGCTCGCGCCCGACTCGGTCCGCGGCTACCAAACTCTCTCAAACGCCAACGCCGCCAACTCTCACCTCGGCGAAAAAATCCGCCAGCTCATCTCCCTCGCCGTTGCCGTCACCACACGTTGCGACGGTTGCATCACTGTCCACACCGACGCAGCCCTGAAAGCCGGTGCCACCCGCGAAGAAATCTCCGAAGCCCTCGGTGTCGCCATAGCCATGAACACCGGCGCCGCCCTCATCTACTCGCTCCGCGCCATGGACGCCGTCGACGCCCACTCCGCCCCCAAATAGCCCGACGACTCGAACCCACGCCTCAGCCAAGACCATGGCCCAGCGTTCTTCGGTTCCTCTACTCTGTGACCTCTGTGTTCCGCCCTCTGCTTGCCCTGAGCGCTTTTCGCGAAGGGTGAACACTGGGTTATCGTCCCTCTTCTCCTTGTTTCCTGGTCGCTGGTCGCCGGTCGCTGGTCACTTTTCCCCCTACAACCGCCTTTTCTGATTCCCCAAAAACGAACTCGTCAGGCTAATCACAAACAGTCCTAAAACGGCACAGCCCAGTATCAGGACAATCAAGGTCCTAACCTCCGCCCCCTGTACTTCCGTGCAGGTCAGCCTCCAATCTACGCCATTTATTTTCAGTTACTTACAGCCATCAATGCAAAACGGGTGTCCTGTTTTTCGGACACCCGTTGCCCAAACTCCACACCCTTTTCTATCTTCTATTTCCCAGCCAGGAGCCGCTTCCTACCCTATGTCTTACTCAGGTGGATCGACCCGTCACCCGTCCGCACCACAATCGGCGACCCGCCGCCATTCATTTTCCCGCTAATCCTTGACGAGCTGAACGTCCCTTCCACCGTCACCGGAAACCCCAGGCTGATGTGCCCGTCATGCGTGCTCACGTCCAGATTGGCCTGAATCTCTCCTGGCAGGTCCAGGTCCACGCTCCCGTCACCGGTATGAATGTCCCAGCTACTCAGCACCTTCGATCCGCTACGCGCCCGAGCCGTTACGCTTCCATCGCCTGTCTTGATATTGAGTCCGTCGAAGCGCCCCTCCAGGTTCACGCTACCGTCTCCGGTGGTCGCGTCCACGCGCCCATCTAGATCCCGCCCTGCAATTGAGCCATCCCCGGTGCGCAGCCGTATGTCACCCTTGGCGCCCTGCACCGCGACGCTCCCGTCGCCCGTATGCACATCCAGATTCCCATTGATCGATTCCGCCTCCACCGACCCGTCGCCCGTATCCACCTTCAAATCCGCATCCTTCGGCATGTGTACTTCCACCCGGAGATTGGTGTGGTTCATGCCCCAATGGAAGCCCCATCTTGCGCTGGTCTTCGCTTCCACTTCCACGGTATCCCCGTTCTGCGTCGCGCTCACGTGTAAATCCCTGTCCAGCTTGTACCCCGAATAAACCACGCGCACTTCCACCTGCTTGATGTCGCCCGTCGAGACACGCACGCTGCCATCGTCCGTTTCCACTTTCACGCGCGCATGTCCGGTCACCGTAAACGTTTTCGTCACTTCCTCGGCCCGCACTCCCGCCGCGCTTCCCAAAACCAACACGCCCGCTAGGAAGGGCAGGGCACTCCGCCTCCGCCAAGTTTGCATTCTCATAGGCATTGCCTCCCCTGAACCGCTCTACCCATGTAACGTACTAGCCCCCCCAAATGTTCCCTACCCCTTTCGGTCCATTTCCCTGTAGCGCAGGCCTTCAGCCCTGAAGCCTTTCGCAGCCCCAGCCAACCCCGTCATTCCGAGCGGAGTCTGCGAAGCGAGGAATCTCTCTTCCTCCTCCGCGCCGCATTCTGGCATGTCGGGCCTTTCCCTACTTTGTCATCCCGACCGGAGTGCCGCGTCTTTTGCGGCACGCAGTGGAGGGATCGTGGCACAACTCCAAGCGATTCTCGCCCCCGTGATTTCAGACTCTTTCACTCTTTAACCCTTGCACTCTTACACTCTTAAACTTTCAACTTTTAACCTTCAACTCACCCCTTCGCCGCCCTCTTCTTCCCCCGCAACTCCCCCAAAAACTCCCCCACCGGCAGCGTATTGATCACATCCTTCTTCTCCAGCCACCCTCTCCGCGCCATCCTCACCCCGTACCGGATCAAGCTCAAATTCCCCGCATTGTGCGCATCCGTCGAAATCACCACCTTCACTCCGCGTTCCTTGCACATCCGCAAATACACATCCTTCAAATCCAGCCGGTCCGGATACGAATTGCACTCCATCGCCACACCATGTTTCGCGCAAGCCGCCAGCACCTTCTCCATGTCGTAGTCGATCGGCTCGCGTCGCAGCAGCACCCGCCCCGTCGGGTGCCCGATAATCTGCGCGTACGGATTCTCAATCGCCGCCAGCATCCGCTCCGTCATCGCCTCCCGCTCCAAATTGAAGTACGAGTGGATCGAGCACACCACCACATCCAATTGCGCCAGCAATTCGTCCGAATAGTCCAGCGCCCCATCCTTCAAAATGTCCACTTCCGCGCCCGCCAGCACGCGGATTCCCAGCCCTTTCTCATTCGCCGCATGAATCTTCTTGATGTGCGCCGCCATGCGCTTCTCATCCAACCCATTCGCCACCGTCACCGCTTTCGAGTGGTCCGTGATCGCGATGTATTCATGCCCCAACGCCCGCGCCGCTTCCGCCATCTCCTCGATCGAATTCTTCCCGTCGCTCGCCGTCGTGTGCATCTGCAAGTCGCCCTTGATGTCCCGCAGCTCAATCAATTTCGGCAGCTTGTGCTTTTCCGCTGCCGCAATTTCTCCCGTGTTCTCCCGCAATTCCGGCGGTATAAACTCCAGCTTCAACTTCCCGTAAATCTCCTCCTCCGTCCTTCCCGCAACGCGCTTTTCGCCCTTCAACGTCGCCAACGCATACTCATTCAACGTGTACCCCATCTCATTCGCCCGCCCGCGCAACGTCACGTTGTGTTCCTTCGACCCCGTGAAATACAGCAACGCCGCCCCAAAATTCTCCTTCTCCAACAGCCGCACATCCACCTGCAGCCCATTCTCCAGCGTGAAGCTCACCTTGTTCTCGCCGTGCGCCAGCGCCTGGTCAATCCCCGGGTACGTCAGGATGTGCTTCGCCACCGCGTCCACCATCTCCTGCCTCGTAGCGCCGGCATCTTGCCGGCCAGCGCTCTTGGGTTTGCCTTTTCCTCCCGCTTTTCGATTTTCCAATTTCGATTTTCCATCTCCCGACTTCTCGCCACTCCCCACGAGCCACTCGCCGCTGTCTTCCCCCAACGTCAACAACAAATCCAAATCCCCCACCGTCTCCTTACCCCGCCGCAACGATCCCGCAGGCGTCACCGACTCCACCGCCTTCCCTACCTTCTTGATGTGTTCGATAATCGCCAACGCCGCGTCTTCCGCCGTGCTGATCAGGAATCTTCCCGACGACTTCTTGAACACCTCCACCGCCTTCAAAATATTCTGTTCGCTCTTCTCTCCAAACCCCGCCAGGTCCCGCAGCTTCCCCTCTTTCGCCAGTTTCTCGACATCTGCCACCGTCCCTGCCTTGAACGTCTTCCACAGCACCGCCACCTTCTTCGGTCCCAGCGATTGCAATTCCAGCAGGTCCAGAATCGTCTCCGGATATTTCTTCAGCAGCTTCTTTCGCAGGCTGTAATCACCGGTCTTGACGATTTCCTCCAGGTGCTCCACCATGCGGTCGCCAATCCCCGGCAATTCCGTCAACTTCTCCGGCGTGGCAATCAGTTGCTCCACCGATTCCGGCAGCCCCTCAATCAGTTCCGCCGCCTTCTCATAACTCCGATAGCGCCCGATGATCGCGCCATCAATCTCTAGCAAGCGCGCCGTTTCCCGCAAAATCCCCGCAATCCGTTTGTTTTCCATGCCCGCCATTATAATCCCCTCCCCGTCCTTTTCTCTCGCCTCTTCACCTCATGCCCACTTCTAGCGCCGTAGGTGCGCCACCTCGCGCGATGCCTAACCCAAACTTGTCATTCCGAGCGGAGCGGCCCGATTTTCTCTTTCACGCCATCTTGTGGTGTGTCGGGCCGCGCAGTCGAGGAACCCGCTTTTGTTTGTCCGGCTCGCCACTCGCCACTTTCCTCCCGATCGCTGATATCTGATCGCTGATAACCTTCTTCTCCGCGCCGGCGTTCACCCCGACCCGGTCGGGGCTTTTTCTTTCCTTACTTACAACTGAAAACTGATAACTGATAACTTTTCCTCTTTCCTCCTGATCGCTGATATCTGATCGCTGATAACTTCCTCTAAAATACAACCGGCGGAAGCTCTCGCCTCCGCCGGCACCATCACTCACTCGACTTCTCTCAGACCGCCTTGCTTACATTGGCCGCCTGTGGCCCCTTCGGGCCCTCCACAATTTCAAATTCGACCGGATCCCCTTCCTGCAGTGACCGGTAACCATCCCCGGTGATCGCGGAATAGTGAACGAACACATCGGGCCCGTCTTCTCGGCCAATGAATCCGTATCCTTTCGAATTATTGAACCACTTTACTGTTCCTCGCACTTCGTGTCTCCTTTGGACGGTGACTCTTGGGGCGGATGACTTCAGGACGCCGCCATGAGCACGAATTGCGCGAAGTGTGTATCAAAATGGAACTCAGAGTCAATAGTGCCGATTCCCTACTGTTCAAAAATGTTCATCTTTTCCCTTTGTAAAAACGGTTCAAATCCGCCTTCACCCCTTCTTGCGCAAAAATGTGAGGTAATACAGGATCCCCGCCACCGATTTCGCATCCCTTAATCTCCTTCCCCGAATCATCTGTTTCAGTTCCTTCACACTGTACGTCCGCACCTCAATCTTCTCGTCCTCCTCCGGTTGCGCTTCCCCCGCCTTCAGCCCTTCCGCCAGCAGGATAAACATGCGCTCTTCCACAAATCCGGGTGTCGGAAACACGTCCAGAAACACCGAAAACCGCTTTGCCCGGTAGCCCGTTTCTTCCAGCAGTTCCCGCGCCGCCGCCCGCTTCGGCGTCTCTCCCGCATCGATCCGTCCCGCCACCAGTTCCCACAGATACTGCCGCGCCGCATGCCGGTATTGCCGGATCAACACGACCCTTCCGTCGTCCAGCACCGGTAGTACCACTACCGATCCCGAGTGCGTGACCACCTCCCGCGTAGCTCGCATTCCTCCCGGTTCCAGCACCTCATCTCGCCTCACCCCAAATACCGGCCCCTCATACACCACCGTGCTCTTCAATATCTTCGCCTTCCCCTTAGCCATTCCGGTCTCCTAGCTTTTTCCCCCGCATCATACCCGAATCTCCTGCCCCACCGGTGTCTTTCTCTTTTCTTCCTTCTGTGCTCTCAGTGTCCTCTGTGGTGAAACTCTTTCTCGCAACTCTCCGTTCTCTCTGCGGCTCCTCTGCTACCTCTGTGGTAAGCCTTTTCTTGCTCCCTGGTCGCTGGCTACTGGTCGCTGATCACTGTTTCCTGATATCTGATCACTGATATCCGATATCCCCTCTCCCGCGCTCGCGCTATACTCACAATATCTCCCATCCATGCCCATCAACACCATCATTGTCGACGACGAAAAGCCCGCTCGCGAAGAGCTGGCCTTCCTCCTGAAATCCTTCCCCGAAATTAATCTCCTGGCCCAAGGCAAGAACGGCCTCGAAGCCATCAATCTCATCAAAGAGCATTCCCCGGACCTTCTCTTCCTCGACGTCCAGATGCCCGGCCTCGACGGCTTCGGCGTCCTCAAAAAGCTGGTCGAACGCAAGCTCAAAGTCCCCCACGTCGTTTTCGCCACCGCCTTCGACCAGTACGCCGTGCAAGCCTTCGACGTCAACGCCGTCGATTACATCCTCAAGCCCTTCGACAAAGCCCGCATCGCCAAAGCCGTCCAAAAAGCCAAAAAGGAAATCGAAGCCCACACCAGCCCCGCCGAGCGCCTCGAACAACTCGTCGCCCAGCTCGCTGCCCCCAAGCCCGCCGCCAAGCCACCCTCCAAAATCCTCATCAAGTCCCAGCAACGCATGCTCCTGGTGGACTCCAACGACCTCATCTTCGCCTCCATCGAAGGCGGCCTCATCTCCGTCGTCGCCCGCGAAGTCGAAGGCTCCTCGCAATACCGCACCCTCGAAGAACTCCACGCCGCTCTCGATTCCGACTCCTTCTGGCGCCCCCACCGCTCCTATCTGGTGAATGTCCACCACATCAAGGAAGTCGTTCCTTGGTTCAAATCCAGCTTCATGATCAAAATGAACGACAAGAAACAATCTGAAATCCCCGTCTCCCGCCAGCAAACCAAACGCCTCCGCGACCTCTTCAAGCTCTGATTAAACTCCTTGAAATCCCGGGTGCCCCGCACTTGGGTTCTCCTCGTTACGCCGCCCACCTATGAACTTGAGGGTGCCCCATCCTTCGCGCCTTCACTCCACGCGATACGCACCCGACTGTCATCCCGACCGAAGCGGCCCGACTTTTTCTTCGCACCGCTTTCCGGCGCGTCGGGCCGCGCAGTGGAGGGATCGCGGCACGGACCTAGCTTACGCTCCAACGCCACCACTCCTCTTCTCTTCATTCTCGCTTTTCTCTTCTCTGCGAACTCCGTGCCCTCTGCGTAAGCTTTTTTCCCGCCTCCTGATCGCTGATCGCCGGTCGCTGTTCGCTCGCTTCCTGATATCTGTTCTCTGATATCTGATATCAGCTATCCCTCATGCTAAACTTCACCCTCGGCACCCATGGACTTCTCCCTCTCCGACGACCAACTCCTGACCCGCGACACCGTTCGCGACTTCATGCGCACCGAAGTCCGCCCGCACGTCAAGGACTGGGAGCGCACCGATCACTTTCCCCTCGAGGCCATCAAAAAGCTCGGCGCCATGGGCTGTTGCGGCATGCTCACTCCCGAAGCCTACGGCGGCCCCGGCCTCGACATGATCTCCTATGTCCTTATGCTCGAAGAAGTCGCCCGCGTCCACGCTGCCATGTCCACCGCCCTCTCTGTCACCAATTCAGCCGTCCAACTCCCCCTCCTGGCCTTCGCCACCGAAGCCCAAAAAGCCCGCTACCTCAAACCCCTAGCCTCCGGCGATTTCCTAGGCGCCTTTTGCTTAACCGAACCCGCCGCCGGCTCCGACGCCGCCGCCATCCAAACCCGCGCCATCCTTTGTAGTGGCCGATCTTTAGATCGGCCATTCCCTGTTGCCCAGGACGAGTCCGCGAGCCCCTCCGCTTCCGAATCCTTTACCTCCTTAACCTCCTCTACTTCCTCCCCCTCCTATCTTCTTTCTGGCACCAAAACCTGGGTCACCAACGGTTCCCACGCCGGCGTCTATCTCATCTTCGCCAAAACCGATCCTGCCGCCGCCGGGAAGGGAATCACCGCCTTCCTCGTCGAACCCACCTTCCCCGGCTTCACCATCGGCCGTCACGAAGACAAAATGGGCCAGCGCTCCTCTCCCTCCGTCGAAATCATTCTGAATGATTGCGAAGTCCCCGCCGCCAATCGCCTCGGCGAAGAAGGCCAGGGCCTCAAGATCGCTCTTTCCGCTCTTGATGGCGGACGCATCGGCATCGCCGCGCAAGCCGTCGGCCTGGCCCAAGGCGCCCTCGACGAATCCGTCAAATTCGCGCGTTCCCGCAGAGCCTTCGGCAAATCCATCTCCGAATTCCAAGCCATCCAATTCATGCTCGCCGACATGCACACCGAAATCGAAGCCGCCCGCGCCCTCCTCTACCACGCCGCTTTCCTCAAAGATCGTTCTTGTGGTGGCCGATCTTTAGATCAGCCAGGCGAGTCCGTAACTCAAGGCACCGGGGGTCGGAGCTTTAGCTCCGACATAGATCAAACTGGCAAGGTTGGGGCTTCAGCCCCTGAGGAATTGCTGTCCTCTTCCACGAGTCACGAGTCACGACTCACGGGTCACGCCTCTTCCTCCGCCAAACTCTACGCCAGCGAAATGGTCAATCGCGTCGTCTACAAAGCCGTGCAAATCCACGGCAGCCTGGGCTACTCCCGCGAATCCGAAGTCGAGCGCATGTACCGCGACGCCCGCGTCATTTCCATCTACGAAGGCACCAGCGAAATTCAGCGCACCATCATCGCCCGCGATCTTCTTCGCTAACTCTGTGGCACAGTTACTCCTGACTCTGTTCTTGGGTTTGCGGGTGCCCCAGGTTCGGTTTTTTACCTGGGTCTTGGGCTTTCCCGCATCACTTCACAGACCCAATGTACTTGAGGGTGCCCCACCCTTTGGTTTGTAAGGGTGGGCTCTTACGCTCAAACGCCACAAACTCTCTTCTCTTTTCCTCTTTCATTTGCACTCTTTCACCGCTTTTCTCATCTCTGTGCCCTCCGTGTTCCGATCTCTGTGACCTCTGTGCGATCGTCCCTCTTCTCTTCGCCTCCTGATCTCTGATCCCTGATATCTGATATCCTTTTCCGTTCACCATCTCTCGACAAAGGACCACCACTTGTCCACATCTCTCAAATCCAAACGCGTTCTCTCCGGCATGCGCCCCACCGGACGCCTGCAAATCGGCAACTATTTCGGCGCCCTGCAAAACTGGGTCCGCCTGCAAGACGATCCCTCCTACGACTGCTTCTATTTCGTCGCCGACTGGCACGCCCTCACCAGCGATTACGCGGACACTTCCGCCATCGCCGAAAACACCCTGCAAGTCGCCATCGATTTCCTGGCCGCCGGCCTCGACCCGCAAAAGTCCGTCATCTTCCTGCAATCTCAAGTCCCCGAACACGCCGAACTCCATCTCCTGCTCTCCATGATCACTCCGCTAGGCTGGCTCGAACGCGTCCCCACCTACAAAGAAGCCCTCGACAACATCAAGGACAAGGATCTCCACACCTACGGCTTCCTCGGCTACCCCACTCTGCAAGCCGCCGACATCGTCATCTATTCGGATCCCGGCAAGCCTCTCATCGTCCCCGTAGGCGAAGACCAAGTCGCGCACGTAGAAATGTCCCGCGAACTAGTCCGCCGCTTCAACAGTTTCTATGGTCTGCAGATTTCGCCGTCCATCTTCGAAATTCGCAGAGGCGAGATGGCGCCACCCATCGTTCCTATCGTCGCTAATATAAAGGGCGCAATAGGCATAAGTAACCCTCCGGGCTGGACTGCCGCTGCATTTGAACCCGTGAGAACTCACCTGGAGAAGATCCTTCGGGAGCACGTGATGGAGATTGGCCTTGGCAATTTCCTGGAATCGCTTCCCCCCGAATGCAGGTCATACTTTTGTTTCGCTGATGTTTTGCAGGAACCCCAGGTGATGCTCACCCCCACTCCCCGCGTCCCCGGCCTCGATGGCCGCAAAATGTCCAAATCCTACGGCAACGCCATCACCCTCTCCGAATCCGACGCCGACATCCGCTCCAAAACAAAAGTTATGGTCACCGACCCCGCCCGCAAGCGCCGCACCGACCCCGGCAATCCCGACGTCTGTCCCGTCTACGACTGGCACAAACTCTTCTCCACTCCCGAACGCGATCCCGGCCGCCTCGACTGGGTCCAATCCGGCTGCCGCTCCGCCGGCATCGGCTGCATCGAATGCAAAGCCGCCATGGCCGATAACCTGATCAAGTGGATCGAACCCATCCGCGCCCGCCGCCTCGATTACGAGCAGCACCCGAAACGCGTCCTGGAAATCTTAGACGCAGGCTCCGTGAACGCCCGCAAGTCTGCCCAGCAAACAATGTCCCGCGTCCGGGAATCCATCTTCGGCTGGCAATCCAAGCGCCAGGGACTCGCCTCCCGGTAGCGCCGGCATCTTGCCGGCTCTTGGGTTTTCCTTTTTGACCGTCACCTGGAAACTGCATTTGTCATCCCGACCGGAGCGAACCGGTTTTTTCTTTCGCGCAGTTTTTGCGCGCCAGTTCGCGGAGTGGAGGGATCGTGGCAAGATCATAGCCTCATCCCGCCCGCCGCCAAGCGCTGTTCTCTCTCTTCTCTGCGAACTCTGTGTCCTCTGTGACCTCTGCGTAAGCTTTTTTCTTCGTTCCTCCCTTTCACCCGTCGGCAAGGTCTCCCCGTTCCACTTCCATGTATAATCGCTTGTCATCCTGAACCCGCGCCTTTTGCGGGTGAAGGATCTCAACATTAGATTCCACGCGGAACGCCGCGCAACGGAGTCCCGGTTCCTGATATCTGATCGCTGATATCTGATATCCTTTATCGAGCTTTTCGACCTCAACCTCAGGACCCGAACCAGAAGCGACACGATGGGCTCTCCATACCGCATCCACATCCCCATCTACGAAGGCCCTCTCGACCTTTTGCTCGATCTCATCAAAAAGCAGGAAATGAACATCCACGACATCCAAATCTCCAAAATCACCGGCCAGTACCTCGACTATCTCCACCAGCTCGAAGTCCAGAACATCGACGTCTCCGCCGAATTCATCTACATGGCCGCCACGCTCATTTACATCAAATCCAAAATGCTCCTCCCGCCCGATCCCTTCGCCACCGAAGAAGAGCAAGCCGCCGACCCCCGCGAAGAATTAGTCCATCGCCTCATCGAGCACGAAAAATTCAAAAACGCCGCCCAGCTTCTCTACCAAAAACAGCAAATCGAAGAAAACGTCTGGTCCAAGCCGGACAAATCGCTCTACCACGACGAAGGCACCGAAGGCGAACTCGTCGTCTCCCTCGTCGATCTCGTCCGCGTCTTCCAGCAAGTCCTCGAACGCAAAAAAGAAATCGCCCGCATCGATCTCCAGCACGAAGAATTCACCGTCGCCCAGATGATCGCGCAGCTCCGCAGCCGCATCCTCTCGAGCGACACCGGCGCCATCAGCCTCGTCGAATTCTTCGACGCCTGCCCCTCCCGCCACGCCATGATCGTTGCCTTCCTCGCCCTCCTGGAAATGGTCAAGCTACAAGCCGTGGCCCTGATCCAGGAAAAACAATTCGCCGACATCCTCGTCAAAAAATCCAAATCCTTCGACGCCGCCTTCGACGACTCCGGCACCCTCCGCATCGACGCCGAATATCAGTAATCAACGACCGGATATCAGCGATCAGGCACCTGCTCCCCCTCACAAATTGTCATCCCGACCGGAGGCCCGCGCTGTGTGCGGGCCGCAGTGGAGGGATCGAGGCAAGATCGCGGGTGGCTCAGGTGCCGGCTTTGCGCCTGGCTCTTGGGTTTCCCGGGAACGCCATTCTCCCGAATGGCGTTTTTGACGTGGTTCCTCCGCAGGTAGGACGATCGGCCGAGTGCCCCAGGCACGGAGTGTGTGCCTGGGTCTTGGGTTCCTCTTCGCTTCAAACTTACAACTTAAAACTTATTACTTAAGGCGCGATTTGCCGGGTGCTCCATCCTCCCCCCGCTTGCGGCGGGAAGGGTGGGCTCTCGCGCTCCAAGGCCCATGACCCTCTTTTCTTACACTTTTTCACTCTTTTACTCTTTCACCGGTTTCATCTTTTCTGTGTCCTCTGTGTTCTTCCCTCTGTGGCCTCTGTGTTACCGTCCCTCTTCTCTTCGCCTCCTGATCTCTGATCGCTGATATCTGATATCCTCTCCCGGAGCGCTTGGAACTGTGAACTGTTAACTGTAAACTGTGAACTATCCATGACCCACGAAGATCGCAAAGCCGCTCTCGAAGCCATCATCTACGCCGCCGACGAGCCCGCCACCCTCGACCAGCTCGCCGCCGCCCTCGGCGAAGAAAAGCTCGTCGTGCAATCCGCCCTCGACGAACTCGTCGCCGCCTACGCCTCCGACGAACGCGGCATCGAAGTCCGCGCCGTTGCCGGCGGCTACAAGTTCTACACCAAGGCCCAGCACCACGATGTCGTCCGCCGTTTCATCAAGTCCCTCCGCCCGCCGCTGCGCCTCTCCATGCCCGCTCTCGAAACCCTCGCCGTCATCGCTTACAAGCAGCCCGTCACCGCCCCCGAAATTTCCGACATTCGCAGCGTCAACGCCTCCGGCGTCATCTCCACCCTGCTCGACAAAAAGCTCATCACCACCGCAGGCCGCAAGGAAGTCATGGGCCGCCCCATCCTCTACAAATCCTCCAAGGAATTCCTGATGCGCTTCGGGCTGAGCGATCTCGACGAACTCCCCAGCCTGAAAGAATTCGAAGCTCTGGCTCGCGAAGCTCTCGGCACCGATGAAGGCGTAGCTCCCGCCACGGACGAATCCCTCCTCGCCCCCGCCGAAGACCAGCCCGCCGAACTCCATCCCGAACCCCCGCCACCACAGAATTGTCATCCCGAGCGGAGCGAGGGATCTGCTTCTTCTTCGGCTGCCCCAGACGCCGGTGCTGCAACTGGGCTCTTGGATTCCTCTTCCGCCCCTTCCCCAGATGGCACCGGGGGTCGGAGCTTTAGCTCCGACATAGATCAAACTGGCAGGGTTCGGGCTTCAGCCCCTGAGGAATTGCTCTCCTCTTCCACGAGTCACGAGTCACGAATCACGAGACACGTCTCCGCCGCGGTTGCCCCAGACGCCGGTGCTGCAACTGAGCTCTCGGGTTCCTCTCCCACGAGTCGCGACTCGCGGGTCACGGATCACGCCTCCGCCACCAACAAAGGCACTCCCTCCGGCCCTCTCGACGAAGATCCTCAGCCCCCCTCCGCCCAATCCGTCTCCGCCACCAAATGATTCCCGGGAACGCCATTCTCCCGAATGGCGTTTTCAGCGTCGGCACTCTTGCTTTTCTCTTCTCTGTGAACTCTGCGGCCCCTCTGCTATCTCTGTGGTAAGCCTTTTCTTTCCCCTCTTCCCACCACCTCACCCCATCTCGATGTAGAATGTCTCCAGCAACCACCATCCCAAGGAGCCAGGTTCCTGATCACTGATATCTGATCGCTGATATCCGTAATTCATCCAGCGACCACCTTAACCAACCAACCGCCCATGCTCGACCGCCTCCAAAAAATAATCGCCCACGCCGGCATCGCCTCTCGCCGCCACGCCGAACAACTCATCCTCTCCGGCCAAGTTCGCGTCAACGGCCAAGTCGTCACCGAACTCGGCACCAAGGCCGATCCCTCCAAGGACAAGGTCGAAGCCGCCGGCCGCCTCATCGAAGCCGAAGAAGATCACGTTTACCTCGTCCTCCACAAACCTCCCGAAGTCGTCTCCTCTCTCGCCGATCCCGAAGGCCGCCGCACACTTCGCAATTTCCTCCGTGGCTTTCCCAAACGCGTTTATCCTGTCGGCTCCCTCGACTACGCCGACTCCGGCCTCGTCTTTCTCACCAACGATGGCGATCTCACCTCCGCCATGCTCAAATCCTGGTCCCAACTCCCGCAGGTCTATCACATCAAGATCAAAGGCCGCCTCACCCTCGAAGAACTCGATCGTCTCGGCAAGGACACCGGCACGCGCCTCCGCACCGTCCGCCAGCCCGATTCCACGCGCGGGCGCGCCGCCAATTTCTGGTACGAAGTCCACACCACCGGCGCCAAACTCGACATTCTCCGCCGCACCCTCTTTAAGGAATTGCATCCCGTCGAAAAAGTGAAACGCATCGCCCTCGGCCATCTCTCCCTCGAAGGCATTCCCCAAGGCCGCTACCGCCTCCTGCAAAAATCCCAGGCCGACCCTCTCCGAAATCCCGCCCCGCCATCCAAGCTCCCACGCCCCTTTACTCGCTCCACCAAGCCCCATCGCCATCCCACCTCACCCCCCAAGCGCAACTCCCCCCGCTGATCCTTCACCCGGTTGTGGCACAGTCACTCCTGACTGTGCTCTTGGGTTCTCCGTATTAGGAGCCCTTCGGTTTTTCTCTTGGGTTTGCGTTTTCTCGTTTTGTCATCCCGATCCCGCAGGGGGACCCGATTTTTCCTTCCGCGCCGTTTTCTGGCGCGTTGGGCCTTTCTTCATTCTGTCATCCCGACCGGAGCGGCCCGACTTTTTCTTGCGCGCCGGTTTGTGGCGCGTCGGGCCGCGAAGTGGAGGGATCCCTCCGCCGCGTTTCTCTGTAGTTTCCTGTCGAACGCCATCCCCCCGATGTACTTGAGGGTGGCCCACCCTTGGTTTGTAAGGGTGGGCTCTTACGATCTAACGCCTCTGCCTCTCTTTTCTTTCACTCTTCCCCTCTTCTACTCTTTTACTTTTGTACGCTTTTACCGCTTTTTTCTTCTCTGTGCCCTCTGTGTTCCGTTCTCTGTGAACGGCGCCTGCCCCGACCCGGTCGGGGTGCCACCGTCCCTCATCTCTTGGCCTCCTGATATCTGATCGCTGATATCTGATATCCTTTCTGCATTACCACAATCTCAACACCTCCATCCCCATGCCCCTCCGCCTCCAAAAAATCCTCGCCGCTGCAGGCATCGCCTCCCGCCGCAAAGCCGAAGAGATCATCGCCGCCGGCCGCGTCACCCTCAACGGCCAAGTCGTCACCGAGCAGGGAACCAAAGCCGACCCGCAAACCGACACCATTTGCGTCGACGGCAAACCCCTCCACCGCCCGCAACGTTTCGTCTATTTTCTATTGAACAAACCGAAAGGCTACGTCACCACCGTCAGCGATCCCGAAGGACGCCCCACCGTCATGCAACTCCTCGGTGAACTCCCCGAGCGTGTCTATCCCGTGGGCCGCCTCGACTACGCCAGCGAAGGGCTTCTTCTCCTCACCAACGATGGCGCCCTCGCCCAAAAACTCACCAAAGCCGGCTCCCACATCCCCAAAACCTATCTCGTCAAAATCAGCGGCAAGCCCGGCGAAAAATCCCTCCAGCGCCTCCGCTCCGGCATCACCATCGCCCTCGACGACGGTCGCCGCGTCAAAACCTCTCCCGCCAAAATCCGCTTAGTCGAAGACGCCCCCAACCCCTGGTACGAAGTCGTCCTCATCGAAGGCCGCAATCGCCAAATCCGCCGCATGTTCCAGCAAATCGGCTTCCTCGTCGAGAAAATCAAGCGCACCCAGCTCGGCCCCCTCACCCTCGACGTTCCCCCCGGCAAATTCCGCCCCCTCATCAAATCCGAAATCCACCAACTCCAAAATCTCGCTCGCACTAAAGACGAGTAGGCCGGGTGCCCCAGGTACCGGTTTTGTACCTGGGTCTTGGGTTTGTTCTTCGTCTTTCTTGGAGTGCGGCGGCTCGCCGCCGCTTTCACGATTGACCGCTCGCTTCTTCGCACAGTTAACCATTTGTCGTCCCGATCCCGCAGGGCGGGACCCGATTTTTTCTTCGCGCCGCAGTTTGGCGCGTCGGGCCGCGCAGCGCGTCGTTTGCGTCCCGCGCGCTTCGGCGGGATGGAGGGATCTGCTTTTCTTTTCTTCTCCGTGCGGGTGCCCCAGGCACGGCGTGTGTGCCTGGGTCTTATGTTCCTCTCCTCTCTGTGGCACAGTCACTCCTGACTGTGCTCTTGGGTTTCTCTTCTCTGTGCTCTCTGTGTTCCGACCTCTGTGAACTCTGTGTTACCGTCCCGCTTCGCTCTTCTAATTCTTGCTCCACTCCGCCCGTAATCCCTGCATAATCTTTTCTCTTCGAATTCGCCATTCCTTCCCACGTATAATGTTTCCACCCCGTTCCCCAGGGATTCACTCGTGCGCGTTGACGCCAGCACTGGCCAGCCCCCCAGCCGCCGTGTACTCACGGCCACCATCGCCTTTCTCATTGCCGTCTGGGCCTTCAACTTCCTCGCCGGCAAAATCGCTCTCCGCAACATGGACCCGCTCACCTTCGCCTCTTTCCGCCTCGTCCTCGCCGGCATCTTCATGGTCCTCATCTACTTCATCTGCCTGCGCCTGCCTGCCTTTGCCGAAGCCGCCCGCGCCCGCCGCACCGGCTGGTCCCGCCGTGATCTCTGGATCTTTCTCTATCTCGGTTTCTTCGGCGTCACCATGAACCAGTTCGGCTTCACCGTCGGTCTGCGCTACACCTCGGTGATCCATTCCGCGATCATCGGCTCACTGTCGCCGGTTTACACCCTCGTCCTCGCCGTGCTCTTCCGCCTGGAAAACGCCACGCTCCGCAAAGTCCTGGGCATGGGTGTCGCCGTCGCCGGCGTCGCGCTCATGGCCGCGGGTGCGGGCATCAGCCGCCATTCGCCCACGCTTCTCGGCGATCTGATTACCCTCTCCGGTTCCCTCGGCTTTGCCACCTACGTCGTCCTCGGCAAACGCGTCGCCAGCCTCTACGACTCCCTCACCATGACCACCTTCAACTGCATCTTCGGCGCGCTCATCATTCTCCCCGTCGCCGTCCATCGCGCCATTCTCCTCGGCTCCTTCGCTCATTGGCGCGCCTTCCCCTGGCCGGTTTGGGCCTGCATGGTCTACATGGCCCTGTTCAGTTCCGCCATCGCCTATGTCCTCTACTTTTGGGTTCTGCGCTACCTCGAAGCCTCGCAACTCGCCTCCTTCACCTATCTCTTGCCCGTCGCCGCCACCGCCCTCGGCATCCTTTTCCTCGGCGAGCGCGGCTCCTGGCTGGAACTCCTCGGCGGTCTCTTCGCCCTCGCCGGCGTCTACTACATCGAAGCCGCCCGCGGCCGCTAACTAGCCTCGCTTCTCCTCCGCCCAAAACCAAAAATGTCATCCCGAGCGGAGCGGCCCGACATTTTCTTCCGCGCCGCAGTTTGGCGCGTCGGGCCGCGCAGTCGAGGGATCCCTCTGTCGTTTTTTTGTCGGATTTCTTTGTCGCACCGGTGCGCCGCGCGGGCGCACCTTCTCCGCCCCGGGCGATTTTGGAGTGCGGCGGCTTGCCGCCGCTTTTACGCAGTAAGCATCTCCGCGAAAGTGTCTTTCTCAGGAGGAGGTGCCGGCCGCCCCGCTCAGCTCTTCTGGAACCACCCCGCGCTCTCATCCACCATCTGCATCCGAATCGCCAGCCGCCGGTTCTGGATGAACTCATCCACGGCCTGCCGGCAACCCGGCCACAACCCATAGTCGTCTATCGAGACAATTCCCCCCGCCGCCACCGCATCGTAGAACGTCTCCAGACACAACTTGACGGACTCGTACCAGTCCGCATCGATGTTCAATAGCGCGATCTGGTCAATGTGCGTCCCGCGAAACGTTTCCTGGAACAGCCCCGCAACGATGCGCACGCGAGTCATCTCGGCCCCCGTGCGCCGCAGCAGCCGCTCCACTCGCTGCGGGCTGGACCTGAGATTCCCCACCCAACTGCTGGCTTGCGGGCCATCGCTCGCCGTCGCGGGAGGCATGCCCTGAAAGGCATCGAAGAGCCACACGGTGCGCCCCAGCCGCGAGTGCGTCGCCTGCCGCGCCAGGATCGCCGCGCTCCCCCCGCGGTACACCCCGCATTCCACCACGTCCCCGGGAATCTCCTCGTCCTCGATCCGCTGCGCCAGCCGCGCGAGGTTTTGGATGCGCTCGGGACCGAGCATGGTGTTCCGCCGGATGAGCCACGCGCTCGACTTCTCGTCCCATCGCGTTCTCAAGTTTTGCAGCAGGCTCATCGGCTATAAATGTTCCCAGGTTTCAGCCGGAACTTAGCGGCACCGGCGCTCATTTGCTAAGTATAACGAACAACCCCTCCACCAATAGCCGCGAACTCTGTGGCACAGTCACTCTTGACTGTGCTCCTGGGTTTCTTCCCTCCGCGTTTCTCTCTGAACTCTGTGTCCGCCGCCTGCCCCGACCCGGTCGGGGTGTTCTCCGCGGCCTCTGCCTTATCCCTCCTCAGGTCATTTGGAGTGCGGCTTGCCCTGAGTTCATTCGAAGCGCGGCTTGCCGCCGCTCTTGCAGGTGCACCCCGCCGACAGGCCATTATTTCTCCCCCCGCCACGCCTCGATACGTCGTCATCATTTTCGCGTCCTTAGGTTTCGCGCTCGCCCAGCACCGCAAGAACCGCCGCTTGCACAAGTCACACGGTAATGTTCATACGAACACCATGGTGTGACATCATCACAAAGTCGTTTTCTCTCCGGGAAAGCCTCGTTGTCTGTATAATTTTGCACACTGTTTTATAACATGCTCATTCATTGACACTTAACTAACCCCCACCGCTCGTTTTCCATTCGATATTCCTCCTGTTTCGCTAGTTACCGTTAAGCGGAGTGTATAAAACGAGACAGACACCGCCTCACCTCTTTCGTACGATTTTCGATAAGGGTCTGCGTCCCCGGACTCTCCTCTCTCCCACCCTTGTCCGGCCCGCCGATCCTGGATGGGGCATCCATGACAGACCAAACCAACAGCGGGGACGAGTCTTATCTGGAGACCGTGCGCCCGGAGAACAACTTTGTCCACAGATGCCGCCCCCTCCGCGTTCTTTTCGTTCATCGCGATTCCGCCGTGATTGATTCCTGCCTGCGAGAGCTTAAGAAGGGGCAGTTCATTGTGACCTCCGATTCTGTTTCAGGCCTGGCGCACTGCGCAAGGCACCGCGGCGCGCCATCCCACGATGTCATCGTGGTCGAGTACCCCAATCCCAGCATCAAGGGATCCCAGGCCCTCCAGCTCTTTCTTCAAACGGTGGAGCAGAGCGCTCTGGTCTTCTTGACCACGGATTCGGCCAACGGCTCCGTCGCGGAACTGGCCGCTCATGGTCCTTTCGAGTGCGTCGAGCGGCAGCATATTGCCCAATTGCCCATGGCCGTTCGCCGCGCTCTCAAGGAAAAAAGATTATGCTCCGAGCTCGAAGAGGCGGAAAAGGCTTTGCGGCACTCGCGATCGCTCTATCGCGCCCTGGTGGACAATCCCTCCTACGGAATTTGCCGCTGCGATGCGAATGGGAATTTTCTCGAGGTCAATCGGACTCTCGTGACCATGCTGGGTTACGATTCCAAGGAGGAACTGCTTGCGGCAAATCGCGCCTCTCGCATCGTTCTCGGTCTTGGTCATGGAAGCGCATTGGCCGGACTTTTTCAGGAGTCCGTAACTGTCCAGCCGGTCGAACGCGAGTGGACAAGGAAAGACGGCACCATCCTCAAAGCCAGGCTCAGCGGCCGCGATGCTTTTGACGAGCATGGCAATTTCAACGGCTGTGAAATCATCGTTGTCGACATCACCGAGCAGCGCTACCTCGAGGAGCAGCTCCGCCATCAGGCCTTCAGTGATTCCCTCACCGGCTTGGCCAATCATCGCCGTCTCTTCGATGTGCTGCAGTCGGAAATTTCCCGCTCTCAGCGCACCGGGCGGGAATTCGCTCTTCTGCTCCTGGACCTCGATGGCTTGAAAGACATCAATGACAACCTTGGTCATCTTGCCGGTAACCGCGCTCTCTGCAGGCTCGCGCAAATCCTCAAAGACTGCTGCCGCTCCACGGACACGGCGGCGCGCCATGGCGGCGACGAGTTTGCCATCGTCCTGCCGGAGACAGGTGTCGCCTCCGCCTCCTTGGTTACTCGACGGATTTGCGAACTCCTCGAGAAGGAAGCCGAAGCGCCGGCTCTTTCCGTCAGTGTGGGCATTGCCACCTATCCTCGCGAAGCGGATAGCATCGGAACGCTTCTCTACGCCGCGGACCGCGCTCTCTATGCCATGAAATCCCAAAAGCCTCGCGCCCTCCGTGCCGCGGCCGCCTCCTTTTCATCTTCAACTGCGACGCTCTCCGAGTTTCCCCGGAAGCCCATCGATCATCAGGTCATCCGGAGAACGGATGCAGCCCAAGAATGAACTTCAACCTTACTGTGCTCTTGGGTTCGTTTCGTTACGCTGCCGAACGTACTTGAGGGTGCCCCATCCTTCGCGAATTGTGCGAAGGATGGGCTCTTACGATCGAACGCCACGTAACTTCTTCTCTTGTCTCTTGGGTTTGCTTTTTTCCGAGAACTGAGAACTGCAAACTGAAAACTCTAAACTGTAAACTCTAAACTGTAAACTGTGAACTATTCTAGTACCGTTCCAACTTGTTTCGGGAATTTGTCGGCAAGTTGGGTGAAGGCCCCCACGTGGGAGTCCGCCGCTCGTGCGTTTGGTCCATTTAGTTGGAACGGCACTAGAAGCCATCTGGCTCTGTTGACATCCTTCGGAAAAGGCAACGATGCTTCAAGCGATACAGATTGAAACTCAGGCCGAGCAGCAGGGCTTGCCGTACCTGCATCGGCAGGCTGCGGCCC
>Ga0181518_10000275_pt1 | contig 59626 bp, 47 predicted proteins | sample PEATcosm2014_Bin_28_FD_119751 | JGI IMG/M metagenome (GOLD analysis project Ga0181518, IMG submission 119751) | Peatland microbial communities from MTU Mesocosm Facility, Houghton, MI, USA - PEATcosm2014_Bin01_60_metaG | ecosystem: Environmental > Terrestrial > Soil > Wetlands > Peat | place...
ATCGTTCTCCTTGATGGCGTCGAACAGGCTGTCGGTGGGGAGTTCCTTGCTGCCCGCGGTGTACGGGAACAGAACCACTTCGATCTGTTTCGGGTACGCCTCGATCAGCGACTTCAGCCACACACGGTTGTGCGAAGACACGCCCGTGAATCGCGCCTTACCCTGCTGCTTGGCCTTCGCCAGACCCGCGACGGTGGCTTCTTCCACGCGCTGGAGCTCGTTCAGGTCCGGCACTCCCTCCATAGGCAGCGCGATCCGCCAGACGTCCACGTAATCGAGTCCCGCCTCCTTGAGGTTTTCCTCGAGACCTTGCACCAGCTTGTCCGCGGTGCGCCACTCCGCAAAGCGCGGCTCTTTCTGCCACCAGGCATAGCCGAAGTAGAACTTGTCCCGCCGTCCCTTGAGCAGTTGGCCATAGGCCAGAACTTCGGGAGCCGCCATGGCATCGAGGTAGTTAATGCCCACGTCGATGCAGTGGGCCATAACGCGGTCCCGGGATTGCATGAAGCCGGGTATCTTGGGATAGGAAAAGTCACTGTCCGAATAACGCGCGGGAGTTTTGTCCTTCCCAATCTCTATTTCGACCCGCTTCCAGTGTCCCCCCAGCGAAACGGCGGATACCATGAGGCCGGTCTTGCCCAGCCTTCGGTACTCCATGTTCTCGTTGTAATTGAGAATGCTCCGCGTCGAAGGGGCCTTGGCCTGGGTGGGAGGCGCCTTGGCCTTTGAGGGAACTCTGTTCTGAGCTTCCGCGAGACCGCCAGCGAAAGCGCCCGCTGCCAATGCGCCGCCGGTCACAAAATCGCGTCGGTTGATCTGTTTGCCAGCCATGACTCACTCCTTGGGGCGGCCCATGACCGTCATGTCCGCCCGAGATTGTCACCACTATAGCACCAGGCCGCCGGCTTGTATCACCCACCCCCCCTTGTATTTTGGAGAACGAGGTCCTATTATGTGTTCGGGAGAACCCGATGAAGAAACCGAAGATCGAACCGCAAGGGCGGCCCAAGCTGAGCCGCAGGCTGTTTTTTGGTTCGGTGGCTTCCGGCGCAGCCGAAGCGGCCATTCTGACCCTGCCGGGCGCGATGGCGGCCCAGCCGGCTGCCGGACAAGCGGCGGACGGCGAAATGGTGCGGGCCGTCCTTAACATCAACGGCCAGACCCACTCCTTGAGCGTGGAACCGCGATGGACCCTGCAACACGTGTTGCGGGACCGTTTGGGGCTCACCGGGACGAAGTCGGGGTGCGACCGGGGCGAGTGCGGAGCGTGCACCGTTCTGATCGACGGCATAGCCCGGTATTCGTGCCTGACGCTGGCCCTGGAAGCGGTTGGGACACAAATCACGACGGTGGAAGGCTTACTGCATGGCGAACAACTGGGGCCAGTGCAGCAGGCTTTCGTGGAAGAGGCGGCGTTTCAATGCGGGTACTGCACTCCGGGACAGGTGGTGGCGGTGGAGGCGCTCTTGCGCAAGACGCCGCAACCGACCATGGAGCAGATCCGCGAGGGGGTGAGCGGCAACCTGTGCCGCTGCGCAGCGTACAACCACATCTTCCGCGCCGCCCAGCGCGCGGCGGAATTGCGGAAGGCGGGGAGGTGAGCGATGGCGGAAGAGACTGTAAAACCATGGGTTGAAACCAAGATTATCGGCAAGCCGATTCCCCCGGTGGACGGCTACGAACGGGTGAGCGGGGCGGCGGTTTACCCGTTGGATGTAATCCTGCCGAATATGCTGTATGGGGCCATTCTGCGCTGCCCGCACGCGCACGCCACAGTGAAGAAGATCGATGTGGGGAAGGCCCGGGAGATGCCGGGGGTGCGCGCCGTGCTGACGGACGCAGACCCGGAAGCACGGGTTGGATGGTACGCGGCGGCGGGGTTTCCTATGCCCGGCAGCCCGATGGTGAGCCGGCTATTCGACCCGCATTGCCGGCATGAAGGCGAAGAAGTGGCCGCGGTGGCGGCGGAGAGCCCGCAGCAGGCCTGGGACGCGGTGCGGGCCATCCAGGTGGAGTACGACACGCAGCCGTTCGTCATCGACATGGAAGCGGCCTTGAAGCCGGGCGCCCCGGCGGTGCAGGAAGGCGGCAATCGTGCACGCGGGTTTCCCGGAACCAAGCGCGGTGACGTGGGGAAGGGCTTCGCCGAGGCCGACGTGGTGCTGGAGGAAACCTACCGGACCTCCTGCCTGATTCACGTCCCCATGGAAGTTCACGGATCGGTCGCCCAGTGGGACGGCGATCGCCTGAACGTATGGGATACGAATCAAGGCCCATTTGGGATTCAATCCGACATCGCCAGGGCCCTAAATATGCCCCTGAGCAAGGTGCGGGTTATCTCGAACTACATGGGTGGCGGCTTCGGCAGCAAGCAGGAAGCCGGCAAATACACGATCATCGCGGCGCTGCTGGCGCAAAAGGCGGCGCGCCCGGTCAAGCTGTTCCTGACGCGGGAAGAAACGTTCCTGTGCGTGGGAAACCGGCCGGCGCACATCATGAAGCTGAAGGCCGGGGTGAAGAAGGACGGCACGCTGACCGCGCTCCAGTTGACCGCCATGGGCGAACTCGGCGCATATCCTACCTTCAGCATGGTGGGCGGTCAGGTCGGGGAGTTGTACAAGTGCCCGAATGTGCTCATCGACGAGACACAGGCATATATAAATGCCGGTCAGCAGCGGGCTTTTCGCGCTCCAGGCTATCCCCAGGGCAATTGGGCGCTGGAACAGATGATGGATGCCCTGGCCGAGAAGATCGGCATGGATCCGGTGGAACTACGCCTGAAGAATATCCCGACCGTCTGCCAGTCGAGCCAAGACAGGCCGTATACCTCCATTGGCTTGCGGGAGTGCCTGACCGAGGGGGCGCGGGTCTTCGGTTGGAAGGACGCCCGCAGCCGGCCCAAGGGAGACGGGGCTTGGGTCAGAGGCGTGGGCGTAGCCAGTGGGCTGTGGGGCCCGGGATCAGGGCCCGCAACGGTAATCGTCAAGCTGAACCCCGATGGTAGCGTCAACCTCAACATGGGTGCGGCTGACCTGGGCACCGGAACCAAGACGATGGCGGCCTCGATAGTGGCCGAGGAGTTGGGGGTGCCGCTGGACCGGATCCGGATCGAAAACGCCGACACGGGAACCACGCAGTACAGTGGCGTCAGCGGCGGCAGCAAGACCGTGGCTGCGGATGGGCCTCCCGTGCGGTTGGCCGCGCTGGAGGTAAAACGCTTCCTGCTCGAGATGGCGGCGGAACAGTTGAAGGTTCCGGTATCGGACCTGGTTTTCCAGGATGGCGCGATCGTGGCGCAGGCGGGCGCGAAAAAGCTGGCCATCACGGACCTGACGCAATTGCGCCAGCAGCAGGGGATTGTGGGCGTGGGTCGGGGGCGCTTCGTTCCCGGCGGCAAGGTCGTCCGGTCCTTCGCCACGCACTTCGCCGAGGTGGAAGTGAACACGCGCACGGGCGAGATGCGGGTACTGCGCATGCTGGCCGCGCATGACAGCGGCCGGGTGATGAACCTGCTGGGTTATCGCAACCAGGTCCTCGGGGGGTTCCTACAGGGCCTCGGCCTGGCCATGACCGAGCGCCGCGTCATGGATTCGAGCACCGGCAAGATGGTGAATGCCAACTTCCACGACTACAAGATCCCGACGGCCAAAGACGCGCCGGGCGAGATGACCTGTCTCCCCATCGATCCGCACGACACCGAGTGTAACATCCTCGGCGCGAAGGGACTCGGGGAACCGGCCACGGTTCCCGCCGCCACGGCTATCGCCAACGCTCTCCATCACGCAATCGGCGTACGGGTTACAGCGGCGCCCATCACGGCGGCGCAAGTTCTTACTCTTCTGGCGGAACGCAAAACAAGGGGGTGAGCCATGCTAGCCAAGTTTTCATATCAGCGTACAGCATCGATTAAAGAGGCGACGGCGGCGGCGAGCCGACCGGAAGCGCGGATTCTGGCGGGCGGGACGGACCTGTTGGGATGCCTGCGCGACGGAGTGTTCCAGGCGAACCGCCTGGTGAGCATCAGCGGCATTAAAGAGCTCAAGGGCATCCGGCCGCGGGCCGGGGGCGGGTTGCGGATCGGAGCGCTGACCACCCTGACGGAGATCGCCGAGAACCGGCAGATACTGGATGGCTATGCGGTTCTGGGGCAAGCGGCGGCGGCGGTGGGCAGCCCGCAGTTGCGCAATCAAGGAACCCTGGGCGGGAACCTGTGCCAGCGGCCGCGCTGCTGGTATTTCCGGGGGGATTTCCACTGCTTGCGGAAGGGCGGCGAGGAGTGCTTCGCCGCAGCGGGCCAGAACCAGATGCACTGCATCCTGGGCGGATACGAGTGTTACATCGTGCACCCGTCGGACACCGCGCCGGCGCTGGTGGCTCTGGATGCGAAAGTAAGCGTGACGGGGCGCCAGGGCACACGGCAATTGCCGCTGGCATCGTTCTTCGTGCCTCCGAAGGTCAGCCATCTGAAAGAAAACGTGCTGGAGCCGGGGGACGTGGTGACGGAAGTGCTGCTGGACGCGCCGCAATCCGGGGCCCGCGGCGCGTATCGGAAGGTGCGGGACCGCGGAGCGTTCGACTTCGCCCTGGCCGGGGCGGCCATCGTGCTGGCGGTGGCGGACGGCAAGGTGCGGACGGCGCGCGTGGTGCTCAGCGGGGTGGCGCCGGTCCCGTGGAGATCGTCGGAGGCGGAGCAGGCGCTGGTGGGCAAGCCATTGGACGCCGGCACAGCGGAGGCTGCGGCAGCGGCGGCGGTGAAAGATGCCGTGCCCCTCGGCGAGAACGGCTACAAAGTGCCATTGGTCCGGGGCATATTGGAAGAGACGCTGATCGCTCTGGCGGCGTGAGGCCGTCCTTTATATATCGATTCCTATCACTTCGTGCAGGGCAATGGGCGGCGTGGTGGTTTCGATCCATCCACCATTTTGCCGCCACTGCGCCTTGGCTTCGCTGACCAGGAAGCGGACACTGCGCGCTTTGGCGCCGTCGGGTAGCTTTACGCGCACCTTCTGGGGGCCAATCGGCAGAATCTCGCGGAGCGGCCCTTTCATCATCATGGGGTTGGACAGGTTGACGAGGTGAACCGTGACGGAAGATTGCTGCTTCCACAGCGCCACATCGAGCACGCCCGGACCTTCGACCCGAAGCGGCTGCTCCTCGTTGGCGGCCCAGCGCACGGCATTGGCCAGAACAATGCCGTGATCCTGGCACATGATTTCCCAGAACGTCCGGTCGATGTCCCACGGAAAGTAAACCACGCGGCCCAACCCTGACGAGTGAACCATCACACCGGGAATGTTGGCAGCCGTGTCGCGCACGTACACCTCCTCCATGGGCAGATCGGGGTAAGTGGGAACCGTCATGAGCGGCGCACGCAAGCCGGGCGCGGTGCGAATTTCGACGCGCTTGACGCCGTGGATCATGCGGCCCGCATCCTCAAGCCCCGCCAGCAGGGGATGGGAGTGGTCTTCGAGGTTCAGGTAGGCGTTCTGCTGGCGCTCGATTACGTTGCCGGCAAACGAGGCGCCGAAAAGGCCGGCGAGGCCAAAATCGTCGCGGCGCCGGCCGCGCTCGTCGTAGAGCGAGGTCTCGTAGGTGGCAACCAGCCCGCCGCCCTTCTCAACGAAGGATTTCAACTGTGCGCACTGCACGTCGGACAGGTTGGCGATATTCGGCAGGGCCAAGACTTGGAATTGCTGCACGTGCGCCGGGTCGAGTTGGGTATCCAGAACCATTTCGAAGGGTATCCGGGCTTCCACCAGTGCGTGGTAGAACCCGGATATGTGGTCCTGCGAGGCACGCGACGCAGACGCCGACACCAGCCCCACGCGAGCCAGCGGGCGCTCGTTGCGCAGATACTTCTCGTTCTTCCAGTGCCAGACGTAGAGGTCCTCGACGGGCTTGAACCAACGGTGGTCGAGCGGCTTGGCATTGAACTTGACGACCCAGGGCCGGAAGCCCTGGGCGATGCCATCCACGGCCCACAGCCGGATCTCATGGGGGTTCTGGGTGGAGTCCTTCCAACGGTAAGGCTCCTCGAATCCGACACTACAAATGCCGACGATTGGCTTGGAGCCGGAGGTCGTGCGGGCCTCCTTCGCATTCTTGCCGTTCTGCCAGGGCAACTGGAATCCGGAGCGGCTTTGCCGATCCGCAAAGAGAATCGGGACCGAAACGCTGTCTCGTATCTGGTCGAATCCGTTGGGGAAGAACGCGGCCCCCGGGTTGCGCTTCCCGATCTCGGCATCCCAGAGTAAATACAAATCCAGGAGGCGTTTCCTCTGCCATGCGGTGAATTGAGCGCGCTCGTCACTGGGCGCTTCCGCCGCCCGTGGAAGTTCCAAACCACTGAATTCCTTGAAATTCCGCTGGCAGTGCTGGCAGTAGCACATGCCCGACCCGCTCCAGCGGTTGGCGAAGATGCCGTCGACCTTGTAGAGCGTCATGATCTCCTGGATCACGCTGGTCATGAACTCGAAGTTGTAGGGGCCGAGCGCGCAAGTCACCCATTCGGTGGGCATCGCCCAATGGCGGCGAGGCTGGCCGTTGGCTTCCACGGCGATCCAATCCGGATGAGCGTCGAAGACGTCCTGATGGGCGGCGTGGGGGTCCACGCGCGCGGTCACAATCATGCCGAGTTTGCGGCAGCCCGCGAGCATTTCGCCAAAGGTGTCGCCATTGCCGAGGAATTTGCTGCGGTAATGCAGCGGCACCTTGGTGGGATAAAAGGCCACGCATCCGCCGGCGCTGAGGCACACGGCATCGGCGTGGATCCGCTTGAAATAGTCGAGCCAGAAGCCGGGATTGTAACGGCCCGGATCGTCCCCGACAAAAGCCAGTTGCACCCACCGCATGGGCCGGTCGAACCAGCCTTTGTCCGGGTTTTGCTGGCTGAAGGCCGTGCCGGCCGCCGCCAGCGTACCGGTCTGGATCATCCATTCGCGCCGGTTGATTTCCATCACAAGCCGACCTCCCGATTCTTAGTCTACGCTGAGGATTCGCCCGGCCGCCTGGCGCTCTCCAGGAATGCTGTTCTTCCAAGCGGTAGAATGAAACGGAACTGGCTCGCGCTGGTTCTTGTGACGCTCTATGACAAACCCGGCTGACTTTTCATTCGACGTCTTTTTAAGTCACAACTCGAAGGACAAAGAACGAGTTCGACGGCTGGCGGAACGGCTGCGAGGGGCGGGGGTGCGGGTCTGGTTCGATGAATGGGTTATCCGGCCGGGGGATGACGTTTACCTGAGCATCGAGCGCGGGTTGGAGGCGGCGCGGACGCTTGTGCTTTGCCTGTCGCCGACGGCCGTCGGGTCGGACTGGGTAGGCCTTGAGCGTAGCACGGTTCTCTTTCGCGATCCCTCGAACGCCGAGCGCCGTTTCATCCCGCTCCTGCTGGCGGGTTGCGACCTTCCGGACAGCATCCGCCGCTACAAGTACGTGGACTTCCGGGAAGAGGCTGAGGCGGCCTTCGAGGAACTCCTATCCGCCTGCCGGTTCGCGGAGAAGCCCATCTCGGTCGAGACGCCCAAGCCGGCGGCGAAGGCCGAGGAGGACGATTCGCTGGCCGTGCTGGAGCGCAAGCTCACAGGGCACACGGCTTGGGTCAAGAGTGTGGCGGTCAGCCCGGATGGGAAATGGGTGGCGTCGGGTTCACGGGACAAGACGGTCAAGATTTGGGATATCGAGACGGGGAACTGCCATGCCACGCTGGAAGGGCATGGCGGCCCGGTGAACTGCGTTGCGATTACTCCGGATGGAAAGAGGCTGCTGTCCTCCTCGGACGATCACACGATCCGAATTTGGGAATTCCCCTCGGGCCGCTTGGGTCGCGTTCTGGAGGGCCATCGGAATTACGTGCCCCTGGTAGCTCCATTCGCGAAAGGTCAGATGTTGCTCTCCGCCGGTATTGACCGTTTGATCAAACTATGGGTCACTGACTCGGGCGAGTGCATGAAGACGATCCAGGCGGACCAGGACTTCATGGCGGCGGCTCTCGGTGCGGACGGAGAACGCCTCCTCACCGGTGGTTTCGATGGCACAGTGGCGTTGTGGGATCTCGACGGGGGGCAGCGCCTGGCAAGCATGAAGCGGCACACTGGGCACGCATCCTCGGTCGCAATCACAGCAGATGGGTGGTACGGCTTCTCGGGTTCCAACGATACGACAGTGAAAACTTGGGACCTGGAAGCCGTCACCAGCCTCGGAACGTTAGAGGGGCACGGAAGTGAGGTGCATTCGCTTGCCTTGTTTCCCGACGCCGCTTGGGTCGCATCAACCGGTTTCATTGACGGCACGGTTCGATTGTGGGATTGGAAGTCAGGAGCCTGCCTGCACGTTATCAAGCTCCCCCCGCTCCACTCGCCAATATCCGTCGCGTTCAGTCCCGACGGCTACCGTCTCGTTGTAGGCACACACCAGGGCCCGATCTACGTCTATCGCCTCTCCGTCGTGGAGCTCCGTCGGCCGAGCCGGCGCGGCGTTACGTCAACGCCAAGGTCTTCCTAGTCGGCGAGAGCGGAGAGGGCAAAATCCGGGTTGGCCCTCCGGTCAATCGAGGACCGGTTCTCGCCGACTCCCTCCACGCAGGGCACGCAGGTCTGGCGGCTGGATTTGCGCGAGAGCCCGCAGCCCTCGCGAATATGACCTGCGTATAGCCGAGGCGAAGACGCGCGCGGCCATCTAGCGCCAGATCAAACCAGGGAAGGTCGCGTAGATCGCAGGGCCTTCAACTCACCTCCCCATGATTCGCGCGGCCGCCTGGTGGCCCAGGCGGATGCAGTCGGGGATTCCGATGCCTTCGTAGGCGTTGCCCGCCAGGTGAAGGCCGGAGGCCGGCGGCGTGCGCGCCTGAATCTCCGCCAAGCGTTGCGGATGGCCCACGGTGTACTGCGCCATGGAGCGCGGCCAGCGCGAAATGCGGATGAAGCGCGGGCGGGCGGTGACGCCGGCGATTTCCTGCAACTCGCGCACGACCATGGCGGCAATGGCTTCGTCCGATTCGCCGAGCACGCCCGCGTCCTCCATGCCGCCCAGGAAGCAGCGCGCCACCACCTTGCCGTCCGGCACGCGATAGGAGAACTTGGTTCCAACCCAGGTGCACGCTACCAGCCGCCGGCGCTCCTTCTTGGGCACCAGGAAACCAAAGCCAAGGGGCGGGGTGCCCCCTGGGCCCGCGAAATCCGCGGCGTCGAAGCCCAGCGCCACGGTCATCGAGGAACTGTAGGGCACCGTGCCGAGCAATTCCGCCAGCCGCCCGTCAACGCCGGCCAGCAGGGCCGAGCCACTGTGCGCCTCGCATGCCACCACCACCTGGTCCGCTGCCAGCCAGCCGCCGTCATCCGTCTTGATGCGGAAACCGGTCTTCGCGCGCTGGATGGTTTGCGCGCGGCAATGCCGCACTTCCACCTGGCCGCTAATGGCGCCCGCGATGGCGTTCACCAGTTGTCCCAGCCCGCCCTTGAGCGTGCGGAACAGCGGCGCGGGGTTTCGGGCCCAGGGGGCGCCCCGCGCGGCTTTGGCGCGCACCGCCAGCACGCCGCGGGTGAGGCTGCCGTATTGGTTGGCCAACTCGACAAAACGCGGCAGCACGCTGGTCACGCTCAACTGGCTGGGATTGCCGCCGTAGATCCCGGAAAGCAGCGGCTCCGCCAGGTAGTCCACCGCCTCGGCTCCGTAATGCTCTTGGATGAACTCGGCCACGGATTCGTCGCCCGGTTTCGGCTGGGGCGCGCGCAGCAACTCCATCCCCATGCGGAATTTCGTTCGCCAGCCCAGCAAGCCGGTGGTGAGGAGCGGCAGAATCTTGGTGGGCACCATCATCATCAGCCCGTCGGGCAAGGGCACGAGGCGGCCGCCCTTGCGGACGTAAGTGACGCGGAGACGATCGTTGGAGCCGATGACCTGATCGGCCAGCCCCAACTCGCGAATCAGTTCCAGTGCGGCGGGCTTGGCCGACAGGAAGCTATCCGGCCCGGCCTCGATGGTGCAGCCCTCAACGCGCTCGGTCTGAATCACGCCGCCCAAGCGCGGCCGCGATTCGAGGATGGTGGACGCTACGCCGCCCCGGGCCAGATAGTAAGCAGCCGAAAGCCCGGAGATGCCGCCGCCGATGATGACTACGCCAGGCACCGCTTTGCCACCTCGGCCAGCGCGGCGGTGAACTTCGGAGAACCGTTCAGCGCGTCGGGACGGTACAGGAAAATGCCGCGCTCGGCGGCGTAGTCGCGGAAAGCCACATCGACATCGTATAGCGTCTCGACGTGATCGCAGACGAAGCCGATGGGGTCCACCACCACTTCGCGGAGGCCCTGTGCGGCGTAGCGGTCCAGGCAGGATTCCACGGTAGGCCCCAGCCAGCGGTCGTCGGTAAGGCCCTGGCTCTGGTAGGCGAAATCCCAGTCCGCTAGTCCGGCGAGCGCCGCCACCGCCGCGGCCGTGGCGCGTGTTTCGCGGTCGTATTGATCCCCGTCGGCAAGGGCCTTCTCGGGCAAACTATGAGCCGTGAAGAGGACCTTCCCGCCCGTCGCCACGGTCTCCAGTTTTTCCGCGAAGGCCTCAATCAATAGCGGCTCGTCGTGGAAGCTCCTGGCCCACCGAATCTCCGCCGCCAGGCCGGCTTCGCGCCGGGCCTCCTCGGTGCGCCGGATGTACAGCCCCACGCTCAGCTCCGAAAACTGCGGCGCCATGGAGATAGCCGCGATGCGCACAACACCCGCATCGCGCACCTCATCCATGGTTTCGCGAATGAACGGATGCCAGTTGCGCATGCCGAAGAACACGGGGATCCCGAGCATGCGTTCCAGCGCTTGGGCCTGTGCGCGCGTCCACGCCAGCAGCGGAGACGATCCGCCGATGGCTTGGTAACGGCGCTTGACTTCCTCGACGATGCGCGGGGAACCCGGCCTGCCGCCGCGCACGAACGTCAGGTAGCTTTCGACGTCCTCGACGCGCTCCGGCGCTCCGTGGGCGAGCAGCAGGACCCCCTGCTTCATGGACGAAATTCCCGGACCATCTCCACCACGGCCTTGACGTTCTCGACGGGGGTCTCGGGCAGAATGCCGTGGCCGAGGTTGAAGATGTGACCGGGCCGGACGCCGGTGCGCTTCAGCAGCTCATGGACCTTAGTACGGAGCTCATGCAGGGGTGCGAACAGCGCCACCGGGTCGAGGTTGCCCTGAATGGCGGAGCGATAGCTGATGTCCATCCAAGCCTGGTCGATATTGATGCGCCAGTCGACCCCCATGACGTCGCCGCCGGCGGCGTGAAGCTCGCGGAAGAAACCGGAAGCGCCGGTGCCGAAGTGGATCACGGGAACTCCGGTGGAGCGGATGCGTTCGATAAGCGCGCGGGAGTACGGCGCGGCAAAGCGCACGTAGTCGTCCGAGCCCAGGGTCCCGACCCAGGTGTCGAATACCTGGATGGCGCGCGCCCCTGCGGTCACCTGCAAATGCGCGAATGGCGCCAGCACGTCCACGATCTTGCCCATCAGGCGCCGCCACAAGGTTTCGTCGGTGTACATTAGCTTCTTGGTGCGGATGAAATTGCGCGACGCGCCGCCTTCGATCATGTAGCTGGCCATGGTGAAGGGCGCGCCCACGAAGCCGATGACCGGGACCCTGCCGGCCAGCGCCCGAACCACGTTCTGGATGGCCTGTCCCACGTAGCCGAGGTCGTCCGTGTTGGTGGTAGAGAGGGAATCCACGTCGTTGGAGGTGCGCACGGGGTTGCCGATCGTCGGCCCTTCGCCCTTTTCGTAATTCAGCTTGAGGCCCATGGGCTCGACGGGCAGCAGCAGGTCCGCGAAAATGATGGCGGCGTCCACGTCCAGCATCTCCACCGGCTGCAGGGTCACGGTGGCGGCCAGGTCCGGCCGCTTGCAGATTTCCAAGATGCCGTGCTTGTCGCGAATCTGGCGGTACTGTTTGAGGTACCGGCCCGCCTGCCGCATAAACCACACCGGCTTCACATCCGTCGGCCGGCGGCGGCAGGCATCCAAAAAACGGCTGGTCATTGGAGCCACGCGCATGGCTGTTCCATCCTGTCTTCGCAAAAGAACACGCGAAATTCCTTTGGCTTGTGCTTCTCTGCCCACTGGCGGCCGTTGACGAAATACGGCTTGGCCCACGCCTCGCTGTCGATGGTGCGCGGCGAGACGACCGAAACCGATACGCTCCCTTGCGCCGGGTATCCCGTGCGCGGATCCATGATATGGGCGTAGATGCGTCCCTCCGCCCGGAAAAACTTTTCGTAGCTGCCGGAAGTGGACATCGACATGTCCTTCAAAAACACCTCAGCCGCGGTCTGTCTCTGGTGCCACGGGTTTTTAATATCTACTCGCCAACCCTTGGGCTCCATGGGCGGAGCGCCCATTCCGTAAATACTGCTGTCCGACCCGGCGACCAGAGCGATCTGAACGCCTTGTTGTTTCAAAACATCCACCATGCGATCGACGGCGTAGCCCTTGCCGATTCCGCCGGGGTCCAGTTCCACTCCCGAACGGTCAAACCATACCGTCCCGGCCGCCGCGTCCAGGTGAATGTGCCGGTAACCTACGTTGGGGAGGGCGGCCGCCACCTCCGCCCGGTGGGGCAGATGGCCGGAGCCCTTGTAGAAGCCCCAAACCTTCATCAGCGGGCCCACCGAAATATCGAAAGCCCCTTCGCTCTCGCGGCTGTAAGCGACGCAATCCAAGAGCAACTGGAACATCTCCGGCGACACCTTGACGGGCTTTTCGGCCGCGTGGCGGTTGACCTCGCTCCAATCGCTATCGGCCCTGTAGTTGGAAAGCATCTCGTCGAGCCGCCGCACCTCGTCGAAAGCGGCGTCCGCCGCCGCCTCCATCTTCACCCGGTCATACCCATAAACGACAACGGAATACGTCGCGCCCATGGCGTCGGCGCTTTCCTCGAGCCGCAGCAGTTCCGGCTGGTCCGCCGCCAGGGTCCCCGACAGAAACAAAACTACCACAAATTGTTTGAGTTTAGAGCTAATTTTCGGCATGGCCACGAGATTTTTTCGCCCGCCTCAGCAGGAATTCGATCCGGGTATCGGCGTCCGGGTTCTTGTCACGCTCGAAATGCAGCTCCGGAACGCGCCGCAGACTCAGGCGCGACGCCAGTTCGTGACGTAAATAATGCCGCGCGCGCTCCAATGCGGCCAAGGACTGGTTTTGTTCCCGCTCATCCCCCCGGACCACGACTTTGACGTGGGCATACCGCGCGTCGGGGCTTACGTGCACCTCCGTCACATCCACGGCCAGCAGCCGGGGGTCGTCCAGCTCGAAGCCGATGAGTTCGGCCAACTCCTCGCGGACCGCTTCCGAGACCCTTAATGTCCGCCGTTCATCCATAAGCTTTCAGCGATCAGCTATCAGCTATCAGCTATCAGCGCTGCTGGTTTTAGCTGACTGCTGACCGCTGATAGCTAAACCCTAACTCAGCCACTCCACCGTGGCCTCAACCAACTCGGCTCCCAGCAGCGCCGCCGCCTCGTCCTCCACCGATTGCAGCACTCCGGCGGCGTAGGCGCGGTCCGGAGAAACCGTCACCGCCGCCACCGCAGCGCGCTGCCAGAGGTCCTGGTAATCGATCTCCGCCACAGCCACGTTGAACTTGTGGCGCAGCCGCTCCTTCAGGCTCTGGACCACGTGGCGTTTGTCCTTGAGCGAGTGCGAATTCTCGAGCCGCAGCTCCAGGGTCAGAACGCCGATTACCGCCATGGCATCAGGCGAAAACTTCGGTGGCCACGCGCTCGGTGACGAACGCCTCGATGATGTCGCCCTGCTTGACGTCGGCGTAGTTCTCGAGGGTGATGCCGCACTCCATTCCGCTCTTGACTTCGCCGACGTCGTCCTTGAACCGCCGCAGCGAGCCCACCTTTCCGGTGTACACCACCACGTTGTCGCGCAGCAGCCGCACTTCGGAATCGCGCGTGATGGCGCCATCCTGCACCAGGCATCCGGCCACCGCTCCGACCTTGGAAATGCGGAAGGTCTCGCGCACTTCCGCCTTGCCCTTGTAGACTTCCTTGAACACCGGCTCGAGCAGGCCGGTCATGGCGCGCTTCATCTCATCGGTGAGGTTGTAAATGATGGTGTGCAGGCGGATATCCACTTTTTCCTGCTCGGCCAGCGCCGCCGCGTTGCGTTCCGGCCGCACGTTGAACCCGATGATAATGGCGTTGGAGGCCGAGGCCAGCAGCACGTCCGACTCATTGATGGCGCCGACTCCGGAGTGAATCACGCGCACCTTCACCTTCTCGTTGGACAGCTTCTGGAGCGTCTCGGAAAGCACTTCGGCCGAGCCGCCCACGTCGGTCTTGATGATGATGGGCAGCTCCTTGACCTCGCCGGCTTCCATCTGCTGGTGCAGTTGCTCGAGGGTGAGGCGGCTGGATTTCGCGAGCGCCGCTTCGCGCGCCTTCTGATCGCGGAAGTTGACGATCTGCTTGGCCTTGGCGGTGTCCGTGACCACCTGGAAATCGTCTCCGGCTTCGGGCAGCGATTCGAGGCCCAGCACCTCGACGGGCATGGAAGGCTCGGCCTTGCGGATTTGCGCGCCGCGGTCGTTCTGCATGGCGCGCACCTTGCCGAACACCGCGCCGCAAATGAAGAAATCGCCCACGTGCAGCGTGCCGTTGCGCACCAGCACGGTGGCTACCGGACCGCGCCCGCGGTCGAGCTGCGCTTCGATCACGGTGCCCATGGCCGGGCGGCTGGGGTTGGCCTTGAGGTCTTGCATATCGGCCACCAGCAGGATCATCTCGAGCAACAGATCGAGGTTGTGGTGGGTCTTGGCGGAGACCGGAACCATGACCACGTCGCCGCCCCAATCCTCGGCCAGCAAGCCGCGGTCGGAGAGCTGCTGTTTGATTCGCTCCGGCTGAGCGTCGGGCTTGTCGACCTTGTTGATGGCCACGACGATGGGGACGCCGGCCGCCCTGGCGTGGTCGATGGCCTCGAGCGTCTGCGGCATGACGCCGTCGTCGGCGGCCACCACCAGCACCACAATGTCGGTGACTTTGGCGCCGCGCGCGCGCATGCGAGTGAAGGCTTCGTGGCCGGGAGTGTCGATGAAGACGATCTTGCGGCCGTTCATCTCGACGTGGTAGGCGCCGATGTGCTGGGTAATGCCGCCGGCTTCCCGCTCCGCCACGTGGGCTTCGCGGATGGCGTCCAGCAGCGAGGTCTTGCCGTGGTCCACGTGGCCCATGATGGTGACCACGGGGGCGCGTTTTTCGAGATCCTTGGTATCTTCGGCCTCTTCCACCGCCTGCATGGCCTCCTCCTCGTAAGTGATGGTGGCGGTGGAGGCGCCGAATTCGCGGGCTACCTCGGTGGCCAGCTTGGAATCCAAGGTCTGGTTGATGGTGGCGAAGATGCCGCGGTCGAGGAGCTTCTTGATGACCAGGTTGGCTTTCACGTCCAGCTTTTCGGAAAGCTCCTTCACGGTGATGCCTTCCGAGATGGTGATCTCGCGGCTGATGGGGGGTGGGCCGGCTTCCACCTGGCGCCGCGTGGGCCGCAGGATCTTCTCTTCTTCGATGCGCTCGCGCTGCGGCCGAGCAGCGCCACGCTTGTCGCCCACGCGTCCGCGGGGCTGTTCCACCGGCGGCGCGAGGCCCGGCTCGAGGCGGGCGCGCGAGGTGGGATGCTGCGGGCGCGGTCCGCCGGCGCGGGCGGTGATGGGCGCGCCGGGGCGGACTCCCGGCTTGGCCACCATGGGCTGACCGGGGCGAATAGGGCCGCGATAAATGGGCTGACCCGGAACCGGCAGGGTGACCAGGGGCTTGGGAATTCCGGGACGCGGCGCGGCTTGGCCGGCAGCGCTTCCCGCTGTCGAAGCGCCGGCTCTCGGAGTACTCAGTTTGGCAAGCAGATCCGGCCGCGGGGGCACCACCGGCCGGGCCGCGGGCTGTCCCGCGAGCAGGCGGGACCCAGAGAGGCCCCCCGGCACGGGAGACGGCGCGGGTGCGGTGGGGGATTCTCCGAGCCCGGCCGGCGCGGGCGCGCGCGAACCCTCTGAGCGCTGGCGCGGAGCCGCCACCGGGCGCGCCGGCGCAGGGGCGGCGGGACGCAAGCCTTCGGCCGCTCCCACAGGGCTGCCCGTGGGAAACGGCTGACGAGGACCGGAGAGAATCTGGCCTGGTCTCGGGGCCGGGCCCAAAGGACTCACCGTCGGGCCCGGCAGCGGTTTGGCTGAAGGAGGAACGGGACGGCCCGGCGCGACGACGGCCACCGGAGGCACCTGTGCCGGCGGTGGCGGTGGCGGCGGCGCGGGCGCCGCGGGCACCGCGGGGCGAGGCGCTCCGGCTACCGGCGGATGGATGGGACGTCCGCCGGCCAGCGGGGGACGGATGGGCGCCGCGGGCGCTGCCGGGCGCTCGACAGGCGGTTTTTCGGCGGCGGGCGCCACTTCTCCCACGGCCGGGACAGGCCCGGCTTCCGTCACCGGCGCGGGAGATGGTTCGGCTGCCCCAGCAGGGCCGGCTTCCTCGACGGACGCGGGTTCCTCGACTGAAGGCTCAGGCTCGGGCACCTCAATCCCATACAGGCGGCGCAGCTTGATCGCCACGTCCTCATCGATGGAACTGGAGTGCGTCTTCTTCTCGGTGACGCCCAATTCGGGGAGCCGATCCAGTATTTCGTGGGCCTTGACTTCCAACTCCCGCGCCAGCTCGTTGATGCGAATCTTCTTCATAGACAGAGCAATCTGCTTCTACCTGCCGAGGCGCTCCTAATTGTCGCGACCTTGGGCGCCCCCTTCCGGCCCAGCGTCCTCACCGGGCGCGGCGTCCTCCGGGCCGGTTCCTTCGGACGGATTGTGAGTGGGGGAACCCGCGTCCTCTATGGTAGCAAACTGTTCCGGGATTTCCTCGGTTTCAGCCTGTTCCGACGAGGTTTCCCCGGGCGCTGGAGCGGGGCTCGGCTCCGCCACGACAGCCGATGGAAGCTCCCCGCCCTGGCCCTCGACGGCTTCTTCCGCGGCGGCCGGCTCCGTCTCGCCCTGGCCCTGTTCTTCGAACTGGCTGTAGTAAGCGTTGACGGCCTCCTGGATTTTCTCCACCAGTTGGGAGCCGATGCCGGGGATCTCCTCGAGCTGCTCGGGCGTCATGCCGCCCAGCTTCTCGATGGTGCCGACGCCGGTTTGGAGCAGCGTCTCGAGCAGCTTGTCGGGCAGGCCGTAATCGACGAGCACGGAAACCGGCGCGCCCGGCGCCACCAGCGCGGCCATCTGCGATTCCACTTCCTGGCGCTTTTCTTCCTCGCTCTTGATATCGATTCTCCAGGTCAGCAGCTTGGCCGCGAGGCGCACGTTCTGCCCCTTCTTGCCGATGGCGAGCGAAAGCTGCGAATCGTCCACGATCACTTCCATGTGCTTCTCCACGGGATCGAGGATGGTGATGCGGCTCACCTTGGCGGGGCTGAGCGCATGGGTGGCGAACACCACCGGGTCGTCGGAATATTCGATGATGTCGATCTTCTCGCCGCGCAGCTCGCGGATAATGGACTGCACGCGCATGCCCTTCATGCCCACGCAAGCGCCCACGCTGTCCACGTCGCGGTCGCGGCTCTGGACGGCGATCTTGGTGCGCTCGCCGGCTTCGCGCGCGCATCCCTTGATGGTCACCGTGCCGTCGTAGATCTCGGGAACTTCCTGCTCGAAGAGGCGCATCACCAGCTCCGGCGCAGCCCGCGACACCACCACGCCAGGACCTTTGCTGGCCTTGTCCACCAGCCGGATCACGCAGCGGACGCGGTCGCCCACGCTGTAGCTTTCCAGGCGCGACTGCTCCTTCTTGGCCAGCTTGGCTTCGGTCTTGCCGAGGTCCAGAATGTAGTCCGGCCCCTCGACGCGTTTGATGGTGCAGTTCACCAGTTCGCCCGTGCGTCCCGAGTATTCCTGGTACACGGTTTCGCGCTCGGCTTCGCGGACCTTCTGGAAAATGACCTGCTTGGCGGTTTGCGCCGAAATGCGGCCCAGCGCTTCGGTGCTCTTGGGGATGCGAACTTCGGAACCGATTTCGGCCTGGGGCTGGATGCGCTTGGCCTCGGCCAGCGCCATTTCGTGTACCGGGTCTTCGACGGACTCCACCGCCTTCTTGACCGCGTAAAGCTGGATGGCGCCGGTTTTCGGATCCATCTCGGCGATGTAGTCTTCGTTGGTGCGGTAATGTTTGCGGGCGGCAATCAGCATAGCGTCCCTGACGGCGTCCAGGACGATTTGCGGATCGATGCCTTTTTCCTTGCTCAGTATCTCGATGGACTGAAAAATCGTTTCCAAAGTAGCCTCGTTGTTCCAATTCAGTTTCTGGCTGTGTTTCTCTCCGGCGGGCTTACCACTCGAACTTCAGGTTGGCCTTCTGGACCTCGTCGAGCGGAAACCTCATAGTCGTCCCCGCCTCGGTTTCGAGCGCGATGGAGCCGTCATCGAGACCGGCCAGGGTGCCTTCCCAATGGCGCCGGCCGTCCCTTGGCTCGCGGAGAGTGATTCTGGCTTTCTTGCCCTGGAACCGCTGATAGTCCTTGGGCTTGAGGAGCTTACGTTCCACCCCGGGGGAACTGACTTCGAGCGTGTAACGCCCGCCCGGGACCACATCTTCGACGTCCAGAATGGTGCCCACCTGCTGCGAAACCAGCTCGCAATCGCCGTGCGTGACGCCGGCGGGCTTGTCGATGGAGATGCGGACGAAGCGTTGATTCCCGCCGCCCTTGACCTCGACCTCGACCACTTCCAGGCCTTCCGGTTGCGCCACGCGTTGGGCGATTTCCTCGATTTTGGACGCCACCTGTTCCGACATTGCCGCTCAGTGCGAAATCCAACAAAAAAGTGGGCTTTCGCCCACTCTCAGGGTTCGACACTCAAATTACATTGTATCGTGTTTGGGGGCGCAAGGGGAAGAGGCAAGTGAACCGGGGATGCGATCCAACGGCAGCACTTGCGCCGGCGGCTTGCTTCGATGCAGTATAGATTATGGATGGCCATGAACATTGCCACAAAACCGCTTAAGCCGGTGACACTCCGACATCGCATCGTGGAGATTATCAGGCAAGCGATCACCTCGGGCGATCTCGGCCCCGGGGATCGGGTGGTCGAGTTGCAGCTTGCCAAGCAGTTGGGCGTCGGAAATACGGCTGTAAGGGAAGCGCTTTTCGAATTGGAACGAGCCGGCCTGGTGACGCGAATTCCGAACAAGGGCAGCTTCATCACCAAAATGACATTGGAGGACGCCCAACAGATCTTCCGGATCAGAAAGGAACTGGAAGGTCTGGCTGTGGAACTGGCTTCGGAGCACATGTCGGCCCCCGACCTCGACACGTTGCAGGGCTTCGTGGACGGCATGAAGACGGCCGCTGAAACAAGCGATTTCGAGCGTTTCTACCAGAACGATCTCGAATTTCACCGAGCGCTTTGGCGACTCTCCCAAAACCGCTATCTGGCGAGCACCCTGGAGACCCTGGTGGTGCCTCTTTTTGCGTTCTTTCTGATCCGCACGCGCTTGGATTACAGGGTCGATCTGCTGGGCAGCGCGCAACGCCATCATCAACTTCTCGACACCATCAGGAACGGGCGCGAGGTCCGAGAACGCATGATAGCTTCCCTGGACTCTTCCGAGTTCTTCTGGGAGCAGGCGGGACGCACACCGGCCGGCCCGCCTGCGGCGTAAAGTTACGGTTCAGGCCTTCTTCTGCGCGGCCAGAAGCTTCTCACGCACGGCTGGGTAGCTGAACACAACTTCGGAGATGGGTACGCCGAGTACTTCGTTCCGGCTAAGGTCGCGCAGGCCGACTCCTAAGTCTTCAGCCAGGTGCAACATGCTGTCGGCGTTGGCGAACGGAGGCGTCCCGCGGTCGGCCATGGGGTTGAACCCCATCACCGACATGGCCACGGCGTCGGTGGCCACGGCATTGGTTCCGGCAATGAGCACTCCGGGGTTGACGGCCGCCTGGGGCATTCTCGGGCTTCCATAATTCGTCTCGCAGCCGGTGGCGGTCTTTACGCCATCGATGATCGCCAGGTGAACCGGCCGCGCGGAGTTCAGTTCGGCGATGATGCGCGGCAGCCGGAAGCCGGCTTCCTTTGGCAAACTCATGTCTTTCTGCTGCGGCGCGCTCTTGGATGGCAGGCGGCTCGCAAAGTGAAACACATTACCGCGTCCGCCGTGCGGGCGTATGCTCGGTTCGTCCACTCCTGCGTCCTGGCCATAGATGGTGATGGGAGTGGCCCCGTACACGTTCTTCATGGACAGGGTGACGCCCGTGGCGGCGTGTTCCTTCATCTTGGCGAACGAGACGAAAACGTCGCAATCTTCGTACGAATGGTTCAGGTCGTAGCCGGGGTATATGAGACCCCCGCCAGGCACCATGAACCGCGAGTATTTCCTCCCCTGCCCCAGGTAATTGGTGTTTTCGAATTCCACGTTGTCGGCGGCGTTCAGGATATCCTGCGGCTTCCAGTTCATGGAAAACATGACCTCTTGCAGGGACTCGGTGGTCGACCAGGGGCCTTCCACCACCCGGATCCGGCGTGCGCCCGCCTTGCCCATCAGGTGCACAGCCGCTCCGATGGCGAAAGGATTAGTCCAGAAAGTGTCCTCCATCAGGGCGTTGCCCAACCGCTGCCACCGCACACCAATAAGGTTGATCTTCACCGCGACGGTCTTGCCCTTTACCAACCCGCCCAGGCCGCCCAGTTGATCGAACATCTTGTCCATGGCGGGGAGCAGTTCGGTTCCATAGGTTTTGCATCTGGCCACCGCGACCTTCCCCGTGGGGGCGGCGGCGGCGCGACTCCATGCAGGGCGCGCGAGCAGGGCGCCGGCTCCGGCTCCCGCCAGCAATTGTCTCCTAGTCAAATCGTTTCTCATGACGGTCTCCTTCGCCTCCTATTTCTCCAGCTCGATGGCGCCATACACCGAAAGGCGCGGCAAAGACAACTCCGCCCCACCGGCCTCCTGGGGAGCCCATTGAAGCTCCGCGGGCGAGGCGATCTCCGGACTTACCAGGCGGGCCGACTTATGCGGCTCCTTCACATAGAAAAGAGGTCCATCGCTGCCAGGCCGGCGCGAGTAGTTCAACAGGTGGATCACTCCCTGCCCGCCTTGAGCGGAAGTCTCATAGAGGAAATTCGCGGACGGAGCGTTATAGAGGCGCAGCAGATCGTTGCGGTGACTCATGATGTTCTGAATGTCCGCGACCGTATCGTATGCGTCCGGCTGATCTTCCTTACATACTGCCAGGCGGCCTTTGCCCACGGCACGCATGCTGAACAGAAGATACGGCTCGGCGGGCGCCGGCGAGCCCTCCGGATTGGGCCACTTGGAAGGCACGAACAGGATGCCGCCACCGCTCGCGAAGGCTATCAGTTTCTTCCGCAATTCGGCGTCCGGCGGTTCCCGATCGACGTAGAAGATCGCCTGCAAACCGGTGAAAGAGGCGCCCCCCGCACGCGACCGCGCCATCACCCGGAACGGCTGGCGGATCCGTGGCAGCAAGTTGATCGCTTCCTCGCCGGCCTCCCAGTTGGGCCCGGCGAAATTCGACATCACTGCCAGCAGGCCGTTGGGCTGATAGGTCCTGAACTGTTTGTGCTGCTCGAAGAAGGCCAGCGTGTCGATGGCTTTCTTCCAGGTATCCGCGGCCGGTTGCTTCCCGGCGGTCAGGTCCGCGCGCAACTTATCGTCCAGCGAGATCACCCACCTTGCCCCGTGGCTGGCGGGATCGGCCACGGCCAGCATGTAAGCTTCGGTGGCCAGTGCGGCCTGCTGCGGCGGATCGAAGTCGATCCACACGGTCTTGTCGGGCGCGAGCGCCCGCGCGATCAGCAGGACCGCTCCGTTGGAATCCACCCAGGGCAGATTCGTCGGGCCGCCAGCCTGTGACGCGGCTTGCGGAAGCCCGGGCCATACACCATCGGAAATGCCCAGGACGGGGGAGTTGGCAATCGAGCGCACCTGGGCGGCTTTGTTCCACGGGATGACTGGGACAGCGGCGCTTCCAGGCGCGTCGCCTTCCATGGCAACCGCGGAAAGACCCGCCGATTGAGCGGCCGCCACAGCGGCGGGCTTATTCGCTTCTCCCTCGATCAGGCCGACGAACTCAAGTCCGGCCTGCTTGCCTTTCTCGATCAGCGGCTTCAGCGCCTGTTGCTGGCCGGCATCCGCCGGCAGCCCCGCGGCCCAACTGACCACCAGGCAACTTACCGGCGTACCCTGGACAACCGCCAGTGACGCCGGATCCTGCCAATTACGAAGAACCTCGGCCGTCTCCGCCGTAAAGCCCTTCGTTTTTTCACCGCGTGCGATATCCAAAGGCCCGGCTGGCCATCGCATCGGTATGGACTCTGCGTTTAGAGCCATGCTTCTATGCCTCCCATTTCTTCCGCCGACGTTTCAGATTTCAGGTCTCTTCTTGCTCACAAGGGGTTTTCACCCCTGGCAATGTAGTATACACGATGCAGCATAGGAAAATGTAGCCCATTGTTCAAGGCACTTCTTCGGCCGTGTCGATCGACGCCTCTCCGGCTTTGCTCGGCCCGTTCCGGCGAAGAGCGTAGAATGAAAGTGGTGTTTTAATGCGCAAAAAGCTCTTATTAGCAGCTACCGCGGTAGCTGCCGTGGTGGCGATGACGGCTTGTTCGGAAGCTCCCACGCCCACGGAAATCAAGAAGGCGGGGGTTGAGACCCGGAAGGAGCCTCCCAAACCTCCAGAGCCCGTGGCCGCGCAAACCGCCTTCTATGAAATGTACAAGCCGGCGCGCACTTGGGCTCCCGACCTCCTGGTGCTCAGCCTGATCAGCAACGAAGTTCCCAGCATGAAGAGCGAGGATGGGAAGTTTCCGATGTGGACTGCCGTCTTCGTCTCGCCAAGCCGGCGCGAGGCCCGCACTTTCACTTACTCGGTGGTGGATGACGGAGCCGCCATCCACAAGGGGGTCAGCGTGGGTGGATCGGAACCCTGGAGCGGCGCCACACCCAGGAGCAGCCCGTTTCAAACCACCGGATTCGTGGTCAATTCCGATGCCGCATACAAGACCGCATACGCCAAGGCGGAGGGGTGGGTCAAGAAACATCCCGGCAAGACAGTGTCGTTTTCCCTTGGAAGCGCGGCCCGCTTCCCAGCGCCTGTATGGTTCATCATCTGGGGGAACACCAAATCGGGCTACGCGGTTTATGTGAATGCCACCACGGGCGCAATGATCGGCAGGTAGAGCGGATTACGCACTGTCGCCGCCGAGAGATATCACGAAATACTGTGCCGGGTCGGGACCCGGGTTGCGCCAGCCGTGAAGGTCGTTGGAGGCCAGGTACACCACCGAACCCGCGGTCACGCGCGTGGTTTGTCCGAGAATGGTGGCGTCCAGCACGCCCGAGCGGAGCATGAGCAGCTCTTCGTGAACGTGCTGATGCGGCGGGTGCGGGGCTTGGCCGGGACCCAGTTCGGTGATATGCAGCTCGATGGGGAACCCCGAGTGGGTTTCGCCATTCAGGACGGCGCGGGATTGGTTCGGTCCGTTGCCGCGCACCAGCAGGTCCTCATACTTGAAGGCCTTGGATGGAAGGGCCTTCGGCTGCGCACGGCCGCTGGCCGCCGCCAATGCGGGAAGCAGCAGGCCCAGGTCTCGGCGAGTGTAGTTCATAAAAGGTGTTCCTCCTCGACCAAGTTTACAACCGCATGCTATACTGAAGTCCTGGCACAACTTTAAGGGCCCTGTCTCGCTCCATCGCTCGTTTCGCCATTTGCGGAGATCCCCATCGCACTTGAATTTCATCGAAAGGAGAACTCTTTGATGAAACCAGCACGATTCGTGAAACATTATTTGTTGGCTAGCGATTTCGATCAAACCCTGAGTTTCAACGATTCCGGCATCATCCTCAGCGAGCTGTTGGGGGCCGCGGGATTTCGTGAGAAGGTGGCGGGGCTTTCGCACATCCACCTGGTCCAGCAGGGCGGGGAGCTGGCGTACTTGCTTCTGCACGATCCGGAGTACCGCCGTGTGCGCAGAGAGCACCTCGTCGAGACGGGGAAACGGATTCGTCTGAAACAAAACATCCGCTGGTTGCCGCAGTTGCTGGAAGGCCTGGACGGGCTGCGTTTTTCGTTCTACGTGATTTCGGCGGCGCCGGAAGAGGTGATCCAGTCGGCGCTGGAGGGCATTGTTCCGCCCGACCATATTTTTGGCACGCAGTTCCGGTACGATCCGTCGTCGGGCGAGATTCAGTCCATCGTGCGGGTCCCGGCCGGGTACGGCAAGGTCGCCGTGCTGGAGGAGCTGCGGTTTCAGTTGGAGGTCACCACCAACCAGCTTGTGTATGTGGGGGATGGCACCTCGGACATTCACGTCATGCTGCATGTCAACCGTCACGAGGGGCTTACCATCGCCGTATCGGAAGCCAAATACGTGGCCCACATCGCCCGGCGCACGGTTCTGAGCGACGACGCTCTGAGCGTGCTGGTGCCCATCTTAGAAGAGATTGGGGGTTGGGACGCCGCCCGGATTCGCGCGCTGTTCGAGGCGCATGGCTTCGCGGTGCAGGAGTGGAACAAGGTGCGCACGGATTCGGTCACCATTCGGGAAACCGGCGCCGCCGAGGCCGTGGCCGTGGAGTAAAACGCCGGACACGGGAAAGCATCCGGTGCGTGACGGCGGCTATTTTCCGGCGCTGCTGGGGTATACTGGCTCCCTGTGACGCAACCGACCACCGCCCCGGGCCTGCGCCGCGAACTGGGTCTGCGCGACGTCACCCTCTTCGCCATCACCTGTATCGTGAGCACGCGCTGGATTGCCGCGGCGGCGCACGCCGGCCCGGGTTCCATCACGCTTTGGCTGCTGGCGGCGGTGTTTCTGGTGGTTCCGCTGGCCATCGCGGTGGCGGCGCTCACGGTGAAGTATCCAGGGGCGGCAGGCGGCCTGTACGCGTGGACGCGCGGCGATTTCGGGCCGTGGCACGGTTTTCTGGCCTTCTGGGTTTACTGGATGGGGATCGCATTCCTGCTGCCCAGCGCCGCCATGTTCTACATGAGCGCCGGGTTCTACGCACTCGGCCCTTCGTACGCGCACCTGGCGGGCGATCGTCTGTGCCTGCTGGCCGCGTCGCTGGCGGCCATCTGGATTGCGCTAGGTTCCAACCTGATCGGCCTCAAGATCGGCAAATGGACCGAGAACCTGGGCGGAGCGGCCACCTGGCTGCTGGGCGGATTGCTGGTAGCACTTGCGGCCCTGATCTGGACGCGGCGCGGCGCCGCCACGCCGATTCAACTTGTCCCCCGGTGGGATTGGAGCACGGTCAGTTTCTGGTCGACCATCGCCTATGCGATGAGCGGTCTGGAGCTAGCCGGCATGATGGGTGGCGAGATTCGCGACCCCACGCGCACCCTGCCCCGCGCGGGCTGGATCGCTTCGGCCTTCATCACCGTGTTCTACTCGGCCACTACCATGGCGCTGCTGGTAATACTCCAGCCGGAGAGAATCGGCGAGATGAACGGCCTCGCGGAAACCGGAGACGCGGCCTCGCGCGTGTTGGGCGCCGGCGGGCTTTCGCCGCTGATTGCGCTGCTGGTGCTGGTCAGCGGTTTGGGACAAATCGGCGGGATCGGCACCGCGGTTTCGCGCCTCCCGTTCGCCGCCGGAACAGACCACCTCTTGCCCGCAGCCTTCGCCAAGGTGCATCCGCGCTGGGGCACGCCGCACATTTCCATCCTGGTGTTCGGCGCGGTGGCATCGTTCCTGCTGCTGGCGATGCAGCTTGGCGATACCATGCGCGCGGCCTACCAGGAACTGGTTTCGCTGATGGTGATCGCCGGGTTTCTGCCGTATTTGTACATCTTCGGCAGCGCGTGGAAGGCCGGGAAACGGGCGAGCGCCGCGTCCGGAGGGGCGATTACCGCGCTGGCCATTGTGTGCTCGGTAGCGCCCACCGCCGAGATCGCCAACGTCTGGTTGTTCGAGGCGAAGCTCGCGGCAGGCACGGCCGCCGTCGTCGCTTCCGCGTGGCTGGTCTATCGGCGTAACGCCCCGGCTTCTTCGCGCGCCCTGCTATAATCCGGTCAGTTTTTCCGAAAGGTAGTCTCTATGCGCGCGAAAGCTCTGCTGGCCGTCCCGGCGATTGCTCTGATGCTGGCGGCTTACGCTTTTTCCCAGGCGCTGCCCCAGGGTGTCCAGAAGAAGGCCTCGATGGGAGGCATCACCGAATACGCTTTCCCCAACGGGTTGCGGGTGCTGCTCTATCCCGACCAGGCCAACCCCAAGGTGACCGTCAATGTGACCTACCTGGTGGGATCCCGTCACGAAGGCTACGGTGAGACCGGAATGGCGCACCTGCTGGAGCACATGGATTTCATCGAAACCACCAACGGCCGCGAGATCAAGAACGAGATTGTCAACCACGGCGCAGCCTGGAACGGCACCACCTCCTACGACCGCACCAACTACTTCGAAACCGTCACCGCCACCGACGACAACTTGAAGTGGGCGCTGGGTCTGGAGGCCGACCGCATGACCAAGGTGAAGTTCACCAAGCAGATTCTCGACACCGAAATGACCGTGGTCCGCAACGAGTTCGAGCGCGGCGAGAACAGCCCGCAGAGCATCCTGCGCGAGCGCGTCGAGGCGACGGCCTATCTATGGCACAACTACGGCAAATCGACCATCGGCTCCAAAGACGACATCGAGAGGGTTCCGGTTGATCGCCTCGAAGCTTTCTATCACAAGTTCTACCAGCCGGACAACGCCGTGCTGGCGATTACCGGGCGCCTCGATGAATCCAAGGCCCTGGGCTTCGTGGCCGACACTCTGGGAAGGATTCCGCGTCCGGCGCGCAAGCTGGATCAGACCTACACGGTCGAGCCGCCGCAGGATGGCGAGCGCTTCGTCGAGTTGCGCCGCGTGGGTGAGGGGCAGGAAGTGATCGTGGCATACCACGGCCCGGCCACCGGCCACGCCGATACGACCGCGCTCCAGGTTCTGGCCGGCGTCATGAGCGGCGCCGGTGGTGGTGGCCGCGGCGGGCGCGGTGGTGGCGGCGGCCAGGGGCGTCTCTACAAAGCGCTGGTCGAGACCAAGAAGGCCGAATCGGCGAACATGTCCGTGGCTCAGTTGCACGATCCGGGACTGATCTACCTGACAGCCACATTGAACAAAGATCAATCTCTCGATGAAGCCCGCAAGACCTTGATCCAGACCATCGAAGCCGTGGCCGGCGATCCACCCACCCGGGAAGAGGTGGAGCGCGCCAGGACCGGGCTTCTCCGCAACCTCGAAGACAGCCTCTCCGACCCGCAATCCATCGCCACCGGGGCTCTCAACACGGCCATCTCGCAAGGCGACTGGCGGCTGATGTTCTTGCAGCACGACCGCCTCAAGGACGTCCAGGCGGCCGATCTCGTGCGCGTGGCCAAGGCGTACTTCAAGGCCTCCAACCGCACGGTGGGCTACTACATTCCCGACGCGGCCCCCGATCGAACCGTAGTTCCGGAGGCACCCGACCTCGAAGCGCTGCTGAAAGATTACAAGAGCAGCGTCACGATCAGCCGCGGCGAGTCTTTCGACCCCACGCCCGCCAACATCGAAAGCCGCGTGACGCGGAGCAAGCTCTCCAATGGCATGAAGCTGGTGGTGCTCCAGAAGAAGACCGCCAACGACATGGTCACCGCCGTCATTGAGCTGCGCTTTGGCGACGGGACCACCCTCGCCGGCAAGAACGGCGCGGCGCAGTTCGCCGGCAGCCTCATCAACAGCGGCACCAGGACCAAGACGCGGCAGCAGCTCGCCGACGAGATGCAGAAGCTGAATGCCCGCATCGTGGTTTCAGGCGGCGGGGGCAGTAGTTTCGGCGGACGCGGCGGCGGTGGACGCGGCGGGTTCGGAGGCGCCAGCGAAGTCTTCAGCGCCAGCGCCAACATCTCGGCCCAGGCGGGCAACTTCCTGGCCGCCTTGCGCCTGGCCGTCGAAATGTTGAAGGAACCGGCTTATCCCGCGGACGAATTCGACCGCGTGCTCTCGCAGCGCATCAAGGCCCTCGAGAACCCTCCCACCGAGCCGACCGAGCTTGCCGCCGAGACGCTTACGCGCCACCTGAGCCCCTGGGTGAAAGGCGACGTGCTGTACAACGCCACGCGCGAAGAGCAGCTCGCCGAGATGAAGAAGGTGGCGCTCGACGATGTCAAGAAGTTTCACGACCAGTTTTACGGCGCCAACTACGGCGTCTTTGCGGTAGTCGGACCGGTGGACCAAGCCGCCGTTCAGAAAGCTGCCGCGGAACTGCTGGGCGACTGGAACACCTCGATGGCCTACAAGCCCTTTGCCGCCGGCTACAAAAAGGTGGCGCCCATCAACCAGAAGATCGAGACGCCCGATAAGGCCAACGCCCAGTTTGAAGCCGGCGTGCGCTTCCAGATGTCGGAAGACGATCCCGATTATCCGGCCATGCTGCTGGCGGGCTACATGTTCGGCGGCCCCATCACCTCGCGGGTTTCCGACCGCATCCGCAATCGCGAAGGTTTGAGCTACGGCGCCAACGCCCGCGTGGCCATTCCGGCCGAGGGCGATTCCGCGCTGCTCTCCGGCACTGTGAGCCTCAACCCGGTGAACGGTCCCAAGGTCGAAGCCAGCTTTAAGGACGAATTGGCCAAGACACTGCGGGACGGCTTCACGGCCGCCGAAGTGGCCGAAGCCAAGAAGGCCTACCTGGATTCGCGCATGGTCTCGCGTTCGCAGGACGCCGCTTTGCCGGCGCTTCTGGCCACGCAGGAACAATACCGCCGCACCATGAAGTGGGACGAGCAACTGGAAGCCAGAATCCGGTCGCTCACCCCCGACGAGATCAACGCCGCGTTCCGCAAATATGTGGACCCGGCCGCCCTTTCGATCGTGAAAGCCGGCGACTTTAAAGCCGCGGGCGTGTATCAGTAGGTGCCGGGAGCGATGCCCAGAAAGCTACAATCAAGTTCTATGCACAACTGGAGCTGGCGGGGTGCCCGCTGGGCCCTGGCGCTGGGGGTGCTGGCATGCGCGCCTCTGGCCGGCGAGATCCGGTCGCTCACCATTCTCCACACCAACGATTTGCACGCGCGGCTGTCGCCACTGGAAGACCGGCAGGGCGGCTTCGCTTATTACGCTACCGCGATCCGGCGCGAGCGCGCCAATTGCACCGACTGCATCCTGTTGTTTGCCGGCGACCTGGTGCAGGGATCGCCGGTCTCCACCATTTTTCACGGGCTGCCGGTCTACGAGATCGCCAACCTGTTCGGCTTCGACGCTGCCACGCTGGGCAACCACGAGTTCGACTACGGCTGGATGCAGGTGCGCAAATTCATCCAGACGGCCAAGTATCCCATGGTGACTTGCAACCTGGTTGGCGCCGGCGGCCAGTTGTTCACCCAGCCGTACGTCGTCCTCAACGTAAACAAGCTGCGTGTGGCGGTGATCGGCGCCATGACGGATACCCTGCATGGTCTCTCGCAGCCCCAACTCCTGGGGGAATGGCACACGCTGCCGGTGGTCGCGACGGCACGGAAATACGCGGCCGAGCTGCGGTCGAAGTCCGACCTGGTCGTGCTGCTCGGGCACATTACGGGGGAGGAGGAAACCGAATTCCTGAATACCGCGCCGGAGATTCCGGTGCTGGTCACTGGGCACCTCCACAACGGCCTGAACCAGGCGGAGTCGCGCGACGGGCGGGTGCTGGTGCGCGTGAAAAGCTACGGAGCCGAGCTGGGCCGCCTGGAGCTGAAGGTGGATACCGAAAAGAAAGCGCCGGTCTCGTGGACCTGGAAGCGCATTCCTGTGGACTCCACCAAGATCGAGCCGGCCGCGGATGTGGCCCGCGAAGTGAAACGCTGGGAGGATGAAGTGTCCGCCCGCGTCGATCAGCCTTTGGCCGTCTCGAAAAGGCAATTCACGAAGGCCGAGGTGAAGCGCCTCATCGAGCGGGCCATGCGCGAGGAAACCGGCGCCGACTTCGCCTTCATGAACCTGGGCGGGGTGCGCGACATCGTGCCGCAGGGACAGTTGAAGGTGCGCAACATCTGGGACATCATGCCCTTCGACAACACGGTGATGGTGGGCACATTCAAAGGGCGCGAGCTGCCGCCGGTGGTGCTGGGCGACCGCAAGGTGGATCCCGACCGCGAATACACGCTGGCGGTGAGCAGTTTCACCGCCGAGAACCAGGGCACAGCGGAGAACCTGCGGACCACCGGCCTGAAGTTTCCGCACGATGTGGGGCTGATGCGCGACCTGCTGGTGGATTGGTTTCGCAAGAAGAAAGCGATCGAGTAAGCGGCCCCATGCTGATCGTTTTCGCGGGACCGCCCTGCTCCGGCAAGAGCACTCTGGCGGCCGAGGTGGCGCGGCGGCGCAACCTGCCGGTTGTGTCCATGGACGCCACGCGGCGGCGCATTTTGCCCGGCGCCGCCCACACCCGTGCCGATCGCCAGGTGGCGTACCGCGCCATGCACTTGGCCGCCGAACTGTTGCTCGGCGCCGGCGCCAACGCCATCCTCGACGCCCCCTATGGGCACCAGGAAGACCGTGAAGAGCTGGCGCGGATTGCGGCCGGCGCGGACGTGCGGCTGATCGAGTGCCGGGTGTCGCCCGAGGCCGCAGTCCGCCGTTTCCGCGAGCGCGGGCCAGACGCGGTGCGCCTGGATTTGACGGAAGAGCTGGTCGGGCGGATGGTGCGCGAGTTTCCGTACACCCGCGCCGGTCTGGTGGTGGACACGGAGGTCCAATCGCAGCGGGAATGCCTCGAACGGATTGAAAGCTATCTACGCCTTTAGCCTCGGCCGCTCATTGCGCACGAAATCGGTGTCCTGCTTCGGTTCGCCGTCGCACTCGATGGCGATGGTGGTCACGGGATCGTCCGGCGGTTTCGCGGGAAGGCCCGTGAAGCGCACGCGGAACTTTTCCTGCTCGAACTTCACGGGGGCGCCGGTGGCCAGCAACCGCGCGGATTTCACCTGGTTCATGAGGCCGGCCAGCGCCACGGTTTCCCCAGTCCAGAAGTGCACGTGCATGTACAGCGTGTTGCCCTTGCGGGTGAAGCCGGCGAAATTCGATCGCCCCGGCTGGCATGCGTCGGTATCGTAAATCGATTTGCCGTTCTTGTCCATCCACTTGCCGACGGCGGTCAGGATCTTGACCGATTCCTCGGGGATTCCGCCGTCCGGCTTGGGCCCGATGTTCAGCAGGTAATTGCCGGCGCCGTGCGCGCAGGTGACCAGGTTGCGCACAATGGTCTTGGGCGTCTTCCAGTTGTCGTCGGTGGTCTGATAGCCCCAACTGTCGTTCATGGTCATGCACGATTCCCAGGCGCGCTTCTGCTCGGCCTGAATCCTCTGCTCGGGAGTGGCGAAATCGCCATCCAGCTTATTGCGGTTGTTCACAATGATCTCGGGCTGGAGCTGGAACACCATGTCGTTCATCTTCTCCGACTCCCAACCCTTGGCATCGAGCGGCCACGCCACGTCGTACCACAGGATGTCGATCTTGCCGTAGTTGGTGATCAGCTCGCGGATCTGGCCGTGGACGTAATCGACGAAACGGCGGCGGGCGGCTTCGTCGGTGGCGCAGCGCGCGCCATCGGGATGGTGCCAATCCATGAGCGAGTGGTAGAAGCCGACGCGCAGGCCCTCGGCGCGCGCGGCCTCGACGTACTCCTTCACCAGGTCGCGGCCGGGGCCTCGTTTGGGCGCGCAGTAATCGGTCAGCCTGGTAGCGAAGTTGCAGAAACCTTCGTGGTGTTTGGTGGTCATCACCATGTACTTCTGGCCGGCCTGTTTGGCGAGCCTGGCCCAATCGCGCGCGGCGTTGGGCTTGGGCTTGAAGCGCAGGGCGAGCTGCTCGTACTCCGCCACGGGGATGCCTTCGTTTTCCATCACCCACTCGTGGCGCCCGAGCACGCTGTAGAGGCCCCAGTGGATGAACATGCCGAAACGGGCCTGGTGCCACCACTTCATGCGGGCTTCGCGGTCGGCCTCGCCGCCGGGCCCAGAGGGCGCCCCCATGGCGGTGGTGGTGGAAGCCGCGGCGGCGCCGGCGGCCATCATTTGCAGATAATCGCGTCGAGTCATGGCTTGTGCTCCTGAGGGTTCAGCATAGCACGGCTGATTTTATCGATAAAGGTGGGGTTGCGTGTGCACTTTCACGCGGATTGCTTCCGCGCGGCTGACTATCCGGACGGGGACGAAATGGCTTGACGGGACTAACGGGAGAACGACACCAGCTTTTTGGTGTACTCATCGTACGTGCCATCGTGGATGTAATGTTCCCCGACGACCCCAATACCTTTTTGAAACCATACGTCTTCCAATCCGCCACTGCCGAAATGGTTCGAGAATATGTGAATGGCATCTGAATACTGCGCCGGCAAAAAGGCCTTCACGCCCTCTCGGGCCGGCTCGACCCGCCACGGAATATCGTTGTTCCCCCATTCGCGGCCAGTTTGCAGAGGGAAACAGAAATCGGGTGACACGGAACCGTCGCTCAGGTATTTCCGGAATTCCGGCCGAAGGTCCTGCTTCTGAGGATCCCAGCCGTCGCCGATCGGGTATACGCAATTGCCACGGATCAGGTAAGGATACCTCGCACGTGCGACCAGGTAGCCACCACGGGAACCGTCCTGTCGATGTACCTGGCGCACTGACCCGTTCGGTGCGACGATTCTGTGCGTGACGCCTTGCTCGTCGGCACTAACGCGATCCTTCACGTCGCGAAGCACCACAATGCCTTCCGGGATAGTCGCCCACCCGGTTACAGTCTCCTCGGTGCTCCAGCGTTCAACGGCTGGCCGGTTCCAGTCACCAGACTTCCACTCGTGTTCGTAAACCCAACGACTGCCCACCTGAAGGGGGAACCACGTCAACGGATTTTCCTGCGCGCGCGCCACAATCGAGAATGCGCACAGCGCGATGGTCACACCACGCATTCAGCCCACTCGCTTCAAGTTACCATTCTATGGCTTTCATCCCACGACCGATTCGCCGCTGCTAATGCCGACCCACGAAGCACTGGCGCGACTCCGGACTGCTCGAAAGCCGGTTCTTCAGAAGGCGGCGGCGCCGGCCTCGGCTACTGCATGATCCTGCTCACCGGAGCCTCCGCTGACACCGATCGCACCTACAACCTTTCCGTCGCGCTTGAGCGGCACTCCCCCGGCGAAAATCATGACACGTCCGGAATTCGAGACATGGACTCCAAAGAACTGGCCACCGGACTGGGAGTGCTCCGCCAAATCCCTGGTTGCCATGTCGAAAGCGCGAGATGTGTACGCTTTGTTAATCGAAATATCTATGCTGCCGATGTAGGCGCCGTCCATGCGCACGTGTGCAACGAGGTTTGCGCCTTGGTCGACAACCGCAATGTTCATGGGCTGTCCGATTTCCGCGGCCTTCTGCTCCGCGGCCGCAATTGTCCTTCGAGCGTCGTTGAGGGTGATCATAGGGTCTATTTTGACTCGTTTTGCGCCGCGCACCGCACCCGCGTTTGCGAAGTTCCCCCGCTTGCAGTACAGTAGGGGAACGAACGGAGGATTTATGGCTTTTTGTACGAGTTGCGGCGCCGAGGTAACGGGCGCGTTTTGCAAACAATGTGGCACGCCGGTGAGGACCGCGAGCGCAACGCCGGCGCCAGTGCCTCCACCGCAGCCTGCTATGGCTGCTCCCGTTCCTGGCGGAGTTCCAGTGCAGAGAAAGACGAGCCCGCTGGTCTGGGTTCTGGTCATCGTCCTGGGGCTATTCGTGCTCGGCGGCATCGCCACAGTGGGCACCGGCCTGTTCTTCCTGCACAAGGTCAAGCAGGCGGGTTTCGATCCCCAGTTGATGAAGCAGAACCCCGGCCTCGCCATCACCAAGATGATTGCCAGCGCCAATCCGGACGTGGATGTTCTGAACACGGACGAAGCCGCCGGCAAGATCACCGTCCGGGACAAGAAAACCGGCAAGGTGGTCACCATGACCTTCGACGAGGCCAAAAATGGCAAGTTCAGCTTCAGCGCCCAAGGCGATGACGGCAAGACCGCCAGCCTGGAGTTCGGCACCGGGGCGGACAAACTGCCGTCCTGGATTCCCGCCTACCCGGGCGCCAAGGCGGTGGGCACCTTCGCCGTCAACGGCAGCAGCGGCCAGGGCAACGGCGGGGCCTTCTCGTTCGACACATCGGACGCGCCCGCCACGGTGATGTCTTTCTACCAGGACAAGTGCAAGGAACTGGGGATCAATATCAAAATGGCGACCACCACCGCCGGGGGTGGCATGATCCTCGCCGCGGATGAGGGCGAGTCGCGCAGCCTGCAGGTGATCGTGGGCAGCGAGTCTGGTCAGACCAAAGTACAGGTGATGTACGGGTTGAAGAAGTAGCGGGCGCGCGGCTATCCGTGGCCGAAGTACATCAGCCAGCCGATGCCGAACAGCGCTACCACGAAACAGACAAAAGTGTACACGCCGTAGTGCAGACGATCGCGGTCCGTGCGCTTGGTCACCACGCCCATCACCACGGAGGTGAACAGCGCGAACAGCAGGGCCGCCTCGAAATGCGAAAGATTCATCTTAGGCATCAGTCCTTCTTCCCCGAGGCGATTTCGAACGTATCCACCATCGCCAGCACGTTGAGCAACCCGGCAGTGACCAGAAACTTGGTGCCGTAATCGTGGACGTGCCCCGCCACGTCGGGCTGGGCATACCCCAGCCACACGCTCAGCAGATACAGAATCCCGGAAGCCAGGTCGCCGATGAATCCGCCGGTGTTGATGAGGATGGTGAGGATGTCGCCGCTCTGCGGCTGAAACATGGCGCCTCGCATCATCAGCCCGCAAAGAAACATGCCGGTGATCGCGAGCATCAGCAGGACACCCCGTCCCGTGCGCTTGAGCAGGAGATGGCCTCCTCCGGGGATCAGCCAGGCCAGGCCGACCGCCGGCGCCCAAACCCCGAACGGAGCCGCAGGCTGCTTGGGTTCTTTTTCCTTCGCCATATGGATTCTCTTGAGTTTAGCAGGCCGGCCCCTACGGTTTCACGCACGTGAAGTTGGCCGCGTTGTCGATGCTTCCCGAACCTCTGTACCGGGCGACTTCCGGGTAGGCGCAGAGCGGCCTGGTCCGCACTACCTTTCCGCCGACGACCCGGCTCGCCGGAATCGCATCCGGGGCCGTACCGTGCTCCACCCAGCCGGCCAGCGGTCCTAACTTGTCGAACGTGTCGGCGCCCACGCCGCCGCCGCAGTGGAACATCCCGGGGACCATGAACAGGCGGAAGAATCCGCCCGTGGCGGCGCCCATGCGCTGGGATACCTGCTCGTAATACTCCACGCCCATGAGCGGATTCAGAGCAGGGTCGGCCCACCCGAAGTACATCAGGATCTTGCCGCCCCGCTGTTCAAAGCGGGTGAGGTCCGCGTCGGTGGCGTCGAGAATCTGGTGGATCGCTTCCAAACGCGGCGGATCGCGGTCGAGGTTGAACCGGCTCAAATCGTACTCCGGGTCTGGTTTGGAAGAAGCCAGATAGCGGAAGAACGCCTCGCTGAAGGCCGCGTCGTTGGAGGCGCCGGCCTCGCTGACGAGCCACGGGTCCCAGCCGCTGCGGCCGTTGACCCCGGCGATTTCGGCGCCCACCGGCCAGCCGGGAAAGATGCGCTTACCTTGACTCACCACATCGCCGTAGATCGTCTCGAGCGCGCCGATCTGCGCGGCGGTGAAGCAGCCGGGTTGGTCGCCGCCGTCGCATCTCGGAAGATCGCGCGAGGGCTGGAACTCGCAGCGGCGCGGGTCGTCGATCAGGCCGTCCTGGAGCCCATCCCGGGCATCGCACTGCGCGTAGATCCTACTGGCCAGCAGCGGGAGTTTCGAAGTGGGGATGGGCGCGGCGCGCAAAGCTTGCACGTCATTGGCGTACGCCACCATGGTTCCGGACATGTTCAAAACCGGCGCGCCCACCACGATGCCGTCGAAATCCGCGGGGAAGCGCTGCGCGAGGATCAGCCCCTGCCGGCCGCCGGTGGAACAGCCTTCGAAGTACGAGCGCGTGGGAGGGCCTCCATAGTAAGAACGCACCAGCAGTTTGGCTGCTTCGGCGGTGACATGGAGAGACCGGAAAGCGTAATCCAGCAGCTTCTGGCGATCCACGGCGAAGGTTCCCAGCGGCTCGGTCGAGGCCGAGTGGCCGGTATCGGTCTCGGCGGTAGCGTATCCAAGCCGCATGGCGCGCGCCTCGGTAGCACGGCGCGCCACGCTATCGAGCGCTTCGCCCGCGTAGCCGCCGTTGCCGAACATGTAGAAGCGGCCATTCCATTGGGTGGGCAGGCCGACCTCGAAACCCACCTGGGGCAGGACTTGCCCGCTCACACGGCAGTGCTCGGGGGCATCGGCTGTGGCGGGCACCAGCAGGGCGGTGGCAATCGAGACCTGGTAATTGGTGAGGCTGCGCAAATCGCCGCAGCCGATGACAGGCTTGCCATCTTGCGCGCCGATCAGACCGGCGCAGAAGAAACCGGCGGAGAGAATCCGGAGTGGGCGCATAGCCGCATTTTACGAGACTTCGACCTCGTGCAGCCAATCGGGGCGTTTCAGCACTTCCCGCGGCTTGCTGCCGTCGGGCGGGCCAATGATGCCATCGCGCTGCATCATATCCAGGATGCGGGCGGCGCGGCCGTAGCCCAGCCGCAGGTGCCGCTGCAGCGTGGAAGTGGATGCCTTGCCCATTTGCAGCACCAGGCGCACGGCCTCTTCGTACAGGGGGTCTTGGTCGTCGCCGGACGGCTCGGCGTCGGCCGCACCCTCGCCGTCATCGTCGCTGGGCGGGGCGATCAGGAAGGACTGGTCGTACTCCGGCGCGGCCTGTTCCTTCCAGAAATCCACCACGCGGTTGATCTCGGTTTCGGTGACGAACGCGCCGTGGACGCGCGTGAGGCGCGAGGAACCCGGCGGCAGGAAGAGCATGTCGCCCTTGCCCAGCAGGTGTTCGGCGCCCATCACGTCGAGGATGGTGCGCGAGTCCACGCGAGTAGCCACCCGGAAACTGACGCGCGCGGGAAAGTTGGCCTTGATGAGGCCGGTGATCACGTCCACGCTGGGTCGCTGCGTGGCCAGCACCAGGTGGGTGCCCACGGCGCGCGCCATCTGCGCCAGCCGCGTTACGCTCTCTTCCACATTGCGGCCTTCGATCATCATCAAGTCCGCCAGCTCGTCGATGACGATCACGATGTAGGGCAGCGGCTTCAGCTCGTCGGCCGTCTCGTCCTGCTCGGCGAAAAGATCGCGCGGCTCCTCCTGCAGCTTGCGGATCTTCTTGTTGAACTGCTCGATGTTGCGGACGCCGTACTCCGCCAGCAGGCGCAGCCGCCGCTCCATTTCGAGCACGGCGTTGCGCAGGGCGTTGGCGGCTTTCTTGGGGTCGATGATCACCGGCGTGAGCAGGTGCGGAATGCCTTCATACAGCCCCAACTCGAGGCGCTTGGGGTCCACCAGGATCAGCCGGACTTCCTCGGGCGTGGACTTGTACAGAATCGACATGATCATGGAGTTGATCATGACGCTCTTGCCGGAGCCGGTGGATCCCGCGATCAGCAGGTGCGGCATGGCATCCAGCGCGGCGACGCGGATGCGGCCGTTGATGTCTTTGCCCAGCGGAATGGTGAGGCGCGAGTGCGACTGCGCGAACTCGTCCGATTCCAGCATCTGCCGCAGCGCGATCAGCTCGCGCCGGGTGTTGGGGACTTCGATGCCCACGGTGGGCTTGCCGGGGATGCGCTCGATCAGGATGGATTCGGCCTGGAGGCCCAGGCACAGATCTTCCACCAGGGTGGTGATGCGGCTGTACTTGATGCCGGCCTCGGGTTTGAACTCGAAGGTGGTCACCACTGGGCCGGGGTTGATCTGCACCACCGAGCCGAATACATTGAACTCGTCGAACTTGGCCTTGATGCGCGCGGCGGTGTCCTTCAATTCCTGCTCGTCGTAGGAATTGCGCGCGGGGACTTCGTTGAGGAGATCGGTGGAGGGCAGATGGAAGACCAGGGGCCGGGGATCGGGAGCCGGAGACAGGGGCCGAAGATCGGGGGCGAACGGCCGGGGCTCGGGTTCGGCGTCTTCGATGGGGCAGATGGGGATCTCTTGCGGCTCTTCGACCAGCGCGTCGGGCGCCGGATCTGGGGCCGGCTGCCACGGCGGAGCGTCCGCGACTGCGGGTTGCTCAGGCCGCCTCCGCTGGCGCTCACGGGCCTTCTCGATGGAACGGGCGTGCACGCGCTCGCGCCATGCGCGCCAGGCTGCGGCGCGGCGCCGCAACCAGCCGATGGGGCCCGCGAACCACTCGCCGAGCCGGGCCAGCGTGAACGTGGAAACCAGGTAGATGGAAACGACCACCGCGGTGGCGGTGGCCAGCAGCGCGCCCGCCAGGTTCAGCGAATCCACCAGGTAATGCGCCAGGGCCAACCCCAGCGCCCCGCCGATGGGGACCGTGCCGCCGAACAGGCGCAGGGGCGCGAAAGAGAGCGCGGCGCACACGCTCAGGGTGAGCAGCGCCGAGCCGAAAATCTTCACCGCGCCGGCGTCCAATTCTTCCGAGCGGATCCATTTCCAAGCCAGCAGGAAGGCCAGCAGCGGAAAGAGAAAAGCGGCGCCGCCAAAGGTCTGGATCAGCACGTCGGAGAGCCAGGCGCCGGGGTAGCCCGCCAGGTTGAGAGGGCGCGATCCGGCAGCCGTGTTCCAGGAAGGGTCCTGGGGGTGGTACGAGACCAGGCTTAACAGGGTCACGAGGCCCATCGACAGGAGCAGAAAACCAGTGACTTCGTTGAGCCTTCTGTGCTCGGTCGGAGATAAGAGCTTCATCACGCTGGCCGGCGGATGAAAGCCAGAGCAATCACTATTATGCCAAAAATAATGCGATAGTACACAAACGGACGCAAGCTGCTGCGACGCAGATAATGCAGAAACCATGCGATCACCGCGCACCCGGTGAGCGCGCTGACGGCCACGCCGGCGAGAAACGGCGCGTTCAGAATGGCTTGCAAGCCGCCTTGCTTGTGCATGTCGTAGAGCGCCTTACCGGCCGCGGCCGCGATAGCCGGGGCGGAGAGCAGGAAGGAAAACCGCGCCGCGGATCGCCGGTCGAAATCGCGGAACAGCCCGGCCGAGATGGTGATGCCGCTACGCGAAGTGCCCGGCACGATGGCCAGGGCCTGCGCCACGCCTATGGCGACGGAATCGGGCAGGTTAAGGGAAGAGAGATCGCGCCGCATGCGCCCCGCCCTCTCGGCCAGCCACATCAGCACGCCCACCCCCACCAGCATCACGCCGATGACGTAGGGGCTGCGCCAGGTGGTCTCCGCCTGTTTGTTAAAAACGAAACCAAATACGCCCACGGGGATGGTGGCAATTGCCAGCAGCCACAGCATCATGGGATTCCGCTTCAGCTCTTCATCGCGGCCGTAGCGCACTCCAAAACCCTGCGCCAGGATTTGCAGCCAGTCGCTGAGGAAATAGAGCAGAATGGCGAGGAGGGTGCCGATGTGCAGGGCGATATCGAAATCGAGCGCCTCGGTCTGCCATCCCAGCAGCCACGAAGTGAGGTATAAGTGCGCGGTGCTGCTGATCGGCAAAAATTCCGTGATCCCCTGGACCACGGCCAGGACAATAACCTGCAAGAGCGGCATAAGGTATCAGCGTGAGGGATAGGGGCAAGGGATGTCAAGTGCGGCGGGAATCGGCGCCGTTTCGCACGCCCTGCCTGCCATAATAGAGGGCGTGCGGACAGTTTGGATACTCACTGCCCTTTTGGCGAATGCCGCGGTGATGTCCGCCCAGAACGTGGGCGGCCGGCCGTTCCATAACGAAGCGGAGCGGCTCGCCCGGTGGGATCTGAGCCGGACATTGGGACTGCCGCGTGGAGCCCGACGGGCCTCTCCTCTACAAAGTGACGGGCGAGGTGCTGACCCTCGTTCGAACCGGCGGCCACGCCGACTCATTCGGGCTGCGACAGGTCTCACCCCGGTGACCACGGTGCACCTGGTTCTGGCGCCGGTTAGGGCCGTGCCCTACGTGCGGGCGTACGAGCCCTTGCGCCGGGACCCCGATTCGTGCTAAGCTACAATCTCGAAAGCTGAGCCTCGCAAGAGGCTCGGCTTTTTCTATTTTCCGACTACTCTATACAGCGGAGGTTCTTGTAACTACGCTGCATAATGAGAGGCCAACGAGGGCAGAGGCAGTTTATGGAAAGCGCATCTTGCAGAACCGTCGCCATATTAGGATCCCAGCCAAATACAAACTTTGCACTCCTGAAGAAACCATCCACGCAGGACTTTCTCAGTGAGCTGAGGTCCTATCCTTGTGCATATTGGAAGTGGAGGCCAAAACTCCGTATCCGAGAAGTGTTTGTCGTGGGCGATATTGCTAATCCCGATGCCGGAGGAATTGACAAAGTCTGTATCAAGAGAAAAACCAGAGATTTTATCGAACTAGCAGATTCTACGAGATTCGATATCGAGACGGGCCGCTCACTCTACGGGGAACCGAAATATATTTTCCCCGTATGGGACCGGCGGGTATCGGACGCATGGGAGCCGCAATCCCTACGGCAGAGGGTTGAATGCGCCATGCTGAGACTTCCTTTTGCGCTTGTCCAAGAATATGCCGATATGCTTAATCCCGAGTGGCGTCGGATGTTCGAGTGGCTCGGCCTTCATAGCGTTTTCGGCAGGTTCACTCATCGTTCAGCACTATCGCTTTCAGAGTCAGAACAAGGAAGCATGGCCGAAGATCGGAAATCCGCAAAGAGGCGAATACTCGATCATCTGCCGACGGTCATCGTGGAGCTCAGGGCTTTTGTAGAGATGATGGAAGGTGACGCAAAATGACGGAACATGGTGATTTTTGGGATCGCGTGTTGGCTTTCATAATCGAGGCGCATGAGGAATGTTCAAAGATGTACGCTGCAGGAAACCTCGGCGGCTTTGAGAAGGCTTGCCCTGACCGGATCGCGGGATTGTCAGGATGCAGTTGGTTCGCCGACGCCAAACCTATGGCAAGGAGACTTGCTAAAGCAAGCATCAGGAGGGAAATCAAGACTATGATTGAGTATTATCGCTTCGCTGAGACATTATTGGAAGGGACAACATTCTGAAGCAGCTGCTGGTGCACTCGGGCGGCTTCGACTTGGCGCTGACCCTGCGGAAGCTGGTGGGAATCGGCAAGCCCCGGCGGTCGCGGGCGGCGTTCGCGTGCATTTTTGCGTGGTTCGGCTTGCTACCTCTCTATGCCTGGTCCGCGCTTCAGACGGGCTGCGGGTTTCACGCTGCGCAGCAGGAGCCAGCGATAACCCCTTGAGGGGCGGTGACGTTACTTAATCAGATCCACTCTTCCGCGCGTTTCGCGGTTCTCAGTTGAAAACACTCAGCTATAGCACGGGCTGCTACTATAGCGCCCGATTCGGGGGCTCGGACACCGGTCCGGACAGCCCACACAAAAGCCGTCAACCGCACCGAAGACGGCCTAAGGCGCAAGCGCTGGTAGATCATTTCCGATCCGTCATGATCGGCGCGGTTGTTTTGCCTCTACGTTAGATGTATCATTTTAGGCGCTATGAGTATCCGCCGAACGTCCCCGGCCACAGCCGCGTTGCGGCTTGGCCTGTTGGTTTTGGTGACGGTTCCAGGACAGGTGGCTGTGAATGCCCAGTCATCCGATACCGCTTCGATAGCGGCAAGGGCTTCACCGGCAGTTGTGCTCATCAAAGGAGCGTCCAGTGATGGCAGCGTACAAGGCAGCGGCCTGATTGTGAGTCCTGACGGAAAGATCGCGACGAATCTCCACGTTATACGAGATTTAAAGACCGCTGGTGTCCAGCTTGCGAGTGGTGAGATTTTCGATGCGGTTTCAGTGTTGGCGTTTGATGAACGAAAGGATCTTGCCATTCTGAAAATTGCGGGATTTGATCTCCCGACCATTGAATTAGGTAACTCAAATGACGTCAAGACCGGGGAACGGGTTGTAGCCATTGGTAGCCCGCTTGGACTTCAAGGCACCGTCACGGTTGGCGTTGTCAGTGCCATAAGAGATGACCCGTTCGGATCGGGTGCGAGAGTAATTCAGACTGATGCCTCCGTCAATCCGGGCAACAGCGGCGGTCCGTTACTGAACGACCGCGGGCAGGCAATCGGAGTGGTCACGTTCAACGTCAAGAAGGGTGGGCAGGGCGAAGGACTGAACTTTGCAATGCCCATGAATTACGTACGTGGAATGTTGGATGATCTCCAAAAGCCCATGAGCCTAGACGAACTACGAGCGAACCTGTCCTTCGTGAAGATCGATGTGTTCAAGTCCTCTCCTGGTTACGCCGCCCTTTGGAGGTCCCTTTCGACTGGTAAGGTTATCAAGCTGCGGTTTGACGGGGAATTCGCCTATGCCGAGACCGTTTTGACCGAAGAGGAGCGGAAGGTGGAATTCGACAGCTATGAGCTCAAGAAAGATAAGGACGGCTACAAGGGCAGTATTCGTTTTGGCAGCACGTGCGTGTACCCCGCACCGCTCCTTACGATGGAGGGAATGCGGCGGAACCGCTGCCAGTTTGAAGGGCAAATCGAGTTCACGAGCGTCACTCCCAGCCGGATCGAAGGACGGGTATTCGGTCCGCCTGCTAATGCCAGGCTGGTTTGCAAGAAGTGCTCCTATTCTAAACCGAGCGCCTGGACGCCGCTTGTTTGGATTCCCGAATAGTCTGTAGGTCTGCCAACACACGGTCGCGGCTCCGAGTCCGGCGTCGAGCCTGGACTCTACCGTCGGCGCTACAATCAAGGGCGTGCGAGTTTGGATGCTCATTGCCCTTTTGGCGAATGCCGCGGCGATGTCCGCCCAGAACGTGGGCGGCCGGCCGTTCCATAACGAAGCGGAGCGGCTCGCCAGGTGGAAGGCCGTCGAGATGCCGTTCCATTCCACGGGCCTTTCCGCGCGCGAGCGCCAGATGGTGGAGAAGCTGGTGGAGGCCTGCCGGCTGCTCGACGGCGTCTTCTGGCGGCAGAGCGATCTGGGCGGATTGGCGCTCTACCAGGGCACTCGAAACCCAACGCTGAAAGGCCTGCTCGGCATCATGGGAAGCCGCTGGGACCTGGTCGATCAGAACCGGCCCTTCATTGGGGAGGCCTTGATGCCGCCGGGGCACGAGATGTATCCCGACGACCTCACGCGCGCCCGCCTCGAGCAGTACCTCCAGAAGCATCCCGAAGACCGGGCCGACATCTACAACCCGTACACGGTGGTCAAATGGCAAGGCGACCGGCTCGTGGCCGTGCCGTACCACGAGGAGTACAAGCAGCTCCTTCAGCCGATGGCGAAGGCGCTCGGCGATGCCGCCGCTCTAAGCGGAGACGCCGCTTTCGCCGGTTTCCTGCGGATGCGCGCCGCCGCGCTGCTCACCGACGACTATTACCAGAGCGACCTTGCCTGGCTGGACCTCAAAGACCCCAAGTTCGACGTCATCTTCGCGCCCTACGAAACCTACCTGGACGATTTGCTGGGCGTGAAGACCTCTTACGGCGCTGCCATTCTGATCCGCAACGAAGAGGAGAGCCGCAAGCTGGCCATCTACCAGAAGTACGTGCCGGACATTCAGGACGCGCTGCCGCTGGACTCGGCCGACCGTCCCTCGAAGCGCGGCCGCGCCACTCCCATGGAAGTGATGGACGCGCCGTACCGCGCGGGCGATCTGCGTTACGGCTACCAGGCCGTGGCCGACAACCTGCCCAACGATCCGCGTGTTCACCAGGAGAAAGGGAGCAAGAAAATCTTTTTCAAGAACTTCATGGATGCGCGCGTCGCGAATATCATCCTGCCTCTTGCTAAGAAGATGGTGCAGCCCGGCCAGGCCGAAAAGGTTTCGGCCGAGGGATACCTGACGGGCACGGTGATGCATGAGATCGCGCACGGGCTGGGACCTTCGTTTGCCCGCAAGGACGGCAAGCAGGTGGACATCCGCGAAGCCCTTGGCCCGGTGTCTTCGGGACTCGAGGAAGCCAAAGCCGACGCCGTGGGAATGTTCGGCCTGGCGTGGCTGGCGGATCATGGTGCGCTGCCCAGAGAGCGGCTCGAGGAGTATTATGCCTCCTTCGTGGCGGATTTCTTCCGCGCGCTGCGGTTCGGGACGGGCGAAGCGCACGGCCGGGCGGAGATGATGGAGTTCAACTACCTGCTGGAGCAGCGGGCGCTGGCGCGCACGGATGGGCGGTACGCCATCGACTACGCGCGGGTGCCCGCGGCGCTGGCGCAGCTTTCCAGGGAACTGCTGGAGACGGAAGCCACCGGCGACCGCGCCCGCGCGGAAGCCTGGTTCGCCAGGTACGACAAGATGCCGGCGGAGCTCAAGAGCGCGCTCGGCGCGACGGCGGACATCCCCGTGGACATTCGCCCCATTTTCTCTTTCCCGGATAAGTTGGAATGACGGATCGGCCAATGCAACCGAGAATCGCGCTTTGGTGCGCTCTTCTGACGTTAGGAACGGCTTACGGGGCGGAGTTTCGCGCCGGCGACTACGGAGCTAAAGGAGACGGGAAGACGGTCGATACGGCGGCTATTCAGAAGGCCATTAACGCTGCCGCTGCCGCGAAGGCCGGCGGCACGGTTGTCTTCGCGCCCGGAGTGTACCTGAGCGGATCGTTGTTCCTGAAATCGGGCGCCGAACTGCGCGTCGACGCGGGCGTTGAGATCCGCGGCGCACAGGACCTCGCGGCCTACCCGGTCATGCAAACGCGCGTTGCCGGGATTGAGATGAAGTGGCCGTCGGCCCTGATCAACGTGTACGAGCAATCCCATGTGAAGATCTCCGGCAAGGGGGTGATCGACGGCGATGGCAAGATCTGGTGGGACAAGTACTGGAAGATGCGCCGCGAGGAGTACGAGCCGAAAGGCCTGCGGTGGGCGGTGGATTACGACTGCCCGCGGCCGCGGCTCATCCAGATTTACAAATCCTCGGACGTGGATCTGGTGGGCCTGGAGCTGAGGCGCTCCGGCTTCTGGACGGTGCACATCTGCTACTCCCAGCGGGTACATGTGGATGGGACCACGATCCGCAATAACATCGGCGGCCGCGGCCCCAGCACCGATGGAATCGATATCGATTCCTCTTCCGGTGTGCTGGTGGAGCACTGCGACATCGATTGCAACGACGACGACATCTGCCTCAAGGCCGGCCGGGACGCCGACGGTTTACGTGTGAACCGCCCCACGGAGAAGATCGTGATCCGGGACAACACCGTCCGCGGAGGCGCCGCCGGAATCACCATCGGGAGCGAGACCTCGGGCGGAATTCGCGACGTGGAAGCGTACCGCATCCATGTGTTGCGGCCGGTGCCGAACGGGATTCTCTTCAAGTCGGCCAGCACACGCGGCGGCACCATCGAAAACATCGTGATTCATGATATCGATATGCAGGGTGTGGCCACACCGATCAGTATTACTTTGAACTGGAACCCCAGTTACAGCTACGCCAAGATGCCGGAGGGGATCAAGAACCCGCCGGACTACTGGAGGGTGCTGACCGAGGTGGTGCCTCCCGAGAAGGGACTGCCGCATTTCCGTAACGTCAAGATCTCCGGCATCAAGGCGGTGGACGCGCAACAGGCCTTTTCCGTGAGTTCTTACAAGGATGCGCCGCTGGAGAATTTCGAGTTTAAGAATTTGGAAATCGACGCCAAGTCGGCCGGCAGCATTCAATACGCCGATCACTGGACGTTCGCCAACACGCGGATCAAGACTACCGACGGCAGCGTGGTGAAATTGCAAGATTGCGGGAGCGTGACGGGGCTGGGGGAGAAGTAGCTCTTTTCACCGAATGACCACGTCCGCGTCCCGCTCCGGATGCGCGGCCTCTCCCGCGAACGCCGTGAGTTCCAGCCCTGTCACGGCTTCGGCTTCCAGCGCGTGCGTGAAGTAGTCCGGCCGCTTGTCTCCCCATTTGACGCTCGAATGCTTTACGACCACGTTGTCCGCGTAGCGGATGCTGAAGCCCGGGTTGCCGTGCGGCTCAATGCCCGGATAGGCCGTCGTGGGCCGGTCGTCGAACAAGCTGCCGGGATACCCGGTCCAGCGGTCCAGCGTGACAGCGACGTTCTCCAGCGTGACGCCGCGAACGCGGCTCTCCTTGCTGCCTTGGACGCGCACGCTGTTCTCGGCCCGGCCGCTGACGTTCTGAATGCGCACGTCATGGATTGTTCCGATCTTACTTTGAGGGCCGCGCGGAATGGCAGTCAGAGAAATGGCCTCGCCGCGGCCCCACCACGGCTCCGAATGGTAGCGCGACACGAAGTGGATGTCGCGGAAGTCGATGTTGTAGACGCTGCCTTCGTCGCGGAGCTGGATGCACAGGCCGCGCGAGCTGGAGCGGATCTCGCAGCTCTCGAAGCGGATGTCGTGGATGTCCTGGGTGGTCTCGGTTCCGATCTTCACGCCCGCGTCTTGCGTCTGGATGACGCAATCGTGGACCGTGATGTTGGCCGAGGGTCCGTAATCGGCACTTTGCCGCGTGGCCTTGATGACGATGGCATCGTCGCCGCAAACTATGTTGCAGTTGCGGATCTCCAGGTCCCGGCAATGGTCGGGATCGATGCCGTCGCAGTTGGGCACGTCCAGCAGGTTGCGGATCTTCAGATTGTCCACCAGGACGTGCTCGCAGCCGATCATGTGCAGCCCCCATTCGGGCGCCTCGCTGAAGGTAATGTCGTGCACCTCGAGGCCCTTGCAGTTGGTCAGCACGAACATTTTCGGCCGGAACCCGGCAGGCAGCCACCACTCGTTGGGCTGGTCGTAGCGGCTCATGAACTCGCGCGCCCGGCCGTTGATGTTGCCGGTCCCTGTGATGCGCAGGCCGTCGGCCCCGGTAGCGGTGATGACGCCGCCGCCGGTGTAGTGCTGGGGGTTGGTGCTCACCACCAGCTCGGCGTCGTCGGCCAGATGGAAATCGATGCCGCCTTTCAGAACCAGCGTGCCGATGAGATATTTCTTTCCGCCGCGGATGAGCACCTGCGCGCCTCCGCCCGCCGCGGCAGCCTGGTCGATGGCGCGCTGGATGGCGACGGTATCGAGGGTGTTTCCGTCGCCCACGGCGCCGTAGTCCCGGACATCGAAGACGCGAACTTCCCGCCGCGCGTTCTGCGCCGGTGACACGGCGGACCCGAGAGCTGTCGCCGCGGCGAGACGCAGGGCCTGGCGACGGCTAAGATGGTTTTCCAACATTCGTCCTCCTACATCTGGTCGCCGCACATTTCGAGAATTTCGATGGCTTCCAGACAACCTTGCGCGGTGCCGTTGGTCCCCAGGCCGGGAACCTCGTCAATCGGGTTCAAAACCTCCGGGCCCTTGAAACTGGTGGTCGCGAACCTTCCCGGACGCACGCCGCTCCAGGCCTTCTTGGCGAACGCCGGGTTCTTCGTCAGCATGTAGGCGTAAGCCGCCAGGCGGCCGCGCGCATACTGGCCGTCCGCGCCCTCGTTCCCCGTAGTCATATCCCTGGCTACTACCTCCTTGGGCGCGCCCACCAGCCGGCAGTATTGGTTCCACACCTTGTTCCAGCCGGCGTGGTCGATGAGCGAATTCAGCTCAAACACCACTTCCGCACCGCCCTGGATGGTGGTCAGGTTGTAGGTTCCGAAACCGTCCGCCACCAGCGGATAGAGCTTGCCGGTGGCGGGATCGTAACCGTACAGGTTGTTCGGCCCCGTCATCAGCCAATAGGGCATTTTGGCGATGGAATCCATGCCGGCGATTATCTTGTCGCGGTACTTGGTCTCGCCGGTGCGCTCCCACTCGGTCATCCAGTTGCCGATAAACGACAGCCAGTCCGGCCCGCCGCGCACGCGCCCCGGATAGGGAATCGGTCCGGTGCGAGGGGAGGCTAGGCGCATGGTATCGATTTCCGTGGTCTTGTAGTCCGCATCCACCACCTCGCGCATCACGTCGCCGGTGCGCTCATCGGTGGTGAGGTAGTAGTAATGCCGGCGAAACGCCGCCTGGCTGATGCGCGGTTCCTTGGCGCCGCAGCCCCAGTGGCGCACATTGTGACGCGAACCCAGCGGGGCGAATCGTCCCAGGTGATAGGTGTCGACTTCCGTGGTGTGGCGCGTCATGGCCTCGGCCATGCGGAAAATGTCGGCCCGCCCGCTGCGCAGGAAGGCGCACCACAGCCACAGGTCGGTGCCCAGCTCGGTGTTGTCCCAGGCGTAGCCGCCTACGTCGTAGCGCCACATGTGGCGCTGGGCGTCATGCTGGTGCATCACGTCGCCGTAGTCCCAGAAGCCGTACCAGTGCCGCTGCTCCACCTCTTTGCGATAGATGGCGAAGGCGGCGTCAAGCTGGTCTTCGAGCTGCCGTTTGGCGGGCGTCGAACGGTCCGGCAAGCTCCAGATGCCCAGCACTCGCGCCGCGTGGAAATACTGAGGCGTGGTCACCAGCAGCGGCGCCTCCTCGGCAATTTTCGCTTGCCGCACCATATCTTCCTTGGCCGGGACGCTGGCGCTGGGGAAGAGCGTCATCTCGCTGGTGCGCGCCACGCCGTGCGGAGTGCTGAAGCCCGGCTGCACGTCTTCATAACTGGAATCGAGGCCGTGAGCCCTGGTGTCGTAGTGGCGCAGGTCCATGGCGGCGGCGTCGGGCGACCACAGCCAGACGAACAGATCGGCCGCTTCACCAGAGGCTTTCTGAACCTCCAGCGACGCCGGGTAGGACTGCCAGAAGTTCTTCACGCCGACCGCCAGGCCGCCCGAAACATCGCCGATGAAGACCAGGCCGGAGGCGCGCTGGCCGGCGGCCGCGGCCAGCCAGCAGCTTTGCGGATTGGTGCGCTTTTGGATGGTGAAGCCGTCGGCCGTGGGTTGCACCAGCTTGTAGTCGTCCCACACCGCCCAGTCCGTGAGCAGCTTCTGCCCGCGCGCGTCGAAGGCCTCTTTGTTGGGAATGCGCTTGCCCGCCAGTTGGTCGGGGTAGGCGTTGCCGCCGCCGGGCAGCATAAGGGGGCGCGCGCTGGCCGGCTCCAGCGGTTCGGCCCACAGGCCGTCGCCTTCGCCCGAAAAACGGACGTGGCGATTGTGAACCTGCTCGCGCATCGGCACCGAGAAAGCTACGCCGAGGCCGCGGATGAAATCCTTCCGATCGTCGCCATCGAAGACAATGGTGTGCACCAGGCGTACCTGCTCCAGGCCGGCGTAGAAATACAGACGCACGGTGAACGGAAGCCACTCGCGCGTGCCGGTTTCGGCCTGGTGAACACCCTCGATCTTGACCACGGCGCGCACCGGGCCAGTCTGTTCGACCGTGATTTTGCGGATGCTGCTGGTGAAACCCGCGCGGTCATCGAGCGTGCACACCAGGCGCCCCTGGCGCGCCACCACGCGGCCCTCCATGGTCATCGAGTCGATCAGGAACTCGCCCTGTTTGGGGATGCGGCATTGCAGCCTACCGGTGTCGATATCGATGGCCGCACCGCTTTCGGTGACCTTCACCGGCGAAGCGGGAGCCGCCGCCGTGCCCCGCGCCAGTTTGAACGCGCCCGAGTCGTTGGGACCGGCCACGGTGGCGAAGCCGGTCCACTTCATGGAGCCGTCGGGCCAATAAGCCAGCGGCCAGTTCTGCAAAGGCAGGGCTTTGCCGTCGGCGGTAGTCAAAGTGAACGTCTGGTCCTTGCGGACCGTGCCGCGCGGCCAAGGGATTCCCCAACTGACACCGCAGTCGATGGGCGGAGGGTTTCCGCCCAGCCAGCCGGCCGTGACCGGCTCATTGGGCGCTGTCTGCGCGGCTGCATCCTGCTCCAATGCGGCCGTGGAAACGGTGCTTGCCAGAATTCCGAGAGCATTCCGTCGTGTCATTTTCATAGTGTTCACTTCGCTGTCAGCCGCACCGGGCCCAGCAGTCCCGAAGGCAACGGCTGTATATTCGCCGTGTCCTGGTCCTGGAAGCGCTCGCCGTACTTGGCGTTGAGCGCCTTATAATCCGGCATCGGACCTTTGGCCATCTCGTTGATGGCCAGGTTGGCCACTACCACGCGGATGGTGTTCTCACCCGCGTGCAGCAGGCCGCTCACATCCACCTCATAAGGGGGACGCCACACTGAGCCGGCCGGTTTGCCGTTCACGTATACCACGGCGGATTCGCGCACCGGGCTTTCCAGCATGGCGCGCATGCCGGAGCCGGATCGCCGTTCCTGCGCGGTGACGGGCGTTCCTTCGCCGAAGTTCAGGTACAGCGGGTGCTTGGAACCGGCCATCGCCTGGTCGATGGTCACGGTTTTCTCGTAAGTGGCGCGGCCGGAAAAATATTTCCTCTCCGCGTCCTCGGTCCAGGAGCGCAGCGCGGTCATTTCGACAGGCTCCGAAGATCCCGCGAACGTGACTTTCCAGCCTGAGCTGAGGTCCACCGGCGCGGGCACGGGGCCAGTGGGCGCGGGACGGCTTGCCACGCGCTCTTTGGAGAACACCACCACGCGGGATTCGTAGGGCGCGAGATCCAGGTCGATGCGGTTGCCGCCCGCTCCGGTCACCTTGCCCGTGAACGGGTCCCACCAGGCCGCTTCCAGCCCGCTGATGCGGAACGTGGCTTGGCTGTGAACCGGATGATTGCTGGTGTTGGCCAGGAAGTAGATGTCGCCGTACTCGAGCTTGCGGTGAACGAAGCCGATCTCCGGCGCGGTAGCGACGTCGGCGGCCAGCGCGGCGTGAAGCTGCTCACCGAGTTTGGTTTCGTCGGTCGCCAGATGCCCGCGGGCGCCCGGTGCTTCGAAAAGCGCGCGCGACAACTCGCGGACCTTGGGCGTCTCGCTTTCCGCTTCCTTGAACCCCGGAGCCAGCGAGGGCGTACGGCGCGTGGCCACCAGGATTCCACCTTTGCCGACAAACTCCTCGAGTCTCCAGAGCGTGGCCAGGGGAATCCGCTCCACGCCCGGCAGAATCAGGATGCGGTAGGGCACTCCCCCGTGCGCAATGGCGCCGTCGTCGATGTAATCGAAGTTGTACCCCGCGTCCAGGATCTGCGGAATCACGTTGGGACCGAGCAGACCATCCATGGCCTGGTTGACGGAATCGCGGCCCAACGCAAAGCCGGCGTAGGCGTCGTCGGTGGGCAGATACAATGCCACATCGTTGGCCGGCTGGCCCTGCCGCAACAGGAAGCTCACGCGCTGGAGGTAGGCCGTGATGTCCGGCATGACGAGCCACCACGGATTGTGATCGTTGAACACGGCCGCCGCATAGAAGTGCCATCCCGGCTCGCCCGCTTGCGGCGGCGAGTAGGGAAAGCCGTGCCCAACGAGCTGGTTGATGCCTTGCAGGAAATGCAGGTCGGCCTCGGCCTTCATATCCAGAGGCGTGGCGCGAAACACCGGCGAATGCAGCCAGGTCCAGGTTTCCGAAGAGGTGATCGGACGGCCGTAGAGATGGCTCGCCGAGGCCGCCCATCGCGTGGCGGTGAAGTGACGCCACTGCGACCCTTCGCCTTCGGGCAGATCCACCAGCGCATAGCTGGAGAGCGCCACCGGCGGTATCCCGTAGCTCTGCGCACGGAAGCGCGTTCCATGCTGTTTCGCCCATGCGGTCACTGGCGCGAGGTAGTTTTCGTCGGCGAGTTCGGTGAGGGTCCGGCCCCAATCGTGGCGAATGGCCTTGGTCGTGTCGCCGATGTCACCGGCCAGCGCGGGCAGATAGGGTGTCAGATCGTATCCGCGGCGCTTCTGGAACTCTTCGAGGAAGTTGCCGGTCCAGTCCGAGCCGTAAACTTCCAGGCTGTCGCTGAATATGGCATACGGCGGATTCTTGCCGGCCGCCTTTAGCAGCGGTTCGCCGACGAGTTTCAGATGGGTATCGATGGCCGCGCGGTCGTAGTGATCGAGCACCCAGCCCTCGGCGCCCACGGCCGGACGTTTCACTGTCTGGCGCGTCCGGCTGGCGATGAAGAACAGCACCACGCGCCCCTCGCTTGTTTCGGCCGGCACGAGCAGGGCGCCGTTGTCAATGTGCGCGAGGCGGCGAATGCCGTCGGCGGAAAACTGCCGGCTGTCTCCGCGCGCCAGAAACGCGGCGACAAACTTCTCGCCATCCTCGATCTTCGGCAGCGGCACCTTCGCGGCAAACGCGGGCACCGGCACGCGCTCGACACGCAGCCGCCCGGCTGCCTGGGTGATGGGGATGTGCGGCCCGCCGAATGGCCAGCCGCTCCCCAGCGTCAGGTCGAAGCGCAGCCCTAGCTCGCGCGCCTTCTCCGCGGTGAAGCGCAGATCGTCGAGGAACTCGTCGGACAGATATGGAAAATTGCGGAGACCACGCTGGGGATCGTCGAGCGTCAGCGGATAAGTCGGTTGCACCTCGAATCCGCCGATGCCGCCCTGTTTCATGGAGAGCAACTCGCGCTCCAGTTCCGGCTTGGTCACCGAGGGACCGTACCACCACCAGCGCACCATGATTCGGGCATCGTCGGGCGGCCGCTCGAAGGCGCGCCGCAGATCCGCCACGGTCGCGGGTGCCACCGCTGCCGCTGTCAGCAGGCACACCGCAGTGAAAATACAGAGTAGACCACACCTGTACACATTGAGACGCATACTCATAATGCTATCCGATTCGCCACGGGCTCCAGCGTTTCGACCCGCGAAACGTCGATGATTTGACTGGGCCTCCGCGCCCGGCGATCATGAAGCATATGCCCCGTTACGCGTACAGACTGCGAATTAAGCCGGACGCCATCGAAGAGTATGAGCGCGAGCACAAGCGCGTGTGGCCCGAGTTGCTGGCCAAGCTGAAGGAAGTCGGCATTTCCGACTATTCCATTTTCCGCCGCGGACAGGACCTGATGCTGGTTCTGCGCGTGGATGACTTCGACAAGGCTTGCGACGAGCTGGACCGCGACCCCGTGAATCAGCGCTGGCAGGTCTTCATGAGCAGGCTGTTCGAACCGGTGCCCGACAAGCAGCCGGGCGAGCGCTTCTCCATGTGGAAGGAAGTGTTCTACCTGGAGTAGGGCCGGCGCTACGCCGGCGCCGCCAGCAGGAAGTCGTTGGGGTAGAAGTGGTCGACGTTTTCCGGCGTGATAATCTGGTGCGTGGTGAACACCGCCGGCGGCGCCACCTTCCGGGCCAGGATGTCCAGCGCCAGGCGCAGCAAGCCGTCGCCGTACTTCTCCGGGAAATAAGCCACTGAGGCGATCAGCCGGGTGTTCGGCAAGCGCAGTTCGGCGCGGGCCTCCGGTTCGCCGTTTTGCCCCACGATGGCGCACTCCGGGGCGCGGCCGGCCTCCTCGAATGCGCGCAGGGCGCCCAGCGCGCTCGGATCGTTCGCGGCGCCTACCAGGGTGTGCTTCGACTTGGATTCCCGCAGGTATTTGCGCACGCGCTCAAGAGAGGTTTGAAACTGCCCGTCGCCATCGATCGAAACCGTCCGGCACGCCGCCGGCAGTCGTATCACCTCGCTGATGCCAGAGGCCAAGCCGCGGATGCGCGCTTTGGGCAGCGATCCCGCCCGCAGCAGCTCGATCAGCAGGACTTCTTCCACCTCCGAGTTCCAGTGTTTCTTGGCCCACCGGCCCAGAAAATGTCCCCCCATCAGGCCGGCCCGGTAATTGTTGGCGCCGAAGTACGTCGCGCCGGGGTGCGGAATATCGATCGCAATGAAGGGGATGTTCGCCTCCAGGTACTTGGAGGCGATGGCCGGCGCAATCAGCTCATCGGTCTGGAACTCGATTACCAGGTCCACCTGTTCGCGGACCAGGTAATCGGCGCTGCGCAGAGCGATCTTGGGCTGATAACGGTTGTCCACCACGATCAGTTCGATATGCTCCCGCTCGGCGGCCCGCGCCAGGCTGAGACCTACCTCGCGGTCGAATGAGCTGTCCTGGCCCTGCGCCGCATAGCCGATCCGGTACAGCCGCCGCCGGCGCACCTCCGAAGCCAGGCGGTAATGGTTCTCGCCCACCTTGTCCAGGAAGCCGCACTGGTGCAAGGTGTAGAGCAACCGGAAGCACATGCCTTTGCTGAAACCGGTCCGGATGACCACGTCCCGCAGGCGCAGCACGTCCCCCGCCGATTGGAACGCTTCGATCACCCGGGAGGCGTGCACCAGAGATTTCACGACGTACCGGCCGTGGTTGGAAGTCTTCACGTGGACCCCTTGCCGACAGTTGTATCAGTTTTGATATGTGAAACACAAGCGCTTTCAACGCTCGCCGGGGTGTACAATAAGCACTCGCATCATGACTCCAAGTCCTGTCTTTGGCGTGATTTTTTGCTGGCTGGGCGGCTTGGCCGCCGGCAGTTTCTATGTCCCGTTTCGAGGCGTGAAGCGCTGGTCATGGGAAACCTTCTGGCTGGTCGGCGGCCTGTTCAGCTGGATCATCGCCCCTTGGGCGTTGGCTCTGTTAATGACCAACGACCTGGGTGCCGTGCTCGGCGAAACATCCAGTTCGACCATCTTCTGGTGCATCTGCTGGGGCATGATGTGGGGCTTCGGAGGCCTGACCTTCGGGCTGACCATGCGCTACCTCGGCATGTCACTGGGGATGGCCATCGTGATGGGCCTCTGCGCGGTCGTCGGAACTTTGGTGCCGCCCATCTACGGCGGCAAGTTTCTCGACCTTGCGCACACCGCCTCCGGCCAGGTCACCTTGTTGGGCGTCGCCGTCTGTGTGGCCGGCATCGCGTTCGTGGGCAAGGCCGGCACGTCCAAAGAGAAGGAGATGTCCGCCGAGCAGAAGCAGGCTTCCATCAAGGAGTTCAATCTCAAGAAGGGAGTCCTGGTGGCCATCTTCTCCGGCGTCATGAGCGCCTGTTTCTCGTTTGGCCTCACGGCCGGCGACCCCATCGGCGGGCTTACCATGAAACATGGAACCCCCACGCTTTGGCAGGGCCTTCCGGCGCTGGCAGTCGTGCTGGTGGGCGGCTTCCTCACGAATTTCGTGTGGTGCGCGGGGCTCAACATCAAGAACCGGACCGGTCATGAGTATTTCAGCGCCGGCAAGGAATCTGCGCGAGTTCCCATGCTCGCCAACTACCTCCTCTGCGCCCTGGCCGGAACCACCTGGTATTTCCAGTTCTTCTTCTACACCATGGGCCAGACGCAGATGGGTTCCTACAAGTTCTCCTGCTGGACCCTGCTAATGGCCAGCATCATCATCTTCAGCAGCCTGTGGGGGATCGGCTTGCACGAGTGGAGAGGCACCAGCCGCCGCACCCAGGCCTGGCTGGCGGTGGGCATTTTCGTGCTGGTATTCTCCACGACTATCGTCGGCTACGGCAGCTACCTGGCGACCCTGCCGCAAGCTACCCAGGCGTTCCTGGGGCGCTGAAGCGGCTGCGCTTGTTCTACTGGCGGTCGTATACCGCTTTGTACTTCTCGGTGGTGCCGACGGCGCTGCCGGTTTCGGTCAGCATCTTGCCATCCGCCGAGCCGGTATAAGTGCTTTGGTAGGCGAGCCTTCCACCGATAGTGATATCGGCGCTGAAGGAGTTGGCTCCCGCCTTCTTGAAGACCACGCTGGTGTTCGGCGGCAGGTTCGGTCCGGTGCACGGATACGACTTGCCGTCGACCTTGGCATCGCACACCAGCTTCTGGTCGGGCATCTTGAACGACAGCCCGTCGCTGCCAGAGGCGGCCAACTCAATAATGTCCGGCGAGCTCATCTTCAGATTCTTGGTCTTCCATTTTCCGGCCAGGCCGGACGCACCGGACACCCGCTGGTAGACGGCCGAAGTCTCAAAAGGCGCACCCGCCGGCGAGGTCCCTTTGGACACCAGGCTCAGGCTCTTGCCATCCGCGGATACCTTGTAAGTATCCGTGCTGAGCACCTTGGCGCCCATCTTGTTGGTGGCTTCCCACGCGCCTGTGTCGGTAACCTTCCAGGACATCTTGCTGCCGAACATGCCGTCGTAATCCTTGCCGTCGGTCTTGAAGGTGTAGGTCTGACCGTCCACGGTCATCTGCATCCCGCCGGACGGCGTTTGCGCGAAGGTTATGGTTGTGTCGCCGAAATCGCTCTTGGCGACGTTCAACTTCCATTTGCCGGCATAGGGCGCATCGGCCGCTACGACCACGGCCGCCGCGGCCAGGCCACAGCATACCAACATGCGAATCTTCCTGATCATAGAGTTTCCCCTCTTGGGTAGGATTATAGCATTTGGGGGCGGATCTTCCCCCCTCAGTCTTGTATAACGCAGGATGAGCCTGGAGGCAGGCCGTGTTTCTAACGCAGAATGAGCCTGAAGGGGATGTGAGACCGCATGCTGGGTATTGATCATCAGCATGAAAAACACAGAGCGGCTGAGCCTGGAACAGATTCAGGCGTTTTTGAAAGCCAGCGGAGAATTCAGATTTGAAGCAAGCAAACGGAAGGAACTTTACGAGTGGGTGACGCGGACCTTGGTGGAGCACGAATACGGCGGGCGGCGGCGCCAAGCCAAAGGAGTGTTGCGGCGGTACCTGGGCAAGATGACCGGTCTGAGCCGGGCGCAGGTGACGCGGCTGATCGGGCGGTACCACCAGGGCGGGATGGTCAAGGAGCGCGGCTATCGGCGGCACCGGTTCGTCCGCCGGTACACGCCAGCCGACATTGAACTGTTGGCGGGCGTGGACGAGGTGCATGAAACGCTGAGCGGGCCGGCGACGCAGAAGATTCTCTACCGCGAGTTCCACGACTATGGCGATCAGCGCTATCAGAGATTGTCATCGATATCGGTACCGCACATCTATAATCTGCGTAAGAGCCGCGTGTATCGCGAGCGGAAAATCTGCTACCAGAAGACCAAGCCCGTGCAGGTGAATATTGGGGAGCGGCGGCGGCCCGATCCGCAAGGCAGGCCTGGGTACCTGCGGATCGACACGGTGCATCAGGGAGATCGGGACGGCGCCAAGGGAGTGTAAGCGCCAGAAAGAAATCGAAGCGGTCACCCGAGCGCTTGCGGCAGAACTTGGGCGGACCCCAACTGACGTTGAGGTTGCGGCAAGGCTGGGGATCGATCTCAAGCGAGCACGAAAGGTGCTGACCGACGTGAACGCTTTGAGCTGCCAGCGCCAAAGGGGTGCGACAGAAGTAACCATTCGCAGTGAGGCGGTGGCAGATCCGCGCCACCAGCCAGACCGATTAAGCGCAAGCTCCCGCCTCCAGGAACTGCTGGTTAGAGCGATGACCGCCTTGCCGCATAGGTCACGAAGCATCATTGAGCTCTATTACCGCCAGGAACTGACCATGCGCGAAATCGGGAATCGCTTTGGGATCAACGAGAGCCGCGTTTCACAAATTCACAAGCGATCTCTTGAATTGATCGGGGATTCGCTGCGCTCGGTCGGCATTGAATCAAGCGCGCCGTTGTGAGTCAGCCGGCGGGCATCCCGAGCCATCGGCTCTATGGAAAAGAACAACAACCGATAGGCAACGAAAAGGAGCTTTCTTCAATGGCCAGGCTCGCCGCAAAGGCCCGCTGCAATTACTACCCGCTTCCGGACCGGGAAGCGGAGTTGATTCGAAGTTGCCTCATGTTTCCCGACCAACCATTCTCTGCACTGGACCCTTGCGCCGGCGAAGGCCGGGCCATGGCAGTGATTACAGGGTCCTCAAAAGCCGTCAGGCATGGGATCGAGCTGGATTCCTACCGCGCAGAGGCTGCCGCGAGGGTTCTGGACCATATCATCCAGGGCGATGCCTTGAGTGCGCACGCGCGCGTGGAATCGTTCGGATTAGCCTACTGCAATCCGCCCTTTGATGCGGAATTCGGAGAGTCGGGCAACCAACGCTTTGAAGTGTTGTTCCTCTCCCACTTCGCCCGCTGGCTCGTCCCTGGCGGCGTGCTCATCTACGTCTTGCCGGCACAGCAACTGGCAGGCTGCGCCCACGTTCTTGCTTCGCACTTTCGGGATGTCCAGGTATTTCGGCTGGAATCCGCCGAGTGTGTTCTGTACGAACAGATTGTCGTGTTCGCCATTGCACGCTCCCGGCGAGAGCGGGACCGCGTTCGCGACTCGGAAATCTCATTCTGCCGGAACCGTTTGGTATCCACAGCACGGCAGTATGAGATGCTGCCGATCTTGTCGGAGAGGCGAGGCGAACTACGGGTTCCACCGACTGGTCCCGCCGAAGTTTCCTACGCTGGCTTGCCCTTCGATGCCATCGAGGACCTGTTGCCCACGTCTCCGGCGTACCGGCAGGTTGCACAGTTACTCGATCCTCAGCCTATTTCCATCACGACACAACCTTTGACTCCTTTGCACAAGGGGCACATTGGCCTCCTCTCGACAGCCGGCCTCTTGAATGGACGATTTGGGTCTGGTGACCGTCTCCACGTCGCTGCCTGGAAAACCAAAAAGCGGGTCATCAGAACCGAGGGCTGCGAAGACGAAAAGACCATTATCCGTGAGCGCGAACAGTTCGTCCACGAACTGGCCATCGCGTTTGCGAATGGAGAAACGGCGCTGATCGAATGAAGAATGCTCACGAGCGTTTTGGTTTTGCGGAGTTTGAAAAGAAGCTGAGGGACACGACGACGCGCGTCCGGCTTACCGCTGACTGTTTCATTGGCGAAAGGGCGGAGAAAACCGGACCTTCAGCCGGGCACCTGCTTTCGGCGTTCGGTACCGACGTCGAGATCGCGGCTCTCTGGGCAGCAATCCTCGGAGAGGAAGCGATACGGGTCGGCGGCCAGGATCTGAAACCGTATATGGTCCAGTTTGGCGAGCGCCCCACGGTGCATCGCGGGACGCTGAACATACCCGGACGGAAGCGTCCAGTGCGCCACCTGGTGGTGGTCTCCACGCAGTTCCGTGCTGAAGGTGACCAGGCTCGCATCATCGTCAAAAGCGATTCTCCCGATCTGATTCTGCGGGCCGTCACAAATCTCCACGGCTTGCCCCTGCTTTCGGACTGGAGCGAGTGGTTCCGCATTCGCCTCCAAAAAGCCGGTCGTGTCCGGCCATTGTCCGGTCTGAATTGTGCCCCAGTGGCGATCCGGGGCACGAAGAGCGAATTTCTGGAATGGATCGGGGCCGGCCTCAAAAACGGCCACATCCAAATCCCTCCACCGTAGACCGGCGCGGCAATGCCGTAGGTCTACATTCCTTCCTATGGAGTCGGACCTATGGCAATCGCAACACTCGAGGAGTACCTGAGAGAGTTCTCGGTCGAAATTGGAGACCGGATACTAACCAGCTTCCCCGCGCTCCACGCCCCCGGCGAACCTGTTTCGCCAATCTTGGGAAAACTTCTGCGAAAGCCGTTTGCCGCCCAGGAGGTCGCAATCGCCGGCGCCGCGAAGAGGCTCCAGCAAGCCAACTCGGTTGCCATCATCGGCGAAATGGGCACTGGCAAGACGCTCATGGCCATGGCCATCGCTCACGTATTTGCAGCGGGACGCCCGTACGCCTGTCTCTTCGTCGTACCGCCGCAATTGCTCCAGAAGACGGCCCGCGAGATTCTGCTGACAATCCCCGGCGCCAGGACGTATGTGATCGACAGCCTGCGGTCGCTGCGACCAGGTCAATCTGGCCCGCAAGGAGTCAATGAATTGCGGCTTCGGAATGGCCGGATTGTCCGCGATGGTGTTCACACCACGCTCACCGACATGAGGTTGCGCGGCAAACACAAATCCCCATGGGACCGCTGGGTTGCTGAGCACGGGCCAGGGCCGCATTTCGTCATCTGCGGCCGA
>Ga0181518_10000276_pt1 | contig 59622 bp, 62 predicted proteins | sample PEATcosm2014_Bin_28_FD_119751 | JGI IMG/M metagenome (GOLD analysis project Ga0181518, IMG submission 119751) | Peatland microbial communities from MTU Mesocosm Facility, Houghton, MI, USA - PEATcosm2014_Bin01_60_metaG | ecosystem: Environmental > Terrestrial > Soil > Wetlands > Peat | place...
CCTTGTGAGGGGAGTACGTCGGACCCGGTGAGGACATCGAAGCGGATGGGAACGTTCGTACCTGCCGCGTCGACAACAGCGTCGTTGAGCATTCCCGAGAACCGCCCCTCGAGGCGCTCTCGCACAACGGCATTCGGTACCGACAGAACTAGCGTTCCATTGACAACGCCGACGACATTGACCCCTGAGAACCAGGTTCGCCACGTCGCGTCGGAAACCTGCGACTGGATCGCACCAGCGCAGCCGTCCCACAGTTGTTGAGCGTCGATCACTGCTCCAAACCCTCCAACCAGATGTTCTCCACAGGAGGGCCCAGTTCTGAGGACGGTGGGTGATCCGCGGAGAACCGCATCCTATAGCGCGCTACCCGCGCACGCCCAGGGGCATTTTGCTCCCTTCAGCGGACGTATGCGACCCGCGATAGCATCGTGGCCTATTTCCAAAGGGGCAGGATGAAGCGCACGTTTCAACCAAACAATCGCAAACGCGCGAAGCGTCACGGATTTCGGCACCGCATGTCGTCGCGCGCCGGTCGGGCCATCCTGCGAGCGCGGAGACAGCGCGGGCGGATTCGCCTTTCGGCTTGACTGGGTGGCCCAAGGCCGTTCATGGCCGACGTGCTTTTCGCGCCCTCTTCCGCCACGGCCGGCAGGCTCGAAGCGGGCCGGTAACGGTACACTTCCGTCCGGCAGATGAGCCAGGTGCCGAAGTCTTGGTCTCCTACGCAATCAGCCGAAAGGTCGGAGGCGCTGTCGTTAGGAACTACTGGCGTCGTCGTTTGCGGGCGATTGTTGCGGAGGTTGCTGTCGACTTGAGTCCTGGTACGTACCTCGTCGCCGTTAGTCCGGCCGTGCGCAGCCTGCACTTTGACGAGTTGAGAGAACGAGTGATCGACACGATGCGCAAAGCAAGCGGGGACACCACATGAACGTGTTCACTCGTGCCGCGCGAGCTGGAGCGATCGGGGCCATTCGCGCCTACCAAGCTGCTCGTTTCGGCCGATTATCGCCATGTCGGTTCCACCCTTCGTGCTCGGCATACGCCGAGGAAGCCATCGCGTCGCACGGCCTCGTGCGTGGAGGACTCCTCGCCATGCGACGCGTCGCTCGGTGTCGTCCCCACGGCGGACGGGGTTTTGACCCCGTGCCGAGCTAGGTACCGCCATGTTGTTCGCCTCATCGCTTGGGGAGATCGTTCACCCGCTCTTTATCGCTTTTGCGACTGTCCTCGCGTGGTTCTACAGCCTCGTGCCGAACTACGCCGTCGCCATCGCGCTCCTCACGATCACCGTCATGATCATCGCCTTCCCCATCACGCGCAAAGGCACGCGCTCGATGATGAAGATGCAGCTTTTGGCGCCAGAGCTGAAGAAGATCCAAGCGAGGTACAAGGTCCAGCCGTCGATGACCGTGGCGGAAAAGCAGGCGACACGGGCCCGGCTCAACGAAGAGATGATGGCCCTTTACAAGGAGAACAACGTCTCTCCGACGGGTGGATGCCTGCCGATGTTCATGCAGTTCCCCATCTTCATCATCCTCTATGACACGATTCGCGGACTCACGCACAAGACGAAGGCGGGCGTGCTCAACCCGCTCTACATCAACAAGTCGACGAAACTCTACGCCGCGATCAAGAGTGCAAAACCGCCCGGGGACCTGAGGGCGTTCGGGATCAACCTCACGGACTCGGTCCGCACGACGGGCCTGTCCTGGGGAGCGAAGACGCCCTACATCGCGCTCATCTTGGTGGCCATCGCGCTTCAGTACATCCAGATAAGGCAGATCTCGGGGCGCAACGCCGCGGCAGCCGCGGCGAACCCACAGATGCAGCAGATGCAAAAGATCATGCCGATCATCTTCGCGGTGATCTACATCGCCATTCCCGCAGGAGTCAACGTCTACTTCATCGTCTCGAGCCTCTTCCGGATCGGCCAGCAAGAGTTCATGTACCGGCGCGATCCGCACATACGAGACTCCCTCGCGTTGCTCAAAGAGCGAACGAAAGTCGACCCGAAGGTGCTCGAGGCGAAGCTCGCGATTCAACGAAATGCCGGTGGAGGCCGAAGGAGCATCTTGTCGCGCCTCGCGCCCGCGGCCGCACTCCAAGAGGGTCCAAAAGATGGCGGAAACGGGGTCGCAAAGCCCGCACCGACGCCACGCCCACCAGCAAGGACCCAGGCGACGAACCGTCGACCGCCGGTACAGAAGCGATCGGGCGCAGCTCCGCCAACGAGGGCTCCGCAGTCCCGCCAGCAACCCCGTGCTCAAGGAAAGCGCCCCCGGAGGCCGCGCTAGCAGTGGAGTGGGTCGAGACCGTTGGCAAGACCGTCGGAGAGGCGACGGAAGCCGCGCTCGCCGCGCTTGGCATAGATGAAAAGGACGCAGAAGTTGTCGTGCTCGAGATGCCGCGCGCCGGGCTCTTCGGTTTGGGCCGAAGCGAGGCGCGCGTACGGGCCCGCGTCCGGCCCGCGACGCCGCGGCCAAAGCGGTCGCAGCGTGGCAGGCGGCGCGAACCGCGAACGAGCGACACCGCAAGCGCGCGCCGCTCTCCAATCGTGCGGGGACCGGAGGACTCGGCGGCGAGGCAGCTAGACGGCACCCGCGCCGCGGAAGCGGCACGCCGTGCCACGGCGTCTTCCAAGGGCCGCGCGCGCGGCGGATCCGAAGAGCACGCTCTCGAAGGGCAAAAGCACGACCGACGCTCGGACAAGGGTAAGCGGTCGCCGTCGAATGGCTCCGCAGCACAGGAGAGAGATACCGTTGAGGAGAGCGAGATGAGCATCGAAGAGCAGGCAGAAACGGTCGGGACCTTCGTTCGTGGCGTGGTCGAGTGCTTCGGCCTGAGTGCGACCACGAGTGTTCGCATCGACGAGGAGCACATCTTCGTCGATGTCCAAGGTGAGGACCTCGGCCTGCTCGTTGGTCCGAGAGGCTCGACGCTCGACGCCTTCCAAGAGCTGAGTCGGACGATGATCCAGCGGAGAAGTGACGAGCATGCGGCACGCGTCGTGCTCGACGTCGCGGGTTTTCGCGCAAAGCGTGCTGCGGCGCTCGAGTCTTTTGCCCAAAGGGTTGCGCGCGAAGTACTCGAGTCCGGCGAGCCCGAAGCCCTCGAGCCCATGCCGCCTGCCGACCGCAAGGTCGTCCACGATGCGGTCAATGCCTTAGAGGGAGTCGAGACCACGTCTGAAGGCGTGGAGCCCCGGCGATACGTCATCATTCGGCCGATGCAAAGCGACGCGGAGAACGCACCGGGCACTTGAACGGTGGTCTGCGACTCAGCGCGCGCCGAACCCGGATGGCTTGGTGCGTGCCATGAGCGATGAGTCGAAGGCTGAAGTGCATGCAGAGCTCGTTGCAGCGTTGGTGCGCTACCTCGAGAGGGCTCGAACCCGCGGCGCGATCGGCCCTGGGCACATCGCCGGTCACATCGATCACGCCCTCGGTTTCACACGTGCCGCGGGTGTTCTTCTGTCCGGGCCGACGCGGCTCTTGGATCTTGGAAGTGGCGGTGGCCTCCCCGGGCTCGTGCTCGGCGTGTACTTCCCAGAGCTAAGCGTTAGCCTCCTTGAGGGTCGAACAGAACGGGCCGCACGCCTCGACGAAGCGGTTCGGGAGCTCGGCCTCATCGGGCGCATGAGCGTCATCGCCGATCGGGCGGAACACGCCGGGAGGGACGCCACACTTCGAGCGCACTTCGACCTCGTTGTTGCTCGCTCCTTCGGGCCTCCCGGAGTCACCGCGGAATGTGCTGCGCCGTTCTTGCGTCCGGGTGGGACTCTCGTCGTTTCCGAGCCGCCGGCGCGCGCCGGCGCGCCGGCGCGCTGGCCGCCTGAAGGGTGCGCAGCACTCGGCCTGGAGCCGCAGCCACGAGTTCCCGATGACGGACCAGCGTTCGTCGTCTTGCGCCAGGTTCTCGTGTGCCCGGATCGCTATCCGAGGCGGATCGGCGTTCCGGCCAAGCGCCCGCTCTTCTGAAGAGAACACGCAGCGCGCAAGCCCCGGCAAGCGGCGTTGACCTGAGGGGATGTTCCTCGTGGCACCTAACGGTGAAACACCCCGGAAGGCGATGGTTATGCCCGCGTCGAGCGAGCCAGATGTTCCACGTGTTACCATACGGTGAAACACCCCTCCTCGCTCGGAGGCGACATGGCGACAGATTTTGAGACCGGCTTGCTCGTGGGCGTCCTCCTCGGAGAAGGCCACTTCGGCGGCGACGGCCGACAGCCGCAGGTGACGTTACGCATGCACGTCCGACACGAGGCGCTCTTTCGCTGGATCGAGCGGACCTTTCCGGGAGGCCGACTCTACGGTCCGTACCACCACGGTGGCCGGCAGTACTACCAGTGGATGGCACGCGGTTCCTACCTGCGAGACGAGATCGTCCCGCTCCTCGCGCGCACCCTGTCGCCCGATCTCGACGGCTACAGCCTGGCGCGATTCAAGGAGATGACCGAGCGATACCGGTCACGCCTTGGCGAGGTTCGCACGGCCCTATTGCCCAAGCCTCGCGAGTCCGGCGATTCATCTGAGGAGCCCCCGCCGGCCACCGCTCCCGAACGTGCTCCGCTCGAAGTGGCATTTGACCTGCTCCGGGGGGCTGGAAACTGACAGGCGCTCATCCGAGCGCAGGGCTTTGGAACGTGCTCGGCGAAGGGAAGCGGCCAAGGTCGCCCGCGAAGCTGCACAAATCGTCGATGGCGTCTTGACCGAGAGACCCACGATGTGAAGGATAGAGATCCTTGACGTTCGACCCCGTCCCCGGCGAAAGCGCGCGTTCCCATTCCAAAGCAGAAGATCGACCCTGAACAGCGATTTCAGGTTCCCACCGGGCGGTGCTCGATGGCAGTGCGCCATCGGGTGGCACGCGACCTGCCCGCGTGTTCCTGTGACGGGAGATCGAAGCGACCGTGCAGGCGGGTGGCGTCGATCTCCCTGTGGACACAGCGTTGATGAGCCCGAACGGAACGAGCGCCGCCGAAACCTCGGTCAGCAGGGCCCGCCGGGAGGCGGCCCCAGGGATCGTCGACGGAACGCGGCGTAACCCCTTGCCGCGGGTGTTCGCCGTCGCGAACCAAAAGGGTGGGGTGGGCAAGACGACGACAACGGTGAATCTTGGTGCCGCCCTTGCTGACCTGGGCTATCGCGTGCTCGTCATCGATCTCGACCCGCAAGGCAACGCCACGACCGGGCTTGGAATCGAAGCCCGGAACTTCGATACCTCGGTCTATGACGTCCTCCTACACGACGTCCCCCTCGAGGATTGCATCGAACCGACGAGCATAAAGAACCTCTTCGTTGCCCCCGCGACGATCGACCTTGCTGGAGCGGAGATCGAGCTCGTCCCGGCGTTCGCCCGCGAACTGCGCCTGCGAAAGGCCGTCGAGCCGGTACGCGACGACTTTGCCTACATCTTCATCGACTGCCCGCCTTCGCTCGGGCTCATCACCGTGAACGGTCTCGCGGCGGCTTCTGAGGTTCTCGTGCCGATCCAGTGCGAGTACTACGCCTTGGAAGGTCTCGGCCAGCTGCTGCGCAACGTCGAGCTCGTCCGGGGAAACCTGAACCCTTCCCTCGTCGTTACCGCGATCGTCTTGACGATGTATGACGGACGCACGAAGCTTGCCGACCAGGTCGTAGCCGAGGTGAAGAGCCACTTCGGCGATGCCGTGTGCGATACGGTCATCCCGCGCTCGGTGCGCATCTCGGAGGCCCCGTCCTTTGGTGAGCCCGTAACGGTGCACGACCCCTCTTCGCGCGGGGCCCTTGCGTATGTGGAACTGGCCAAGGAGGTGAGCGGTGGCGCGCCGTAGTGGACTGGGAAGAGGACTCGGGGCGATCATCCCGAGCGAAGTCACAAGAGCCCCGCTTTCGGCCATGAGGGAGGTCCCCCTCGCGAGCATCAAGGCGAGCCAGTTCCAGCCGCGCAAGCGCTTCGACGAGGAGGCGCTCGCCGCGCTCGTGGACTCGATCAAAGCCGTGGGCATCCTCCAGCCCGTGCTCTTGCGGGAGGCCGACGGCGAGGGATACGAGCTCATCGCCGGTGAACGGCGCTGTCGAGCGGCGAGGAGGGCGGGGTTGCAGACGGTGCCCGCGCTCGTTCAGGTGGCGAACGACGTCGCCAGCCTCGAGCAGGCCCTTGTCGAGAACCTCCACCGGGAGGACCTGAACGCGCTCGACGAGGCCGCCGCGTACAAGCAGCTCATCGAGGACTTCAACCTGACCCACGACGAGGTTTCTCGTCGGGTGGGGCGGAGTCGAACTGCGGTGACGAACGCGCTGAGGCTCCTGCAGCTGCCCCCGAGCGTGCAACGGCTCGTCCAAGAGGGCGCAGTCTCCCCCGGCCATGCCCGCGCCCTGCTCATGACGCCCGATCGAGAGCTCCAAGAAGAGCTTGCGGTCGTGACGATCGAAGACGGTCTATCGGTGCGGGCGCTCGAGGACCTCGTGCGCACGCGCTCCGAAGAACGCGCCGCAGCCCTAGACCTTGGAGCCGAGCCGTCCGGTCGGGGAGAAGGCCTTTTTTCACGCCCGGTGCTTCGCTCGCGGCCCTTGCGCCCACCAGGAGTGCTCGAACTGGAAGAGCTCCTTGCCGCGCATCTCAACACCCGGGTGAGGGTGGACATGAGGTCAAAGCGGGGCCGTGTCGTCATCGAGTTCGCAACCCTCGAGGACCTCGAGCGCATTTACCGGGTCATGATCGGTGAACCCTCGAGCTGAGGGTGACGTCAAGGGTCGCCTCGCGCTGTGGACCCTGTCGTTAAGCGAGGAAGTCGTGCGCGACCGAAAGGAAACCCCAGCTCCTCGGCGTATGACGGGAAGATGGCGGCGAGATGACCGACGCTGGGCTAACGCAGTGGTCCACGTTGATCCACAACCTCATGCACAGCTTGTGGACGGAGCGCGTCAAGCAGAACTTGTGCTCACCCAGCGGGAAAGCGCTCGTACGAGGACGCGTCCGAGTTCCGCGGTGTGCTGGACGACGACGAGGGGAGCCCCGAGGCGCACCTCGATCGCTGGCATCCGTGTCTCACGCAGGATCGGCAGCGCCATTCCGCGCACCCCGCCGTCACTCACGCCGAGCGCGTCCGGCAGTTCTTCTTGGACGAGTTCGGCAAGGCGGCGGCTCGCGAGGGACTCGTAACGGAATCCGAGGTAGTACGCGGTCGAACAGCTGCGCTCGTCGGCGAGGAGGACGAGGTTGACGAAGCAGTCGACCCCCGTCGCGTTGGCTTCTGCCGCTTGGCTCGAGGGGTCGGGATGGTGGAAGGCAAGCCCGAGTGCTCCGGCCTCCCGAAGCGCCCGGCAGGTCGAGACGACTCCAGCGCCAAATCCTCCCTGCTCCCCGACGCCGATACGTCTCCCCGCGAGGTCCCCGCGCCCATCGGTTGCGACCTTTAGCCTCTCGTGCAACGGGCTCACGAGGTCGGTGCTTCCTTGGACAGGCTGCAAACGCAAGACCTCGGCCAGCGTTTCGTGACCGCAGATCCCATCGGGCGGCAAACCGGCGTTGTGCTGGAAGTCCATGAGTGCTTCGGCCGTTTGGTCGCCGAAGATGCCGTCGATGCGGCCCGGGTCGAAGCCGAGGGCGGAAAGGTGGCGCTGGAGCTCCGCGACATCGTCCCCGCGCAGCATCGGGGTGCGCCGGTACAAGAGGCGATCATCCAGGCGGTACCCGGCCTCGACGACCGCCGACCAGGTCTGTTGGTCGCACACGCCGTCCTCGTTCAGCCCGCGCTCGGCCTGGAACCGAGCGACCGCGCCAGCCGTGGACGGCCCGTACTCGCCGGGTTCGTCACCGGAGAGCTTCGCGCCAAGGCGAGCAAGGCGGTGCTGGAGATCAGCGACCCCTTCGCCGTGGTCGCCCGGTCGCAAAGGAAGACGTGCATCGTCAAAGGGCGCGGTCGTGTCCGCCACGCGTCTCATGCTATGGGGTCCTCGACGGACGGAAGGTGCGCACAGACGAGCGTATCTGTGCGCGAAGAAGGCGCGACGCGGGCTGTTTCCTTTCCGTAGTCCCCTCCGAACAACCTCGGTGCGTGGGTCAAGAACCTGACGGTTAGGTTCAGCGCGCACCGAGGAAGCAGCGACAGCTCTACGCCGGGTACGCCCTCATCTGCTCATCGGCACTGCTCAGATGCAAGCCCTCCACGCTCTTGGCGCTTGCCGAGTTTCACGACTGGAAGAAAGCAACGTTCGACGAGGCACCCTTGGCGCGGTCCCGACAGCAGGTTTGGAAGGACCTCGTGGGCTTGATATGCACCGAAGGAACGCCGTTGCGCGTCTTGGAGTTCGGAGTCGCTCGGGGCTACACAACGAAGTGGTGGTGGTTGAGCCGCTTCGGTCCCAAGGTCATCTCACCGTGGAGCGGATTTGATCGATTTGCCGGATCACCCGGGCCAAGGCGCGCGATGCCCGAGGGCACCTTCAGTGCCCAGGGTAAGCCGCCGCTCCTTCATGACCCGCGGATTACCCGGTACATCGGAGACATCGAGGACACACTGACGCATTTTGATTTTGCTCGTTCGAATGCTCGAAGGACCCTGTAGGACTTCGACTTTGATCTGTAGGAACCGACGCCTTTCGCGTGGAGCGCGATCCTTCCTCATGTCCATCCAGGCGATCTGCTCTGCTTTGACGAAGCGGCCTATCCCGATGTGCGAAGGCCATCTTCGAAGACGTGCTGCCGAGCGGCACATTTCGCCTGATGTGCTCGGCAGCAGAACAAGTGTTGTTACGCATCGAACCGGTCAATCACCAGGTCAGCTCTTCTGATTTGTCCTGCACGAATCGGGCCGCGAAGCGAAAGGCAAGCCGAGATGAGCCACCACCCGGCAGCGGGCGCTCCTACAGGTGCGGTTCGAGCTCCGCGAGAAGCGCCGACTTCGATTTTGCCCCGACGATCCGGAGCTTCGCCTCGCCATCTCTAAACAAGATAAGCGTCGGGATGCTCATCACTTCGAAGCGCTGCGCCGTCTTGAGGTTGTCGTCGACGTTCAGCTTCATGACCTGAAGGGCCCCCGCCTTCTCCGCGGCGATCTCGTCGAGGATCGGGGCGATCATCTTGCACGGGCCGCACCATTCCGCCCAAAAATCGACGAGTACGGGCGTTGAGCTCGTCTTCAGCTCTTCGTCGAAGGTGCTGTCGGTTATCGCGACCGTTGCCTGTGACACGTGCTCTTCCTCCTTGGTGCGACCCATCAGGTCGTCGGACCGACAAAGTATCGGCCCGCATCGAAGCTCAACACGCCGTTTGATCCCGGCATTCCACCCCTTGTCGCGCTCAGGCCCGCTCGGGTGTCTCGAGGAAGCGCTCGACGTCGAGCGCGGCCATGCATCCGGATCCGGCCGCGGTGATCGCTTGGCGATAGACGTGGTCCTGGACGTCGCCGCAGGCGAACACGCCCGCGACGTTCGTCTTCGTGCCGCCGTGGGTCAAGAGGTAGCCAGCTTCGTCCATGTCGAGCTGACCGGCGAACAAAGAGGAGTTCGGCGCATGTCCGATCGCGACGAAAAGGCCGCCGAGCTCGACGGTTCGCTGCTCACCGGTGAGCGTGTCACGAACCGAGATGGCCTCGACGGAGTTCTCGCCGAGCACCTCGCTGACCGTCGCATCCCAAAGGAAGGAGATCTTCGGGTTCGAAAGCGCCCGATCCTGCATGATCTTCGAGGCCCGCAGTTCCTTGCGGCGGTGCACGACGAGCACCGAGCTCGCGAACTTCGTGAGAAAGATCGCCTCTTCGAGGGCGGAGTCGCCGCCTCCGACGACGGCGATCGGCTTGTCACGAAAGAAAAAGCCGTCGCAGGTCGCGCAGGTAGAGACGCCGTGTCCGAGCAAGCGGGACTCTCCGGGGACACCCAACATGAGCGAACGCGCCCCGGTCGCCACGACGAGCGAGCGTGTCGTGTAGCTCGGCTCATCATGGTCCTCGGGCCCGGTCCAGATCCGAAAGGGACGGGAGGAGAGGTCGACGCGGGACGCCTTCTGTGCGACGAGGCGCGCCCCGAAGCGTTCGGCTTGGCCGCGAAAGCTCCCCATGAGCTCTGGGCCCATGACCCCGTTGATGAACCCGGGGAAGTTCTCCACCTCGGTCGTCAACATGAGCTGGCCCCCGGGTTGGTCGCCACTTGAGGACGGCTCGCCTTCCAACACGAGCGGGTGCAAGTCCGCGCGGGCCGTATAGATAGCGGCGGTCAGTCCTGCAGCACCTGAGCCCACGATGACGACGTCTTCGATTGTCCCGGCGCCACGTTCTTCGCTGTTTGACTCATCGGGGTGGGAAAGAGTCTCAGGCACTTCGCTTCCTCGCTTTTCTCGCTCGCCCCAACAAGAACACCCCAATGACGACGAAGATTCCCCCGACCATCGCGTCCGTCGCCCAGACACGGTGGTCAAAGACATCCGAATCGAAGAGTCGAATGAGGCCGATGACCACCCCAGCGATGAGCGCGATGGAAATGAGAAGAGCGCAAAGGACCGTGCTGATCACTCGGGTCGCATGGAGGGCAGGCCGCACGGAGCGGTCCCGCAGGAACTCGACGAAGGATTCGACGAGATTCGTCGCTCGGACGGCGAGGTCGCCACCCTCGTTGTTGTGATCGGTTGCACTGGCCATAGCAGGAGGTTAGGACACTCGCGCGGCGCACAAGTAATTGGAGTAATTGGAGCGCTTCTTTGAGGCCTACCCCCGCTGGAAGCACACCCCGATCAGGCCCAGTCCGGCGTGTGCCCCGACGACGGGGCCGATGTAGGCCGTGAGGGTTTCCTCTGGCGGAAAGACGGGCTTTAGCATGTCGAGGAATTCGTCGATGTCTTCGGCATCGGCGTGGACGACGGCGAGCTTGCGGATGGGGCGGCCGTCTGCGACTTTGTCCGCGAGGTAGCGAAGGGACCGTGCGCGCGTACGTTGGCGCGACTCCCCCTCGATGACACCGTCTCGACATTCGATGACCGGTTTGATCGAGAGCACCGATCCGACGAAGGCCTGCGCGGAGCCGATCCTTCCACCCCGGCGGATGTTCTCAAGGGTGTCCAAGGTTCCAAAGACGGACATCGTCGGGATCTCGGCGGTCACCGCGTCGCACAGCGCATCGAGATCTTGCGTCTTTCGAGCTTTCTCTACGGCGCCCAACACCAAGAGCCCCTCGCCCATCGTCACAAGGCGCGAGTCGATGACCCGCACGGCAATGTCGTTTCTTACCTCGCTCGCTCCCGCGCATGCCGCTTGGTACGTGCCGGACAACGAGGACGAAAGCGTCACGCAACAAACCGCGCCGTAGCCCTCGTCTCGAGCGCGGTGGAAGGCCTGGGTGAATGCACCGGGGGAGGGCGCAGACGTCTCGGGGATCGCGCCGGAGGCGCGCACGCGGCGCCAGAATTCCTCGGGACCAATCCCGGCGAGTGCCTCGGGGCCCTCGGTGCCGAGGCGAACGTCGAGTGGAACCGAGTCGATGCCGTACTCAGCGAGAAGATCACCTGGGATGTCGCTCGCGCTGTCAGTGACTAGCTTTATTCCGCCCACCGTTCCCCCTGACCGCTCCTTGTCACTTACTTCGGCGCGAAGTCTGCCAGGACGAGAGTGTCCCCGCTACACCTGCTGCCCCGAAGTAGGCGACGGCGCCGACACCCGCCGCGACGATGAGCCTCAACGCTCCGCTCGGCCCGCCGCTCGTGCCGATGATCGCTGAGACGAGCGCGACGACAAAAGCCATGAAGATGCTGACTACAGCCGTGCGTGCCGTGTTCGTGAGGAGAGCGCGGCCCCCAATGGTCCCGAGTCTGTTGCGCAGGGCGACGAGCGAAATGACGGCGGTGATCGAGTACGCGATCGCGTACGCGAGAGCGAGCCCGCGCACTCCCAACGGCCGGTACATCGCTACGGCCGCAGCGACGTTGATCACGCTCGCGAGCCCATAGAACTTGAAGACCGTCTTTGTGTCCTGCATGGCCTGGTAGGTGCGCGTCGTGAGAAAGAAGATGCAGTAACCGGGAAGGCCTAATGAGAACAGTGCGAGGACCGACGCTGCGAGGTGCGCGGCGCTCTGGCTCTCAGCGCCGTGTTGCAAGACGACCTCCATCGCGGGGCGAGCAAGGATGAGGTAACCGACCATTGCGGGAAGGATGAGGGCGAGGATCTGTCGGGCCGCAATCCCGAAGCGACCGCCGAGCATCGCAAGGTTCCCTGCGGTATGTGCGCGCGCGAAGTCGGGGCTCGCCACGTTCACGATCGAAATCGCGACAACCGCGAAGGGAAATTGGAAGAAGGTGTAGGCGTAGGTATAGGCACTCAGCTGTCCTGCGCCTAGGTGTATCGCTAGTGCCTGGATGATGAACACCACGATTTGGCTGATCGCAACGAAACCGAACGTCCACTTCGACAACGTGAGGATCATGTGCACCGCAGGGTCGCGCAGTCTGAACACAAAGCGCAGCCCAATATGGGCGCGCCGCATCGACGGCAAGAGGGCGATGGCTTGAGCCGCGACGCCGAGTGTCGTGCCGACGCCTAAGAAGAACATGAGCCAAACATCGTGATGGACCGCAGCTGGCCACAGAGCGGGATTTTTCGGCGCGTGGAAGGACGCGTGAAAGATGTAGAGCACAGCGATGCTGATGATGTTGTTGACGATGGGGACGAACCCGACGATCGCGAATTTGTCGCGCGTGGCAAGGACCGCGGAAATGAGGCTGATCGCGCCGTAAAAGAGAAGCTGGGGAGCGAAGAACCGCAAGAGATCGACGGCGAGCACGTGCTCACCGTTCGGCAAGGTCTTGCCCAAGGTGTAGAGGTCAATGATCGCGGGGGCCGCGAAGATGAAGGCAACCGTCGAGACAACGAGCAAAATCCCCGAGAGCGTGACGACGGCGGAAATCGACTCGACGGCCTGTTGTCTCGAGCGTGTCGCGAGGTGGCTCACGAACACCGGGACGAACGTGGCAGAAAGGATCCCGCCGAGCACGAGGTCGTGCACCATGTTCGGGGTGTTGTTCGCGAGGTTGAACGCGTCGCCGAGGGAGAATCCGCCGAGGGCGTAGGCGATCATGACAAGTCGGAAGAGCCCCGTCAGACGCGACAACACGGTGCCCGACGCTGTTCCGAGTGACGCGCGCGTAAGGCGGTCGCGCCGCGCTCTTGCTACGAGCATTCCAAGAGCCGGTTCCTCGTCTTCCGGCGGAATCGTCACGGCGTGGCCGCTCGTCCGCTTTCCACGCTCGGCGTGACGTGTCGCCTCGAACGACGCCGCCTGCGGGCAAAAGACCTCATCCACCACAGTGCGAGAACGACAAGCGCCCCGAGCGACAGCGCGATGGCGACGCCGGTGACCGCGCGAGAGCGAACGGTGAAGGTTCCGACGAAGAGCTGCACGTCGCCCGAGGGCGAGGTGAGCTCGATACGCAAGGGAAATGACCCCGAGGTGCGCGTCGAGACCTTCACCTCCAAAGCCGTGTCTTTCTTCGTCAAGACGAGTTCGCGAGATGCCCCACTCGGAAAGGTGAGCTCGCTGCTCGACATCTTGAGGTCCACATGCATAGGCCCGGGAGCACCTGAATAGGAGATGGTGATGGGGATCGTTCCGGTCAAAGAAGTCAAGGTGATCGACTTCGTGCCCGAGAGGCCAAGCGATGACCGCATGACGTCTAGCTCCGCACCTGGCGCGGCGAGAAGCTCGGCGCGCACATCTGAGGAGAGATTCGTCGATTCGCCAAGGAGGACCGAGTCCCCGAGTGACGAGAGCAGTGCGCTGTCGCTAGGCGCGATCGAGGTCACCGTGTTGAGCGATGCGTACGCCCGGTTAACAGCCCTCGCAGTGAGCGACCCCGCATTGATGCGTTGCTCGGCGAGCGAAAGGTCTCTTGGTTCACCATTTGCTCCCACAGAAAGCGTGGAAAAGAGTGCACCGACGGTCGAGGGCGAAAGAATGGAGCTCGATCTCAATCCATTCAACACGGTACGGAGGAACAACGTGCTCGACGGGGTCAATTGTGGGACTACGACGATGCCGCGGGCCTGTCTTGCCCCAGGCAGATCAAAGTAGATCTGTGCGAGCTCTGCGAGAAACTGGTGCGCTACAAGGACGACGTCGTTGCCCGGCTTTGCGAAGCGCGTACTCAGTTGGGAGTTGGAAACGAGGCCGACCACGTGAGGCAGTGCCTCTAGTGCAGAAGAATTTGACTGTGCGTTCAAGGCGAGCTCGAAGGGATCAGTCGGTGTTGTCATCTCGTGATTCACAACGCTTGTGTCTGGTAGGACGATCTCGTCGATGTCTTGGCGCGCGAGCAGTTGAAGCGCGCCATTGTTCAAGATCGCATACGAAACGAACGGGTTCGGTTGTGGCGCTACCCCGAGTACTCCTTCGAGTTGGGACGCCCCGCGCGTCAATTGGACCGCGAAGTCCCTCTGCAATCCCTTAGAGCTCAAGACCGACGGGTCTACGGGGGCAAACGGAGCTTGAAGGACTTCGAGGTTGACTGCTTGATGGGTGCGGACATAGGTGACGAGCTTGCTATAGAGGGCTCGTGTTTTTGGATCATTGGAGAGCGCAACGAGCAACTGAGGGTAGAGCTCCAGGGAAAGTGGTTCGTGAGGGAGCACCGAGATCGCGTCGATCACGTGAGTAAGCGACACGACTTGCTTGGAGCTAAGCGTTGATTGCCCGTCGGGTCCAAGGGCGATGTCTTCGCCCAAGGGGAGGACGAGCGCCACGCGCAGCGGCAAGGACCCTTGTTGGTTGGATATGTAACAGAGGTGAGACGTGAGCGATGCGAGGGGTTTCTCGAGCTTTGCGGCCATGTTGACGACGGCGACTTCGAGCGGGTACACGCCTGCGCAACTTCCCGGTTGACAGTCAAGCGGCAGCGTTGGTGAGGTTGAGGACCTCCCCGTTGACGTCGCCGACGTGCTGACACCGAGTTCGAGCGAGACGCGTCCCAAAGACGCTGGGCGGTCGGAAATCGATGCCAAAGGGATGACGCTCGTCGCGAACAGGGGAAGCTCGCCCGCGGGTTCTCGCCCGACCAGGGTCTCATCAAAGGCCGTAACGCTCGCGAGCTGTCCGTACAGGACGAGCTTCAATCCGAGGTCAGAAAGTGGCAGATCCGAACGAATGGTGAGCGTCATCTTGAATTGGCCGCCGGGATCGACCCAGTCGGTCTGTGCGTCGAGAACGAGCGATGTCCGGTGTGTACTCGAGGCGTTTGCGCGAGGAACGCGTCCGACGAGACAAAGACCAACGAGAGCGCACAGCACGCACATGCAAAGACGAAGTGACAGCAAAGCACGACGCCGCGAGCAATGTGACACGGTCGGTCTCGTCCTCCGATCAATCCGCGTTCGGGCGGGAGCCTATCTTCGAACGATACGCAACTTATGTGGAGCTATCGTGTGTGCATGGCCGTGCTCCTCGGCTTCCACCCGGATTTTGAGGATCACGAGCCGGGACCGGACCATCCAGAATCTCCCCACAGGCTGACAGCCGTCCGCCGGGGCATCGAAGCGGCTCACCTTGGTGAAGCGGTCATTGAGTTCGCACCAAGGTATGCGACGCACGCAGAAATCGGGCGCGTCCACAATCCGGGATACGCGGAGGCTCTAGAGGAGAAATGCCTTCAAGGTGGTGGATACCTCGATCCCGATACGGAAGTCTCACCGGGGTCTTTCGCTGCAGCGCGCCGCGCAGCCGGTGCCGGCCTTGAGGCGATCGAGCGTCTCGACCGCAACGAGGCAGCGGCAGCGTTCCTTGCCGTGCGTCCTCCCGGGCACCATGCCTATGACGCGCATTCGATGGGTTTTTGTCTGTTCAACAACCTCGCGATCACGGCTTCGGAGCTCATTTCGCGAGGCGATCGTGTGCTCATCGTGGACTGGGACGCTCACCACGGAAACGGTACGCAGAACTGCTTTTATACCGAACCCAACGTGCTGTTCATCTCGTTGCATCAGTATCCGTTCTACCCGGGCACGGGCTCGCTTGATGAAGTCGGTGAGGCCGAGGGCCGAGGATGCACGATCAACGTTCCGTTGCCGGCCGGAACTGCGGGAGACGCCTATCGCCTCGCTTTCGACGAGCTCGTTGTCCCGGCCGCCGAGGCGTTCTCGCCGAGCTGGCTCTTGGTGTCGGCGGGCTTTGACGCCCACCGATCAGATCCCCTCTGCGACCTCGGGTTGTCCTCGGGCGACTTTGCCGACCTCGCGAGGAGCGTCAGCCTGCTTGTGGCACCGGGTCGTCGGATCTTCTTCTTGGAAGGCGGCTATAACTTGAGCGCCCTCGCGGCGTCTGCGGGTGCGACGGTCGCTGCTCTCGTCGGTGAGGACTTCCGACCGGAGCCGGCGACGACAGGTGCGAAGGCGAACGCGTTCGGCTCGTCTCGAAGCGACCGGCCCGCGCAAATCATCGCGGAAGCGCGTGCCATTCACGAGCGCTCGCGGTCCCTGTGAGCTGGCCCGCGCGGTGACAACTGGGAACAAGCGCGTGCAAGAGCGCAAGGATGCGACGCGCGTGCAGCTACCCTCGGCTGCGATGATCCCCGAGCGCCTCGAACCTTTCATAGGAGAGACGAGAGAACTCGCCGAGCGCTTTATCGCTGCGAAGAAGAACCTCTATCTCGTCGGCGGGTCGGTGCGAGACGTCATCGCGGGCCGTCCCGGAGGAGGAGCAGCCTTTGTGCGCGAGGCCGACATTGACTTTACGACCGATGCGCGTCCAGAGGAGATCGAGGCGATCATAAAGGGCTGGGCCCAATCGGTGTGGTTGCAGGGCAAGCGTTTCGGGACGATCGGCGCGTCGCACAACGGGCGCAGATTCGAGATAACGACGCATCGCGCCGAGGCCTATTTGCCCGAGTCACGAAAGCCCGACGTGAGCTTCGGAGACGACGTCGTCACGGATTTGTCCCGTCGGGACTTCACGGTGAACGCGATGGCGCTGCGCTTGCCCGATCTAGAGCTCATCGATCCCTTCGACGGGTTGTCGGACCTTTCGAACCATCGACTTCGCACTCCGCTTGACCCGGTGTCCTCATTTTCCGATGATCCCTTGCGCATGTTGCGCGCGGCGCGCTTTATCGCTGGATACGAGCTTGTGCCTTCTGAGGACTTGCTGTGCGCGGTGAGAGAGCTTCGCGCACGACTATCGATCGTTTCCCCAGAACGGGTCAGAGACGAGCTCGACCGGCTCCTTGTCCTCCCGGACCCCCAGGAGGGACTGTGGTTCATCGTGCGGACGGGCCTTTCTGAGGAGTTCCTGCCCGAGCTGCCGGCCCTGGAGCTCGAGCAGGACCCCGTGCAACGCCACAAGGACGTCTTGGCGCACACCATCGCGGTCGTGGCAAGGACGCGCCCCGAGCGGATCTTGCGACTCGCGGCGCTCTTTCACGACGTCGGCAAGCCGCGCACCCGCTCCATAGGACCAGACGGCGTCAGCTTCCATCACCATGACGTCGTCGGCGCGCGCATGACGAAGCTGCGGATGCAAGCCCTTCACTATTCAAATGTCGACATCGACGCGGTGTGTCGCCTCGTCGAACTTCACTTGCGCTTCCACACCTATGTGCTCGGTTGGACCGACGCTGCAATACGTCGTTACACAAGGGACGCGGGAGCACTCCTCGATCAGTTGAACGAGCTCACGAGGGCTGATTGCACGACGAGGAATGAGGGGAAAGCGAGGGCCCTTGCTTCGCGCATGGACGAGCTCGAAGCCCGCATACAAGAGCTGCGCGAAAAAGAGGCACTTGAGTCGATCCGTCCGGAACTGAACGGCGAACAGGTCATGGCGCGTCTATCCATCCCACCCGGCAAAGACGTCGGCCGCGCGCTCGAGTTCCTGATGGAGATCCGCCTCGAGGAGGGATTGCTCGGGACCGACGAGATCGGTCACCGCTTGGATGGTTGGTGGGACTCACAGAAAAAGTCGCCCTGATGAGCTTCGGGGTTATGTGCCCCTAGCGAACTCCTCGACCATGTCGTGAGCTTGGTCGTCTCGGTACTGCACGGGCGGTGATTTCATGAAGTACGCCGACGGGCCAAGGAGCGGTCCACCGATACCGCGATCAAGGCCGATGCGTGCGCAGCGCAAGGCGTCGATGATGACGCCCGCGGAGTTGGGAGAGTCCCACACCTCGAGCTTCAGCTCGATGTTCAGCGGAACGTCTCCGAAGTTCCTTCCTTCCATGCGGATGTATGCCCACTTGCGGTCCTCGAGCCATGCAACGTGATCCGAAGGACCGATGTGGATCGACGTCGCTGCGATTCCACGGTCGAGCTGGCTCGTGACGGCTTGGGTCTTGGAGATCTTCTTCGACTCAAGGCGTTCGCGCTCGAGCATGTTCTTGAAGTCCATGTTGCCACCGACGTTCAGCTGGTACGTGCGGTCCAAAACGCTGCCACGATCCTCGAAGAGCCGGGTGAGCACGCGGTGCACGATCGTCGAGCCAACCTGGCTCTTGATGTCGTCTCCGATGATGGGCACCCGTGCGTCGCTGAAGCGTTTTGCCCAGGTGGGATCGCTAGCGATGAATACCGGTATCGCGTTCACAAAGGCAACGCCAGCCTCGAGTGCCGCCGCCGCGTAGTGCTTTTGTGCTTGTTCGGACCCGACGGGGAGATATGAGACGAAGACGTCAGCACCGCTTTGTCGGAGCGCTTCTGCGATGTCAACGGGTGGCTCGGGGGATTCCTCGAGGAGCTCGCGGTAGTACTTGCCGAGACCGTCGAGTGTCGGGCCGCGCTGGACGGTGACACCAAGGGTTGGCACGTCTGCAAAGCGAATCGTGTTGTTCTGCCCAGAAAAGATGGCCTTCGCGAGGTCAAGGCCAACCTTTTGCGCGTCGACGTCGAAGGCCGCGACGACTTCGATGTCACTTACGTGGTAGCCACCGAGCACGACATGCATCAAACCCGGCACCGATTCAGTCGGGTCAGCCGAGCGGTAGTACTCGATTCCTTGGAGGAGTGCGCAGGCGCAATTGCCAACACCTGCAATCGCGACTCTTATCGTTCTTCCCCGACTGGTCATGTTGTCGTCCTCTCGTCCACGTCCGTTGTGTATGCAGTTCTCGGCGAGTTTCCTTCCTGCGATGCCGGCTTCTTGCGTTCGTCGAGGTCGCGACGTTCTCTGGCAAGGAGGCCTTCAATCCATGCGATGTCGCTCGCAACGGTTTCGCGCGAGTGTTCCGCGATCGACCGTTCGTAGGTATCGAGTGCGCGATCGGGGCGAGCAAGCGAAAGGCCCGTGCGCTGGAGACGGTCGGTGAGCTGAATTCGCCTGCGCTCGAGAAGGCGAATACGCGCTTGTGGGCTCAGGTGACGGGCGAAGGCAAGTCGCAAAGAGAAGCTTCCCGCGTCGTCGCTCTTTCCTTCGGGCGCGTCGAGAAGCTCCTCAAACAGCTCATTGCCTCGATCTGTGATCTCGTAGATCTTTCGCGCCTTGGTCCCGCGTCCCCCGAGCGCAGCAGCGGCTTTGGCCGTCGCGCGGCGCGCGACGAGAGATGCGCGCTCGCCCCCGAGGGAACCCGTGAGGGGCAGTGCCTCGCGCTCGAGGAGCCGTTGGCCGCGAGCCTCCGGAGAGCTCGGTGAGATCGTCCGGACGTCTCCGGCGGCTTCGAGGCGCGCGAGCGCAGGGTAGAGGGATCCGAAGGAGAGGTTCGCGAGCGGGCCAAAGTGCGCACGTAACTGCTTGCGCAGGTCGTAGCCGTGCATCGGCTTTTCCTTGAGGAGGCCGAGGACGGCGAGCTCGAGCATGCCCGAGCATAGCCACTCGATGTATCGAAGCGATATGGTGCTCCGGGTTCTCGGTCCGCGCAGGAACGAGGCGTTGAGACGGCCTGTCGGGCAAGGACGCTCAGCTAGCCTTGGTGGATGCGCAGCGGGCCGCAATTCTCGACGGGAGGGGCGCCGGCAACGGGGCTCGCCCAGATCGAGTACCGGCTCGCCCGCGACGGGGCCATTCGCGAGTTTCGCCGAGGCCGGATCTCCCGCTTGGATATCTGCGACGCTCAACCCGAGCTCCTGAGGGTCGCGCGCAACCTCGGTCGAAGAACCGAGGCGGACTGTCCCATATGTGAAGGGACGAAGCTCGTCGACGTCGCATTCGCCTTCGGCGCAGGACTGCCGCCATCGGGGCGCGCGCTCGCCTCGACGACGGAGATGCGTTCGCTCGCGCGCGAAATGGACGACGTCGCGTTCTACGTCGTCGAGGTGTGCACGGAATGCTCGTGGAACCATCTCCTGCGGATGTTCTCCGGGCGGCACGCCAGGCGTCGCTTTCCCGAGTGACCGGGCGCTAGCCTGGTTGCGCCGCCGGCAGCCCATGTGCGCCGGACGGTGGGAGGTGGAAGATGCCCGGACGAACGACCGCCCCGATGATTGCTGTTCGGAAGCGGAGCGCAGGCCAAGAGCCCATCGTCATGGTGACGGCCTACGACACGCCCTTTGCGCGCATTGCCGATGACGCAGGTGTCGACGTCATTCTCGTTGGCGACTCGGTAGCTGACAACGTGCTCGGCTTTGAGGACACCCTGTCCGTATCCGTATCAGACATGGCGCATCACACGGCCGCGGTCGCGCGCGCCCACCCGAGCGCTCTCATCGTGGCGGACATGCCCTGGATGAGCTACCACACCGACGTACGAGACGCCCTAATGAACGCGGCAACGCTCGTGCACGCGGGCGCACAGGCCGTGAAACTCGAAGGAGGCATGAAGCGCCTTCCCGTCATCGAGGCGATTCTCGATGCCGAGATCCCGGTCATGGGACACCTCGGGCTCACCCCACAGTCCCTGCATGCGATGGGAGGGATGAAAGTTCAGGCACGATCCATCGCGCAAGCCCGTGATCTCGAGCGCGACGCCGCAGCCCTAGCGAATGCGGGGTGCTTCGCGCTCGTGCTCGAATGCGTTCCCGACGTCGTCGCAGGTCGCGTCACCAATACGATCGACATTCCCACGATCGGCATCGGCGCCGGCCCATTGTGCGACGGGCAGGTCCTCGTCCTTCACGACCTCCTTGGTCTCTCCTCACGTCCAGTAGCGAAGTTCGTCCGGCGTTACGCGGACGTCGCATCCGTTGCTCGAGAAGCGCTGCGGGCCTATGCAAAAGACGTTCGCTCAGGCGACTACCCGTCCGATAACGAGACCTACCACGCGTCCTCCGAACTCGCCCGGGCGACGAAGAGCGACGAGCCCAAGCACGCGAGCTAGGTGCGCGGGAGTTCTTCTTCGACATTTCCTCGACGCGATCGTGCCGCTGACGCGCCGGGCATGGCGAACTTGGGTGATACAGCGCGCTGGAAGACTCGCCTTCGCGGGGCGAGTGAAACCACTGCGATGTTGTCAGCTACCATGACGTTGCCCAATACGCCCCTGCCCCGTTCATTGCGGGGCCCCAGGTACGAACGTGCCGGGTCCAGAGGAGGTGAGCCGCTTTGCGGCCATATGAAATAGCTGTCATTTTCGATGCCAGCCTTGAAGAAAGTGTCATCCGGGATATCACGGACCGGATCGCGGACCTCGTGCGTTCCCGTGGGGGAATGCCGGGTCACATCGAGCGATGGGGGCGTCGCACCTTCGCGTACGAGCTAGCGCATCGTAACGAGGGCTACTACGTCTTCATCGAGGTTGTCGCGGAGCCCGCGGTCGTCGACGAAGTCAGCCGCTTGCTCGCCCTTTCAGATGAGGTGCTGCGACACCGCGTCATTCGCCAGCCGGAAGCAGCCACCGGCGCCAAGCGAAAGACGCTTGCCGCAGTGACGCCGTCGCAAGAAGCGGCGGCGGCGGGTTAATCGAGGGATTGGAGAGATACATGGCGTACGACAACACCGTTGTCCTTGTGGGCAACGTGACCAGGGATCCTGAGCTCCGCTTCACCCCAAATGGGCAGGCGACAACGAGCTTTGGGCTCGCCGTGAACCGCCGCTGGCAGAATCGCCAGACCCAAGAGTGGGAAGAGCAGACGAGCTTCTTCGATGTCGTTTGCTGGCGCGAGATGGCTGAGAACGTGAGCGAGAGCATCGCTCGGGGATCGCGCGTCATCGTCACAGGCCGCTTGGAGCAGCGCAGCTGGGAGACGCCAGAAGGTGACAAGCGGTCACGCGTCGAGGTCATTGCGGATGAACTCGGTCCGAGCTTGAGGTGGGCGACCGCGCAAGTGGTGAAGAACGAGCGCCGCGGTGCTGCGACAAACGGTGCACCGTCGAGTCCCGCACCTTCGGCCCGACCAGCTCCGGTCGCTGCCGATGCCCCATACGCCGAAGATGAAGAGCCGTTCTGATGGCAAGGAGCAACGATCGGGAACGATCGACAAGGCGTGCACCGAAGGACAACGGTCGACGCCAGAAGAAGAAGATCTGCATCTTTTGCAAGGACCACGTGGTAGCTGTCGATTACAAGGACGTGAATTTGCTGCGCAAGTTCATGTCGGACCGCGGCAAGATTCGCGCCCGCCGCGTATCTGGGAACTGCGCGCAACATCAACGAGCCGTCGCGGTCGCAATCAAGACTTCTCGCGAGCTGGCGCTGCTTCCCTACACCCAACGCACGACGAGTGAACGACCTGGAGGACGCGGACCCGGACGCGGGGCGCGCAGCAGCTCGTATCCGCAAGCCGGAGCCGCGCCCTTTGTCGACGACGAGGAAGCTGATGTCGAGATCGTTCTGGCGGATCTCGTTGTCGCTGACGCAGACGAGCTCGAAGGGGCTGAGGTTGTCGCAGAGGTCAACTCGCCCGATATCGGGGGTGAAGAGTGAAAGTCGTCCTCCGCTCTGACGTTGCCGATGTCGGAAAACGCGGTGACATCGTGAACGTCGCGGATGGATTCGCGCGGAACTATCTCATTGCTATGGGCCGCGCGATTCGCGCAACAGACGGCGTCGTCGCACAAGCGGCGGCGATGCGACGCGCTCGGGACGTGCGTGATGCGAACGACAGGGAGGCTGCCGAGGCAATTGCCCAAAAGCTTGTCGCGCAGGCTATCTCGATCCCTGTGCGGGCAGGCCGTGAAGGACGACTGTTCGGTTCGGTGACGGCGACGGACATTGTGAGCGCGGTCGAAAGCCAGGCGGGAGTCGCAATTGACCGCCACAAGCTCGTCATCCGTGAACCGATCAAGGCGGTCGGGCTTCACACGGTGAGCGTTCGTCTGCATGCCGACGTCGAATTCCAGTTGTCGGTCGACGTCGTGGCCTCTGGGTCCTAAGGACGACGACTCCGTCTCTCAGCGCGCGCCGGTGAGCCGGCGCGTGCTGAGGTTTCAACATCGCCCGGGATGCCGAGCGCCCGAGCTCTGCTGGAGTGCTTGATACAGCCGGTCTCTAAGGTGCGCTCATGCACACAGCCCTAGCTGGCGCTCGTCACGGTGATGCATGGTCACCCACAGGTGTGGACAACTCATCCCCAAGTAATGCACGGCGAAATCGAAGAAATCCGCAAAAAGCGCGTCTGTTCGTCACCAGGCTCGGTGGTGCAAGGTGACATCCACCATGGTTCAACCGCTCGACGAGTCGCGTCGTCGCACACGACAAAGCGGTGGCGAGATCGACACGGCGAGAAGTCGCGTTCCGCCGCACAATCTTGAAGCAGAAGAGTCGTTGCTCGGTGCAATGCTCTTGTCGCGCGACGCCATCGCCGTTGCTTTAGAGCGCTGCTCAGCGGCGGATTTCTACCGGCCCTTCCACGGTCATGTCTTTCACGCCATCACCTCGCTCTATGCGCAGGGTGAACCCGTCGATGCGGTAACCGTCGCTGAGGAATTGCGCCGTGCAGGGTTGCTCGATGCCGTTGGCGGTCCGGCGCTACTCGTCTCGCTTCAATCGAATACTCCAGCGATCTCGAGTGCTTCTAGGTACGCGGCCATTGTGGAAGAACACTCGCTCTTGCGGCGTCTCATCGGTGTCGGCAGCGAGATCGCCGAGCTTGGCTATGGCCTTCCTGATGATGTGACCGAAGCGGTCGATCGCGCAGAAGCAATGGTTTTCAATGTCTCCCAGCGTCGCGTGACCGACACGGTCGTTTCCCTTGAGCAGCTCCTCTCGGAGAGCCTTGACCGCCTGGAGGACCTCTATGGACGCGGCGAATCGATCACAGGCGTGCCGACCGGATACACCGACCTAGACGAACACCTCTCCGGGCTTCAGCCTTCGAATCTCCTCGTCGTCGGCGCGCGCCCTTCGATGGGCAAAACGGCATTCGCTCTAGGTATGGCCGCGAACTCAGCGATGCAAGGCATCCCCGCTTTGTATTTCTCCTTGGAGATGAGCCACCTGGAAATCGCGCAGCGCGTTCTTTGCGCAGAAGCCCGTGTCGACGCTACGCGGATGCGCAATGGGCGTCTGCTCGAAGGTGACTGGCCGAAGATCAGCCACGCGATCGGTCGGCTTGGGAATGCGCCCCTCTATATAGACGACAATCCGAACGTCACGGTGATGGACATTCGTGCCAAGGCGCGACGCATGAAGAGCAGGGATGGTATCGGACTCGTCGTTGTCGACTACCTCCAGCTCATGACGGGCAGGAACTCCGCAGAGAACCGTCAAGTGGAAATCTCCGAAATCAGCCGGGGCCTGAAGATCCTCGCTCGCGAACTTGAAATTCCCGTTGTCGCGCTGAGTCAGCTGTCCCGCGGTTTGGAAAGTCGCGCAGACAAGCGCCCGATGCTTGCTGACTTGCGAGAATCCGGAGCGATCGAGCAGGACGCTGATGTCGTCATGTTCATATACCGCGATGACGTGTACAACCCGGAATCGGCTGATCGAGGTGCCGCAGAGATCATCGTTGCAAAGCACCGCAATGGGCCGACGGGAAGCATCCAACTAGCTTTTGTCGGAACCTACGCCCGCTTTGCAAATATGGCCAGAGTGTGAGTGGAGAAATGCCCGATTCGGTCGTGACGGAGTCGGTCAGCGCATTTTGATGCACGGCACACTGGCGGGCAAACTTGGCGAGATGCACGATCATTTCTTCTGGAGCGGTTGGTCTCGTCGTGGGCAATGAGTCCTTTGGGGAGATGAACGGAACGACGAATGAGGAGCATTCGACGCCAACTGGTGGAAAAGACGTGGTCATCGTCCGGCGCCACGTCACGATCGAAGGACATGTCCAAGGCGTCCTCTTCCGGGAGAGCTGTCGACGTCAAGCACAAAACCTTGGCCTAGGAGGATGGGTGGCGAACAAGCCTCGCGGTAGCGTCGAAGCTGTGTTCGAAGGCGAACGATCTGTCGTCGAGACGATGATCGCGTGGTGTCGCATCGGCCCACCAAGTGCGGTAGTGACCGCGGTGGGCGTGTGCGACGAGAGCCCTATTGGCGAAACGCACTTCGCTGTGCATTGAGATGCGGTCTTCTTTCGTGCCCCAGCGCATTTGGAGCCGAGCACGTTCTTAAGAAGGAAATGAGTAGTGTCGAACTGATGGCGGATCAACTGCGCTTTGTTGACGACGCGATGGGCTTCATGCCCTCGCTGTACACCGCCGCGATGCGCATGACACGCAATCCCTCCGATGCCGAGGACCTCGTCCAGGAGACGTACTTGAAGGCCTACCGGGCTTACGGCTCGTTTCAAGAGGGCACGAATCTCAAGGCCTGGCTCTACAAGATCTTGACGAACACCTTCATCAACACCTACCGGGCGAAATCGCGCCGCCCGATGGAGACGGACATCGAAGACATCGAGGATTTGTACCTGTTTCGTCGTCTTGGTGGTCTCGAGGGCTCGACTGCCGGGCGCTCAGCGGAGGAAGAGATGCTCGAGCATTTCACCGATGACGAGTTGAAAGCCGCGATCGAGTCGCTCCCGGAATACTTCCGCATCGTGGTGCTTCTGGCGGACGTAGAGGGGTTTTCCTACAAGGAGATCGCTGAGATAACCGACGTTCCGATCGGAACGGTCATGAGCAGACTGCACCGGGGAAGAAAGGCGCTCGAAAAGGCGTTGGCCACATATGGACTCGAACACGGCCTCGTCGAGGTGCGTCCGGGGTGAGAGAGCGGATTCGATCGACCATGAACAATGGGACCAATCGGCGAAAGTGCGAAGCCATGGGCAGCTTTCGCCTGATACGAGGAGGCGGGCGCAGTGAGTGACGCCGGACTCGGCCCGAAGTACAGCGCCTATGTCGATTGCACGGAGTCGCTCCACCAGCTCTATCACTATCTCGACGGTGAGCTCACAGAGGATCGTCGCGCGGCGATCCGTGCCCATCTTGAACATTGCGGCCCGTGCGTCGCCGCTTTTGACTTCGAGGCTGAATTGCGCAAAGTCGTGGCTGACCGCTGCAAAGACCGCGTTCCCGAGCAGCTTCAAAAACGCATCGCCGAGGCGATCCGACATGAGTCGGCGAAGTCTCAGGATGCTGGTCGCTGACGAGGAGAAGGAGATCGATCGCCTCGCGACATAGGCTCAAGGTTGTGACTGCCGATTCCCACCCAGCGGAATCGGACCCGATCGCCTGGGATGTCGCCGAACAAGTAGCCGGCCAGATCCTTAGGACCTCCCCCCCGCTCGATGCGAGAACACAACGCGCACTCGACGATGATCTTTCGCGTGCGACGAGCCGCGCCGAGCTTCTCGTGCAGCAAGCGACCGGCTTGCCCGTTTCTGCGGCGCCCGCTCGGGCTTTGGTAACCGGACGCATGGGCTGGGTCGAAGCAAACGTGGGTTCATTTCGGCGACTGATGCAGCCCCTGAGCGCTCGTCTTGCTGAGCATCCTTCCTGGTTGCGACAAACGATGAATCCGGCGACTCGGTCGATCGCAGGCGTAGAAGTCGGGCTCATGTTGTCGTGGATGTCTGGACGCGTGCTCGGTCAATACGATCTCTTGGCTATTGACGGCGACGATACGGGCGATGCCTTGTACTTCGTCGGCCCGAACATCGTGGGCCTCGAGCGACGTCACGGGTTTCCAGCGAGCGAATTTCGCCTGTGGATAGCGATCCACGAGCTCACCCATCGGGCGCAGTTCACGGGCGTGCCGTGGCTTCGCGAGTACTTCCTCGGACTTGTCGAGCAGGGATTCGCCCTGGCGAACCCCGATCCTCGTAGCGCGCTTGACGCCCTGTCGCGCGCTTTGAAAGACGTCCGTGCCGGTCGCAATCCCCTCTCCGAAGGGGGAATTGTCTCGATGATGGCAACTCCCGACCAACTCGCGGTGTTCCGTGACGCGCAAGCGCTCATGAGCCTTCTCGAAGGACACGGAGACGTCGTGATGTCGCGTGCCGGAGCGAGTGAGATTCCGGGGGCTAAGCGCTTCGCGAAGGTACTTGCTGAACGCCGACAGAGCGCCAAGGGCCTCGCGAAGTTGATACAACAAGCGCTCGGCATTGACGCGAAGTTCCGCCAGTATGCAGAAGGAGAGCATTTTGTCGAAGAGGTTGAGCGCATTGGCGGAGCGGACCTGTTTTCGCGGGTATGGGAAGGACCTGAGGCGCTTCCAAAACTCGACGAGATCCGTGCGCCCGAGCGCTGGATTGCCCGCGTCAACGGCGTCGCGCCTGTACCTGCTTGATCGGGGGTCGCAAGGATGCTCTCTGAGCTCGCGACGCATCTACTCGAGCGCTGTAGCTTTCCCGTGGCCGGTGAGCGCATCGACTGTGCCGTCTCCGGTGGAGCCGACTCACTCGGGCTCCTCGCGCTCGCGACCTTCGCTGGCCTTCATCCCGTTGCGTACCACGTTGACCACGGACTTCGCGAAGGATCGCAGGACGAGGCCGGTGTGGTGCGCGCGGCCGCCGAAGAACTCGGCGCGGAGTTCGTCTCCTTGCGCGTGGTCTGTGCACCTGGTCCCAACCTCGAAGCGCGGGCCCGGGCCGCTCGCTTTGGCGTGCTTCCCAAAGGAGTGGCAACGGGTCACACCGCGGATGACCAGGCTGAGACGGTTTTGCTCAACATGATGCGAGGCGCGTCGCTCGATGGTCTTTGCGGCATGTCTAAAGGTCCGACGCACCCGATCCTTGCGCTGCGGCGAGCAGAATGTGCCTCTCTTGTTTCTTCGCTCGGTCTCGTCGCCGTCGAGGACCCTTCGAATACTGACCCTTCTTTCAAGCGCAATCGCGTGCGCCATGAGCTGTTGCCGCTCATGTGCGGGATCGCTGGACGAGACATCGTGCCGTTACTCCTGCGCCAGTCCGACCTCATGAGAGATGACGCGGCGATGCTCGACGAGCTTGCCGCAGATGTCGACACGACCAACGTGATCGCGCTCAGAGGTCTACCGGTGAGCCTGGCTCGGCGTGCGATAAGGCGATGGTTGCGCGACCTTGATCCCACCGCGTATCTGCCCGATGCGGCGGCTATCGAGCGGATCCTGTCGGTGGCGAGGGGAGAGATCGTCGCTTGTGAGATATCTGAAGGGCGAAGGATCAAACGATCACACGGGCGGCTCATCAGCAGTCCGTGAGCATTGAGCGTTCAGGAGCAAACGAAAGTGAACTGTTGCTAGAACGCCACAGGCGGTAGGTATTGAGCGAAGGCTAAGGTCACCTCGATGGCCGATCACGACCAAATGGACGGTCTTGAGAATGCCCAGGACGACGGCGCCATGGTGCCCGGTTCGGTGCTCATTACAGAGGAGTCGATAAGACGGCGCGTCGGCGAGCTCGGTGCGCAGATCGCCGCGGACTACGCGGGTCGTCCCCCGTTGCTCATCGGCGTGTTGAAGGGTGCGTTCGTGTTCATGGCCGACCTCGCGCGTGCCATTCATCTTCCCGTCGAGATGGACTTCATGGCTGTATCCTCGTATGGCACTGCAACCAAAACGAGCGGGATCGTGCGCATCGTGAAGGACCTCGATGCAGACCTCACCGACCGCCACGTGCTCATTGTCGAAGACATCGTCGATAGCGGGCTCACGCTTTCGTACTTGCTCAAGGGATTGTTGGCTCGCGGCCCTGCGACGCTCGCGGTGTGTTCGTTGCTCGTCAAAGAAGGCCAACAACGGGCGCGTTTTGACGTCCCTTACGTTGGCTTCACGATTCCAGCGAAGTTCGTCGTCGGCTACGGGCTCGACGTTGCGGAGCGCTACCGGAACCTTCGCGATGTTTGGGTGCTCGACGTGGGCGATGAGGAATGAGCGTGGCAGGAGACAAGAAACAGCCGGTTGACCTTGAACGGGCTGCGAACGCGATCCGCGAGCTCTTGTCCGCATTGGGCGAGGATCCCGACCGCGAAGGTTTGTCGTCTACACCCCAACGCGTCGCCTCAATGTACGCGGAGCTCTTGTCGGGGCTTTCCGAGGAAGGTGAAGAGCCACTCGCGGTGACCTTCGCGAGCGGTCACGACGAAATGGTCATGCTGCGGGGGATTCCCTTTGCCTCTTTGTGTGAGCACCACATCATCCCTTTCTTCGGGAAGGTCCATATTGCATACGTGCCGAGCAAGGAAGGGACGATCACCGGGCTTTCAAAGCTCGCGTGCCTCGTCGATATGCACTCCCATCGTCTCCAGATTCAAGAACAGATGACAACGGACATCGCTGATGCGATCGAGGGCGCGCTGAAGCCGCGGGGAACGCTCGTGGTCATCGAGGCCGAGCATTTGTGCATGGCGATGCGCGGCGTACGCAAGCCCGGGGTACTCACGATCACCTCGGCGGTTCGTGGGCTCTTTCGCACGGACCCGGCCACGAGGGCAGAGGCGATGGCCTTTGTTCGCGGTACGTCCTAGGCCGCTCGGTCAAACACCCAGGCAGTCGCCCTGCTTGGTGCGTCACAGAGGCCGTAGGCTGAGGAGGTGCGACCCCTCGTCATGGGCGTCTTGAACGTCACCCCGGATTCTTTTTTCGACGGCGGAAGGTACCTCGACAGCGCGTCTGCGATCGCTCGGGGGCTCGCAATGGTCGAAGAAGGCGCCGACGTCGTGGACGTCGGTGGCGAATCGTCCCGTCCGGGATCTGAGCCGGTCGACGAGCACGAAGAACTGCGTCGGGTCCTCCCGGTCATAGCGGCGTTATCGGGTGCCGTGAGGGTGTCAATCGACACCATGAAGCCGGCGGTGGCACAAGCGGCGGTGGATTCCGGAGCAACGATACTGAACGATGTCGCGCGCCGTCTTACCGAAGTTGCCGCGCGAACGGGCGTTGGTCTGATCCTCATGCACATGCGCGGCACGCCAAGAGACATGCAGGTTGACCCGAGGTACGACAGCGTCGCCGACGAGGTCTTCGGCGAGCTCCGGAGCAATGCAGCTGCGGCGCGTTCCACGGGAGTGCGTGAGGTCTACGTCGATCCCGGCATTGGCTTCGGCAAGACGCTCGAGCACAATCTCATCTTGTTGCGCAGTCTTCCTGACCTTGTCTCAAGCGGCGAAGACGTCGTGATCGGTACGAGTCGCAAGAGCTTCATCGGACGCGTGCTCGCAGACAAGGACGCGTCGCCCCTTGGGGTCGACGAGAGATTCGAAGGCTCCTTGGCGAGCGCGGTTTGGGCGATGGCCGCCGGTGTCGCGATGGTGCGCGTTCACGACGTCAAGGAAACCGCCGACGCGGCCCACCTCTTTGGGGACCGAGACGAACGCTTGGCGGTCATGTCCGGAGGAAGACCGTGAAAGGACGCTGGGCAGCGGGCATCGTTCCGAGAAATTTCTCGTGGATCGTGATGGAACGCCTCGCCGTGAGCGAGCGACCGGGAGGCTATGCGCCGCACCATCGCAAAGTACGCCGCCAAGAGGAAATCCTGTGGCTCAGTGCGCAGAGGTTCACCCGCGTCGTCTCTCTTCTTCCCTCGGCGCACAATTTGCATTCCTACGAGGAACTCGGCATCAAAGCCTCGCACTTTCCCCTTTCGGGCAGCACCGACGGTCGGGAGGTCCTCAGCGAGCTCTACCCCGCGCTCTTGGGTTGGCTTCGGCACGGGGAAAGGGTCCTCATCCACCAAGAAGAACTCGGTGAACGGATCGCGGGCGTGATCGCGGGTTTCTTGTGCTGGAGCGGGCTGTTGCCTGAACCTCCACAGGCGATCTCCATCGTCGAGCAGCTCCTTCGCCGCCAGATGGGCGCGACGGGACGCGAAATCGTCGCGATCTCCCTCGAATTGCCCGTTCCCGTTGACGAAAGGGGCGTCCCGCTTCCTCCGCGGCCTTTGTCGGGCGGCTTCGCGTTCCTCGCGAGCCCTCCACGAACGGGTGGCGGAATGTTGCGGGTGAACGACACGAAACGGGCATCAAGAGATGCCGTCGGTGGACCAATGCCGCGAAACGGCGCGCGAGACCTCGTCGTTCTCCACCCGCGCGCTAACGCGAAGGGTGCCGTGCTGAAGCGCGCGCAAGAGGTCGTGGCCAAGCCTTCCGCGAAAAAAGAGCGCGTGAAAGCGCCAGCCGCGAAGGCGAGCTCGAAGTCCCTGGCGGCCAAGATGGAAACAAGACACGGCAACACGTCCGTCGCGACAAGCAGAGCAAAAAAGCTCAGCGCGAAGAAGACGGGACCAAAGATCGCGAGCAAGGTCGCGCCGAAAGCTCCCGCAAAACGTCCGAGTGCAAAAACGGCCGGTCCGCCTCCAAAGAAGGGGCCTGCACGCCGTCGATGAACGACGTCATCGAGGTGAAAGGACTGCGTGTCGATGGGCACCACGGCGCGCTCGCTCATGAACAAGATGAGCCACAGCCCTTTGAGGTCGACCTCATCGTTGAGACCGACTTTTCCGCCTCGATAGGGACAGACGATCTCAGCCAGACCGTCGACTATGCGCACCTCGTCGCGGTGGCCAAAGACTTCGTAGCCTTTCGTCGCTTTGCCTTGCTCGAGACTCTTGCAAGTGAGATTGCAGCGGCCCTCTTATGCGACGAGCGCATCCACGCCGTGACTGTCGCGGTGCGCAAGCTGCGGGCTCCCGTGCTAGCCGAGGTGTCATCGGTCGGCGTGAGGCTGACACGCTCGCGCTCCGATGTGACGGACGCGACGGCGTAGACCATCTTCATCTGTATTGAGTCCCGTGCGCGTCCACTTTTCACTTGGCTCGAACCTTGGAGATCGTTGGGCCATCATCGGCACGGCCGTCGATGCGCTCGATGAACGATGCAGCGACCTCACGGTCTCGCCGATCTATGAAACTGTTCCGGTTGGCGGCCCGAAGGGGCAATCGCCCTACCTCAATTGTGTCGTTCGAGCGTCGGTCGCGATGAACCCACAAGAGGTCCTCTTGCTCGCGCAGGACTTGGAAGACCGTGCCGGACGTGTGCGAGCGGCGCGCAACGGGCCGCGCAGCCTCGATATCGACGTGCTCCTCATTGAGGGGTTCACAAGCTCCGATCCCTCCTTGAGTGTTCCTCATCCAAGGATGTGGGAGAGGGCTTTTGTCCTCGCGCCGCTCGAAGACATTGATCCGGATCTCGTGCCGCCACGCTGGCGAGCGCGCCTGGGGGGCGAAGAGGTGCTTGCGTCCGCGGTCCGAAAAGTCGGCGAATTGGTACGCTTCGAAGGGCAGTAGCGACCGGTACCGAAATCTCGGACCGGAACGAATCGGGGTGCGGATGAGTCCTGCTTGGGAGACCGAAGCGCATCTCGGTGCGCGTCCCGCACCACCTTTGGTGACACAAGCGGTGGAGCCGAGGTGACCGAGATTGCGACGACGCGCCGTCATCTCGCGAAGCTGTTGTCTTCATCAAGGCGCGACGAGGCGCGCGTCGGGCTCGTTCCAACGATGGGCGCGCTCCATGCCGGGCATCTCCGTCTGATTGACAAGGCGCGTTCGGATGCTGACGTGGTTGTGGTCTCGATCTTTGTGAACCCGATGCAGTTCGACGAGACGAGTGACTTTGCGAGCTACCCCCGAGATCTCGAGGCCGATGTCTCCCGAGCACAGGCCGCCGGGGTCGACATCTGCTTCGCCCCACCGACAGAAGAGATGTATCCACACTCAAGGCAGGATGTCTTCGTGGATCCGGGCCCACTCGGCTCGGTGCTCGAAGGTGCGTCGCGTCCAGGACATTTCCGCGGAGTCGCAACGGTGGTGACCAAGCTCTTCGCGCTCATTGAACCGCAGTTCGCAGTCTTTGGGGAAAAGGACTATCAACAACTCCTAATTGTGCGCCGCGTCGTTGAAGATCTGGCTTTTCCGATGACCATCGTTTCGTGCCCAACGGTGCGCGAAGCGAGTGGACTCGCGCTTTCATCGAGGAACGAGCGTCTTTCTGACGCCGAGCGCAGTGCGGCCGGAGTCCTTTATCGGGCCCTCTTGGCTGGCGCGGATCTCATTTCTGCCAACTCGGTGAGTCCTCGCGAGGCTGAAGAAGCCATGGCTGGCGTCGTTGCGAAAGAGCCGCTCGCGACCTTGGACTATGCGGCCGTGCGCGACGCACGATCTCTTGAGCCGCTCGAGCGTTTTGGAGCCTCGGCGCGCTTGCTCGTTGCGTGCAACGTCGGACCTGTGCACCTGATTGACAACGTCGGGGTCCAAAGATGAGCACATCTGTGTCTTCACTGCATTTCGACGTTCTCGTTGTGGGAAGCGGGATCGCGGGATGTGCTGTCGCACTGCACCTCGATGAGGAGACTGGCGCGCGCATCGGGCTTGTGACGAAGGCGGACCTGAGTGAGTCGGCAACTCGTTGGGCGCAAGGAGGAATAGCGACGGTCACCTCGCTCGAGAATGACACGTTCGATCTCCACTTTGCCGACACCGTGCGCGCCGGCGCGGGTCTTTGCGACGAAACCGCGACCCGGGTCCTTGTAGAAGAAGGTCCGAGGTGCGTCGCCGACCTCGCTGCTTGGGGAGCGAATTTCGATCGCTCGAGCGACGGATCGCTCGAGCTCGCCCGCGAAGGTGGACACTCTGTCGCGCGAATCGTGCACGCCGGGGGTGTCGCGACGGGAGCAGAGGTCGCTCGCGCCGTCGTCGTCGCGTTGAGAAAGAGCAACGTGACCGTCCTTGAGGGCTGCTTCGTCTGTGATCTGCTCCTCGAGCACGGAAGGTGTGTCGGTCTTAGATACATCGATGACAAAGGCGCGGTCGGGCGCGTCACTGCGGGGGTGATCGTCCTTGCGACCGGGGGCGCGGGTCAGCTCTTCAACGTGACGACGAATCCTTCTGAGTCCACAGCCGATGGACTTGCCATCGCACTTCGCTCCGGCGTGCCGGTTGCCGACGTGGAGTTCATGCAGTTCCATCCGACGGCCCTCGTCGCGTCGGTGTTCCCGCGCCCGCTCCTTTCCGAGGCTCTCCGGGGCCACGGGGCGATCCTTCGCAACAAAGCTGGCGAGCAATTCGTCGACGAACTTCTGCCGCGTGACATCGTGAGTCGTGCGATCGCTGAGCAAATGGCGCGCGACGGCTCCGATCACGTGTATCTGGACGTGACCGGCCTTCGGGATTTCGCGTCGAGATTCCCCACCATCGCGGAGGTGCTCTCGCCGCTCGGCATAGACCCGGCCAAGCAATGGCTTTGTGTCGCGCCCGCAGCCCATTACCTAAGTGGTGGGGTCCTCACCGACCTCGATGGGGCGAGCGCTCTTCCGGGGCTCTTCGCGGTGGGAGAGGTTGCATGCACGGGAGTCCAAGGAGCGAATCGACTCGCGTCCAACTCGCTCCTCGAGGGCCTCGTGTTCGGGACGCGAGCAGCGCGCGCGATCGGCAAAGGCCGCGACGGACCCGAGGCAACCGGAGCGCTTCGCGCCTTGCTTCGCCCCGACCTCAAAGCGCCCATCACGGTGCGCCACCTCGACGCACCTCGATTCGCAACAGCGCCGATGAGCCTTGAGGACGAATCTCAGGACAAGCGAAGCGGTCTCATCAAGGCGCGCGTCGCGATGCAACAAGCGATGAGCCTTGGGGCAGGAATCGTACGAGACAGAACTGGACTGCTCTCGACGTACGCTGCCCTAGACGATGCAATCGGCGCGGCGTACGCGATGGATCCGAAGGACTCGAGCGCAATCGAAGTCGAGAACCTGGCTACTGTAGGCAGCGCTCTCGTATCGGCGGCGCTTGCTCGCGAGGAAAGCCGTGGAGCCCATAGTCGATCCGATTATCCAAAGACGAATGATGAGGAGTTCCGCTGTCGATTCGCGATCGTCACCCGCGCACCTGCGCGTCCTTCCAATCCGAAGGGGGTTGAATCGCATTGACACGTGACGACGTGCATCCGCCTCCGCTCGCCGTCCACCGAGCCGTCGCGACTGCGCTTGCTGAAGACATCCTTCCCATCGGGGACTTGACCGCGAGCTTGCTCCCAAGAACTGTCCGTTCGAGCGCGCATTTCATCGCCCGTGCATCAGGTGTCGTCGCGGGTATGGATTGCGTCATCGAGGTCTGTGCGCAAATCGACCCTGCGCTCGTCGTAGAGGTTGTTGTCGACGACGGAGGAGAAATCGAGTCAGGCGGACTCATCGCGCGACTGTCCGGCCCGACTGCGTCGATGCTCACTGCCGAACGTACTGCTTTGAACTTCTTATGCCATCTTTCTGGCATTGCGAGCGCGACAAATCGTTATGTGAAAGTGGCGCGCGCCGCGAATCCGTCAGTCAGGATCTGGGACACGCGAAAGACGACGCCTGGACTGCGCTCCCTCGAAAAAGCGGCGGTACGGGCCGGGGGCGGTTGGAATCACCGAGCGAGCCTTTCTGAGGGAGTTCTCATAAAGGACAATCATCTCGGCGACTTGAGCATTGTCGAGGCTGTCCACCTTGCTCTTGCCCGATGGCCCGGGCGAATGGTCGAAGTCGAGTGCGATCGCGTCGACCAGGTGGGAGAGGCCCTTGATGCCGGCGCGTCGGTGGTGTTATTGGACAACATGACGCCTTCGCAAGTCGAAGGGTGCGTGGGTTTCATTCGTAGCCATCCGCGCGGTTCCGCCGGAGCGGTCCTTGTCGAAGCGTCCGGCGGCATTTCTCTGCACAACCTCGCGGAGTACGCGCGCACAGGGGTGGATCTCATCTCGATCGGAGCAATGACGCATTCTGCGCCCGTGCTCGATATCGGTCTCGATCTCGAGGATCAGTGATTGTCATGTCGAATCGACGTGCAATTCCTCGAGCCCTTCGTTTTCAGATTGGCCATTAGACCATGCTCATCGCCATTTCGGTCGGCAACACCCAAACGGTTATCGGGGTCTTCGAGGGCGATCGAAAAGCAGTCCCTCTCAAGGATCGCGCACCAGGCGAACTGCCCGGCTTGAAGTTCAGCTGGCGCGTCGCGACGAATGTCGAGCGGACTGCAGATGAGTACGCGCTTCTGCTCCAGGAGCTGTTCTCGCTCAAGGGATTTACGTTGTTGGGAAGGGCCGCACGCGCCAAAGACGGTTCTTCTCTCTCCTCTCTTGGTGAACTGGATGGAGTAGCGCTCTCTTCTTCGGTACCTTCGATCGCGGGAGGGGTTCGAGAGATGGTGACCCGATGGCTCGGGGTGCCCATCGTCGTTGTCGAGCCAGGAATCAAGACGGGCATGCCCATTCTCTATGACAACCCGAAGGAGGTCGGAGCCGATCGTGTCGTCAACGCGGTAGCCGCGCTCGATCTCTTCGGCGCTCCAGCGATCGTCGTCGATCTTGGTACGGCGACGACCTTCGATGCCATCTCAGCCAGCGGGGAATACGTCGGTGGGTCGATCGTGACTGGGATTGAGATCTCCATGGATGCGCTCTTCGCCCGCACCGCGGCGCTACCTCGAGTCGCGCTGACGGCACCGCGCCACGCCATCGGACGTTCGACGGTCGAGTCAATGCAGTCTGGTGCGATCTTTGGCCACGCGGCGGTCGTCGACGGTCTCTGCCGACGTATCGAGGCCGAGCTCGGACCGTCGATTGTCATCGGCACGGGCGGCCTCGTTTCTTTGATCGCACCGCATGCAGAGAAAATCGCCCACGTCGAGCCGTTTCTCACCTTGCACGGGCTGCGCATCGTCTATGAGCGCAACATCGAAGATCTTCGAGTAGGACGTGGGTAGTGACGACGGACGAAAGCAGCGACATACCGTATCGCTACGGCGACACCATCGGCGCGGGAACGATCGCGCCGGCATACGAGGGACTCGGTTCGGGCGAGGGTTCCGGTGTCATCGTGTCGGTCGCGGGGCGCATCATGCGCCATCGCAAGCAGGGCCGCCTCGTTTTTTCCGAGCTGCGCGACTGGTCGGGATCGATTCAGCTCTTTTGCCAAGCGACGACGACCAAGGACTTCGATCGCTTCGTGCACCTTGGGCTCGGGGACTGCATTGGAGTGAAAGGCGAGGTCGTGCGCACAAAGCGCGGCGAACTCTCGGTTGCCGTCGACACCTGGGTGCTGCTCGCGAAGGCGCGTCGAGGCTTCGGTGACAAATGGAAAGGCGTGCACAACGTAGAGGTCCGCCGCCGTCAACGCGAGGTGGACCTTTGGGCGAACGAAGGCGTGCGCGAGCGGTTCTTGGTCCGCTCGGCGGTTATCGGCGGCATTCGTCGGCGCCTCGAAGATCGCGGCTTCGTCGAGGTCGAGACTCCGGTATTGCAGTCGGTGGCCGGAGGGGCGAACGCGCGGCCCTTTGTCACGTACTTTCACGCCCTCGATGCGGAGTTCTACCTGCGCATCGCAACGGAGCTGTACCTAAAGCGCCTCGTCGTCGGGGGCTTCGAGCGGGTCTATGAGATCGGCAAGGACTTCCGCAACGAGGGCCTGTCACCAAAGCACAACCCGGAGTTCACGATGCTCGAGGCCTATCAGGCCTACGGGGACTACAACGACATGGCCGAACTCGTCGAGTCCCTCGTCGTTGGAGCAGCGCTCGATCTCTTTGGCGGAACGAAGCTCTCGCGCGCCGGGCGCCCACTTGATCTCAAGGGACCGTGGCGCCGGGCGACCATGGTCGAGGTGATCGCCGAGGTGACCGGGCTTGAGTGTGCTTTGGAGATGGGCGAGCAAGCCTTGCGCGAACGGGCAAAGCGTCTCGGCGTCCTACTCGAGGCGAGTTTCGGTCCGGGTCGTGTGCTGACCGAGATCTACGAAAAGACGACCGAGACCAAGCTGTGGGATCCCGTCCACGTCATGGATTACCCACAAGAGGTTTCGCCGCTCGTGCGCGGCCACCGCTCAAAGCCCGGCTACGTCGAGCGTCTCACCCCGGTGATCGCGGGTCTCGAGATCGCGGAGTGCTACTCGGAGCTCGTCGACCCCGACGAACAGCGCGAGCGCCTCTTGGTCCAAGCTGCCGCCCACGCGGCCGGTGACGAGGAAGCCATGTCGGTCGACGAGGACTTTCTGCGTGCCCTCGAGCACGGGATGCCTCCGACTGGCGGCATCGGGATCGGCATCGACCGTCTCGTCATGTTGCTGTCGGACCAAGCGAACATCCGAGACGTGATCTTGTTTCCTGCTCTTCGCACAGAAGGTGGTGAGCTCGACTCAGAGGCCTAGGGCGCGACGGCAAGGCGCGGCAAAAAGCTAGCTCGCGTACGCGCGCGCCGAACGTTCGAGGTCCTCGAGCATTCCCATCGACAGCTGTGTGAGGGCCTTTTGCACGGGGCCGTCCCCCAAGAGCATCGCCGCGTCAACGGCGGCCGACGCGTAGTGCTGTGCTACTTCGGCAGATGCCCGTATCGCCGGTGATGATGCGACGAGACGACGAGCCGTGTCTACTTCTTCGGGACTGAGCGGTCGCCCGAGGAGCCCTCTCAGTTCGCCGCCGACGTTTGGGTCAGCGAGCGCGCGCTGCACAGGCAAGGTGTAGATGCCCTCGGCTAGGTCACGTCCCGGCGTCTTCCCGAGCTCGTCCTCGGTCGCGACGATGTCGAGCACGTCGTCGCGAATCTGGAAGACCATCCCGAGGCACTCGCCGTAGGTTGTGAGTGCCTTGAGCTGGCGTGCGTCGACGCCGGAGGTCAAGCCCCCGATGCGACATGCCGTTGCCATGAGCGACGCCGTCTTGTCCGCTATGGACGCGAAGTAAGACTCCTCGGTGCGATCGATGCGATAGCCGTCGCGCACCTCGGCAATCTGGCCCTCGCACAAGCGCGCAAGGGTTGCTGCGACGACTCCCGCGACTTCTGAGCCGAGGGATGCGGCGATCTCCGCAGATCGCGCGAGGAGGAAATCGCCGGCGACAACTGCCAACAGGTTTCCCCAGCGTGCATTGACGCTCGGTACGTTGCGCCGGCGCGTCGCTTCATCCATGACGTCGTCGTGGTACAGCGACGCAAGGTGGACGAGCTCGACGGAGACCCCTCCGAGCAGCGTCTGTTCGCTCGCGGGGTTGCCGTTCAATGCCGCTGCCGCGATCGTAAGGGATGGTCGGAGCCGCTTTCCTCCCGCATCGATCAAGTGCGTAGCGATCTCGTCCATGAAACCGTCGCCGATCGTCACGACACGGCGCAAGGTCTCCTCGAGCCGGTCCATCTCGGCGTCGAGCACGGGAAGCGCGGGGAGCTCCTGGGTCGTCATCAACCGTGCACGATACGCCAACGGCCCGCCAATCCGACAAAGGGCCTTTGGGCCTGGTCTTAAGGATCCGAAAGTGAGACCCGTTCGGCACCGACCGACCGATAGACTGCCCTCACGAAGTGAGCGTCGAGGGAGTCCACATTGTTCGAGCGATTCACAGACCGAGCGAGAAGGGTGCTCGTGCTCGCCCAAGAAGAAGCGCGGCTTTTGAACCACAGCTTCATTGGGACAGAGCACATCTTGTTGGGTCTCATCCACGAAGGCGAAGGCCTCGCGGCAAAAGCCCTGGAATCCCTCGGTATCTCGCTCGAAGCCGTCCGTGAGAAGGTCGAGGAGACGATAGGTCCTGCCGGCTCCGCGCCAACGGGATCGCCTCCGTTCACCCCGCGCGCAAAGAAAGTTCTCGAGCTTTCGCTTCGCGAAGCGCTGCAGCTCGGGCACAACTACATCGGGACCGAGCACATGCTCCTCGGCCTCGTCCGAGAGGGCGAGGGGGTGGCTGCTCAGGTGCTCCAGAGCCTCGGAGCGGACTTGCCCCGCGTGCGCCAGCAGGTCATCCAGTTGCTTTCCGGCTACCAAGGGCGAGAAACCGCCGGCGCGACCGCGGGTGGAGCCCAAGGAGACGCCGCCTCATCAAGCTCGCCGGTGCTCGACCAGTTCGGCCGGAACCTCACCCAGATGGCTCGCGAGCACAAGCTTGACCCGGTCATCGGGCGCGAGCGCGAGATCGAGCGCCTCATGCAGGTGCTCTCGCGCCGCACGAAGAACAACCCTGTGCTCATCGGGGAACCTGGCGTGGGAAAGACGGCGATCGTGGAGGGGCTTTCCCAGCAGATCGTCGCGAACGACGTCCCGGACACCTTGAAGGGCAAGCAGCTCTACACGCTCGATCTCGGCGCGCTCGTCGCGGGAAGCCGCTACCGAGGGGACTTCGAGGAGCGTCTGAAGAAAGTGCTGAGGGAGATCCGAACACGAGGCGACACCATCTTGTTCATCGACGAGCTGCACACGCTCGTCGGCGCGGGTGCAGCCGAAGGCGCGATCGACGCCGCGTCGATCCTCAAGCCCATGCTCGCCAGAGGGGAGCTGCAGACGATCGGCGCGACGACGACCGACGAGTACCGCAAGCACCTCGAGAAGGACGCGGCGCTCGAGCGGCGCTTCCAGCCCATCAAGGTCGAAGAGCCGACGCTTGCGCACACGATCGAGATCCTCAAAGGTTTGCGCGAGCGATACGAGCAGCACCACCACGTCACCATCACCGACCAGGCGTTGCTCGCCGCGGCGAACCTCGCGGATCGCTACATCTCGGACCGGTACCTTCCCGACAAGGCAATCGACCTCATCGACGAGGCGGGAAGTCGCCTGCGCATACGGCGCATGTCCACGCCGCCTGAGTACAAGGCGCTCGAGAGCGACATCGAGCGGATCCGCGCGGAGAAAGAAGCCGCGGTCGGAAAGCAGAATTACGAGCTCGCGAAGCGCCTCGCCGACGAAGAACAGGCCAAGCTCGAGCGAAAGACGGCTCTCGAACAGGAGTGGCGTTCCGACGGAGTCGACATGTTCGACGTCGTCGATGAGGACGTCATCGCTGAAGTCCTCGCGAGCTGGACGGGAATCCCCGTCTACAAGCTCACCGAGGAAGAGACGGCGAAGCTCTTGGGCATGGAGGACGAGCTCCACAAGCGCATCGTCGGCCAAAACGACGCGATCGGCTCTTTGAGCAGGGCGATTCGCCGCACGCGCGCCGGCCTCAAGGACCCCAAGCGGCCCTCTGGGTCCTTCATCTTCTTGGGCCCGACGGGCGTGGGCAAGACCGAGCTCGCGAAGGCCCTCGCGGAGCTGCTCTTTGGCGACGAGGACTCCCTCATCCAGCTCGACATGAGCGAGTACATGGAAAAGCACACGGTGAGCCGTCTCGTCGGCTCCCCGCCCGGGTACGTCGGCTACGAAGAAGGCGGACAGCTCACCGAAGCCGTCCGGCGTAAGCCCTTTGCCGTCGTGCTGTTCGACGAGATCGAAAAGGCGCACCCCGACGTCTTCAACGCCTTGCTCCAGATCCTCGAGGATGGTCGGCTCACCGATGCCCAAGGCCGCACCGTGGACTTCAAGAACACGGTGTTGATCATGACGTCGAACCTCGGCACGGCCGATCTGAGAAAAGCGACCGTCGGGTTCTCCAACTCGACAGAAGCCGTCACCTATGAGCGGATGAAGACCAAGGTGCAAGAAGCCCTCAAGGAACACTTCCGCCCGGAGTTCTTGAATCGCATTGACGAGGTCATCGTCTTCCACGAACTCACGATGGACGAAGTTGTAGAAATCGTCGATCTCATGATCCGCCGAGTGCGCGAGCAGCTCGAGAGCCAAGGCATCGGCCTCGAGCTCACGAAGTCGCTCAAGGAATACGTTGCATCGAAGGGCTATGAGCCCGCGCTCGGGGCCCGCCCGTTGCGGCGCGCGATCCAACAGCTCATCGAGGACCCGCTTTCGGAAAAGCTCCTTTGGAAGGAGTTCCGAGTCGGCCAGACGGTCATCGTTGATCTCGAAGACAACGAGGTCGTCTTCCGATCGATCGAGGGCGTCGAGCCGACGTCCCCGGTCGAACTCGCCGGGACGAGCGCAGACTCCTAGGTCAATCGAGCGCCGTGGCGCTCGTGAAGGACGCATCTTTGCGAGCCCCCTAGCGCGCCCCCAATGAGTGTGCCGCGCGGTGCAGCGCAGGCTGTCCGGTCTTCTCTTCGATACGCTGGCCTTGGTGGGAGACGAATCTGTGGCGCCGCTGCGGGAGTTCTTGGTGCAAATCGTTCCCGGCTCGACGCTTCGCGATGGCCTCGATCGAGTGCTGAATGCTCGGATGGGCGCGCTCATCGTGTTCGGCGACAGCCCCGAGGTCCTCGAGATCTGCTCGGGCGGGTTCCATATCGACGCGGAGATGACGCCGCAGCGGCTCTATGAGCTCGCGAAGATGGATGGAGCGATCGTTCTCGATAGCGCGGGAACGCGTATCGCCTGGGCAAACGTCCATCTCCTTCCGGACCCTTCCGCGAAGACGACGGAGACCGGGACGCGCCATCGGACCGCAGAGCGAACGGCGCGTTCGCTCAACGTTGTCGTTGTTTCGGTTTCCGAGGAGATGGGGACGATCACCTTGTATAAGGGAAACGAGCGCTTGCCGCTCGAGTCCTCCGATTCGCTCATCAGCCGCGCGATTCGCATGATGGCGATCCTCGAGCGCTTCAAAGAGCGCTTGGACGAAGCGAACGCGTCGCTCGAAGCCTCTGAGATCGCGGACGTCGTCACGGTGCGAGACGTCGCGTTCGTCATACAGCGCGCGGAGTTGGTCCTGCGGGTCAAGCGCGATATAGCGGTCGTCCTCGACGAGCTCGGTGAGCAGGGTCGCCTGCTGCACCTCCAGTTCGACGAGCTCGTCGTCGGGGTCGCCGAAGGTCAGCTCCTTGTTATTGAGGATTACCTCGTCGATGAGAACACGCGAGCCGCCGTGGAGGTCCTCGACCGCGTCGCTTCAATCCTGACCGAAGAGCTCATGTCGCTCACCCGCATCGTTGACGCGATATCGCCGCGCGGCAAGGCGCTCGGCCTGGACGACGGCGTCGAAGCCCGTGGGATTCGCCTGTTGCGCCAGGTTCCCCAGGTGTCAGACGAACTCGCGGTGCGCCTCGTGGCCCATTTCGGGAGCCTTCACAAGCTCGTGCGGGCCCCCCTCAGGTCCTTCGTCGAGGCCACGGACATGACCGAGTCCGACGCCGAGCTGATCAAGGCAGAAATTGCTCGTCTCGCGCAATCGAGGATCCTCGAGCGCCTGGACTGAACGTCGCGTGAAGACGCGACGTGCGTGGCGAGTCGGTGCTGCCCAAGCGGTACAATAGGTATTCGGTCAATGAGGGTTTTGAGCGAACGCGGGCGCGCACCGGGATCACTCGGTGGACCGTGATCATTGGGAACATGCGAGGAGACGCTCAGTGTTTGATGTTGGTGACAAGGTCGTCTATCCCCATCACGGTGCCGCGGTTGTCGAGAAGAGAGAAATGCGGGAGGCCTTCGGTGAAAAGCGTGAGTACCTCGTCTTGCGCCTCGCATACGGAGATTTGACCTTGATGGTCCCCTCGGACAACACCGACGAAGTGGGCTTGCGCGAGGTCATCAACGACGAAGAGGTCGAAGAAGTCTTCGCTGTGCTGCGCAAGAAAGAGGCGCGCATGCCGACGAACTGGTCTCGGCGCTACAAGAACCACGTCGAAAAGCTCAAGTCCGGTGACATCTACCAAGTTGCCGAGGTCGTGCGTAATCTCTCGATCAGGGACAAGGACAAGGGCTTGTCAGCTGGGGAAAAGCGCATGTTGAACCGCGCGCGCCAGATCCTCGTCTCCGAGCTCACCTTCGCGATCGGTGTTAGTGAAGCCGAGGCTGAGGAGCGGCTCGACTCCACCCTTCCCTAACAAAGGGAGCGTGGTACCCGTGTCGGTTGCGACGTGGGCGGTCGTTGTCGCGGGCGGCGATGGTCGTCGCTTTGGCCGCCCAAAGCAGTTCGAGCTTCTCGCTGGTCGCCTCGTCGTCGCTTGGGCGGTCGACGCCGCGCGATCTGTATGTGAAGAGGTCGTGCTCGTCTTGCCGGGCGATTCGCTCGACGAACCTTCCTATCGCTGTGACGCGTCGATCGTGGTTGCCGGTGGATCGACCCGTTCGGCCTCGGTCCGGGCTGGCCTTCGCGCGATTCCTAGCGACACCGAAGTTGTCGTCATACACGACGCCGCACGCCCCCTTGCCACGAGCGCGTTGTTCCGCGCCGTCATCTCAGCTGTTCGAGAAGGCGCAGACGCAGCAGTGCCGGGGCTTGCCGTCGCCGACACGTTGAAGCGCGTGGAAGGCGGCCACGTCGTAGAGACGATAGGACGCCACAATCTCGTGAGCGTTCAGACTCCGCAGGCCTTCAGGTTCGCAACACTGTGCGAGGCCCATCGCGGCAATCCCGAGGCAACCGACGACGCGGGCCTTGTCGAAGCGATCGGCGGGACGGTCACAGTTGTCGCCGGCGAGCCGCGCAACATCAAGTTGACCGAGATGTCAGACCTCGCGCTGTTCGAGTCATGGCTCACGCCTTTCGGTGAGACATCGCGGTGAGCGAACAACGCATTGGCCTAGGAGTGGACGTCCACCGCTTTTCCTCCGATGAGTCCTCGTCGCGCCCACTTGTTCTCGGTGGGGTCACCTTTGATGGGGAACGCTCCCTTGTAGGACACAGTGATGCCGATCTCATTGCGCATGCGCTGAGCGACGCGATCCTTGGCGCGGCCGGACTCGGTGATCTCGGTAGCCACTTCCCTGACACCGATGAGGAATGGCGCGACGCAAACAGTCTCGAGCTGCTCGCCTCGTGCGCGGCGCGCGCGAAAACAGACGGATGGCGGCTTGTGAACGGGGATTGCACGCTCGTCGCCGAACGCCCGAAGCTCGCTCCACACCGAGAGGAGATGATCGCGCTTCTGTCATCAGCCGCGGGCGGTCCTGTCCACGTGAAGGCAAGTCGCCCAGAGGGCCTTGGAAGCCTTGGGCGCGTCGAGGGCCTCGCATGCCTCGCGATCGTTCTCCTCGACCGCTGAAAAAGAGGGCGCCTCAAGCTCCCGCTTTGAGCCCCCGAGGCGCGAGGTCAGAGCGCGGGCGTGGACCAAAGCGCGCAGACAAGGGAATTGGCGGAGAGCAACTCGAAGGTCGACAAGCAGTACGCGAGCTGTTACGCGCGTCAAAGCGCGAGGTGCGCGAAGTCCTCATCGAAGAACAGCGTGACCCTTCACCGATTCTCGAAGAGATCGTCGAGCTCGCGACAACATCCGGTGTGACCTTGCGCTTCGTCTCGAGCCAGGAGCTCAGCGAGCGCTCGCGCACGGAGGTCCCCCAGGGGGTCATCGCGTACGCCCGCGGCCTCGAGCCCACGTCCTTAGAGGACCTCGCAGATATGGTCAAGGCCGGTGGGTCCCCGGGGTTCGTTGTTGTCCTTGACAAGGTGTCGGACCCGCACAACATCGGTGCCATCATGCGAAGTGCGTTGTCCTTTGGCGCTAGGGGGATCGTATTGCCCGCTCATGGAGCGTCGTGTGTCACCCCAACGGTCGCGAAGGCTGCCGCGGGAGCGATCGAGCACCTTGAGATCACGCTCGTCCCGGGAACTGCGGGCGCCCTCGTCGAGCTGCGGAGGGCATCGATCTGGACGGTCGGCCTCGATGCGAGCGGGCCAATTGATCTTGAGGAATGCGCGGTCTTAGGTGAGCCGCTTGCTCTCGTCATCGGATCTGAAGGCCGCGGTCTCGCGCCCCTGGTGCAAAGCCGCTGCGACGTCGTGGCGCGCATTGCACTATTTGGGCCGCTCGCTTCTCTGAACGCCGCGACCGCAGGAGCGATCGCGTGCTATGTCGTCTCAAAGGCGCGGCAATGAACGCGAACTTCAATGGGGCCTCATTCGCCCATTCATCTTGTTGGCGCGAGCCTACGAGCGGCTCTCGATGGGCACATAGGATCGCTCCGCGCATCCCGTGTAGATCTGACGCGGTCGGGCGATCTTTGAATCCTTGGCGAGCATTTCCTTCCAGTGTGCAAGCCATCCCGAGGTGCGCGCGATGGCGAAAAGCACGGTGAACATGTCAAGGGGGAACCCCATCGCCTGGTAGATGAGACCCGAATAGAAATCCACGTTCGGGTACAGCTTTCGCGAAATGAAGTAGTCATCCGCCAAAGCGACCTCTTCAAGTTTGAGCGCGATGTCCAACAACGGGTTCTTGCCTGTCACCTCGAAAACCTCGTAGGCAACGTCGCGGATGATCTTTGCCCGCGGGTCGTAGTTCTTATAGACGCGGTGACCGAAACCCGAAACACGACCATGGCCCGCCTTTATCGCGCCGATGAACGCCGGAACGTCCTCGAGGGATCCGATCGAGCTGAGCATCTTCAACACGGACTCGTTCGCGCCCCCGTGCAGTGGCCCATAGAGTCCGGCCGCCGCTGCAGCACAAGCAGAATAGGGATCGGCTTGGGACGACCCAACGACGCGCATGGTCGTTGTCGAACAGTTCTGCTCGTGGTCGGCGTGCAAGATGAACAAGAGGTCGATCGCGCGAATGAGAACAGGGTTGCCTCAAAGCGCGGTTCTGTGGTCTTCCACATCATCGAGAGGAAGTTCGCCGGGAAACTCAGCTCGTCGTCTGGATAGACGAACGGCATGCCACGGCTGAACCGGTATGCAGCAGCTGCGAGCGTCGGGCTCTTCGCGATGAGCCGGGTGATCTGCATCTCACGGTTTGACTCGTCAAAGACGTTCTTTGCTTCGGGATAGAACGTCGAGAGCGCGGCGAGTGCCGAAACGAACATCCCCATCGGGTGCGCGTCGTAGTGGAATCCCTCCAAGAAGCGCTTGCGTACGTTCTCGTGGATGAAGGTGTGCGTCGAGATGTCCTTGACCCATTTGGCATACTGCGCGGACGTGGGTAGCTCGCCGTTCAAAAGGAGATAGGCGACCTCGAGGTACGTCGATTTCTCCGCGAGCTCGGCGATGGGGTAACCGCGGTAGTGGAGGATTCCCTGTTCGCCGTCGATGTAGGTAATCGCGCTCTCGCACGCCGCGGTCACAGAGAACCCAGGGTCGTAGAACCACACGCCAGGCAAGAGCTTGGAGAAATCGGCTGCGCTCACGCCACCGTCGATGATCGGGATCTCGATCGACGCGCCCGTGCGATTGTCGGTAATCGTCACAGAATCTGGCAAGCCGTGTTCCCCCTCGTCATTGTGCGTCATTCCCAAGTTTTCTGATCCTAGGGCCGGCCGGGCCATGGCACTAGCTCACAAAGCACATGCCAGGGCAGTCTTTTGGCACAAGGCAAGATCTGCGCGTCGCGCGCCTTCGCGCGTTCTACCTTGAGAATTGGCGCGACCCGAGCCAAAGGAAGCTTCCGAGATCGACCTCAAGAGGCCGAAGCGGTCGGGCTCCTCTTGACCAAAGAGGCGGTCTTTGTGCCCTTGGGTCGCCGCGATCGGGCGATTTGTGCTCAATGTGCTGGGAGTTTTCCGCGCGACCAGGAGATCACCGCCGCGATGAGGCAGATGACGATGGCAAAGATGAACGCTTCATGAAGACCGTTGCGAAAGGGTTCGGTGATGATGTGCGGAAAGAATTCCCGGCCCGTGATGATCGCCACCTTGGCCGGGGGAAGCTTTGCGAGCACGGATGGTCCGAGGAGCTCTCGCATGGGGTTGTAACCCAAGAAGGCGGCGAAGATGACGGCCACCGGCGGGAGGTGGCTCACCTGGCTGATCGCCGCGCTCGGGACACCGAGCGCTCCGAGTTTGGTCGCGAAGGACCGGGGAAGCGAGGAGGACAAGCCGGCGATCATGAGGGAGAAGAAGATCCCGATCGAAAGCACCTGTGAGGCGTTCTGGAACGTCGTGTTCATCGCGCCGCCAGCCCCCCGGTGCTGTGCTGGGAGGCTGTTCATGACACCGGCGCGGTTTGGCGCGAGGAAGGCCCCTTGGCAAAGGCCGAAGAAGAAGAGGACGAGCGCGAAGACGGGGTAGGAGAAATCGATGGGAACGGCGAGCAAAAGGCCGAAGGCGCAGGCTTGGCCGATCATCCCCATCGTCGCGAGCGGACGCGGCCCAACGCGATCGGAGAAGTAGCCCGACAGCGGACCTGCGACGAGGAATCCGAAGGTGAGCGGGAGGACGTAGATGCCCGCGACGAACGGCGTGCGGGCGAAGCTGTAGCCGTGTTCAGGGAGCCAGATGCCCTGAAGCCAGATGACGAGCATGAACATGAGCCCACCGCGCGCGACGCCTGAGAGCAGCGTCGAGATGCTCCCGCCCGTAAAGGCGCGAATCCGGAAGAGTCGGAGTCGGAACATCGGATGATCGATGTTCTTTTCGATGTAGACGAACAAAAAGAGCAGTGCCACGCCGCCGGTGAGCGATGCGAGGACGAGAGGGCTCATCCAACCCGTCGGGTCCTTGCCGTACGGCTCGATCCCGTAGGTGATTCCGACCATCACACCGATGAGCCCAAGAGCAAAGGTGACGTTGCCCCACCAGTCCAATTTGCTCGGTCGCCGTTCCCCGCGCTCTTCGAGCTTCATGTATGCCCAGACTGTGCCGAACAGACCAATGGGAACAGAGATCAAAAAGACAAGTCTCCAATCGATCGGAGCGAGCAGTCCTCCGAGCACGAGTCCGATGAACGTGCCGCTTATCCCGGCGATGTTGTTGATCCCAAGTGCGAGACCGCGTTGGTTTGAGGGGAACGCGTCGGTGATGATCGCGCCGGACTGAGAGAACAACAGTGCTGCCCCCACACCTTGGAAGATGCGCATGACGTCGAGATACAGCGCTCCGCCCTGACCGGTTTGCCAGGTGATCGTGAGCATGAGCGAAAAGAACGTGTATACGGCAAAGCCGAGGTTGTATAGCTTCACTCGGCCGTAGATGTCACCGAGGCGGCCAAAGTTGACAACCAAGACACTCGTGGCGACGGCGAATCCGAGCATCATCCAGAGCAAATACACACTGTTTGCAGGCAACAAAGGGTTGAGACGAATACCGCGAAAGATGTCCGGCATGGCGATGAGCGTGATCGAAGTGTCAATCGATCCCATCAGCACGCCAAGGGTCGCGTTCGACAAAGCGACCCACTTGTAGCGATCTGGTCGCACGGTCGCCATGGTGTAGTGCTCTTCACCCATTCGGGCTCGCGCGGCCGTGTGTCGCGAGCCTGACGGGTCGTGCATTGCGCTTAGCCTAGCGAAGGAGAGAATTCATGAAGCTCTCATGAAGGCGAGCAATCGGCTTAGCCTGTCTCTTTTCAGACAGCCCTCATGAGTCCACCATGACGTCAGGTGCCATCGGTGAAGTTATATCGCCATACGTTCGTTTCTCTGCGGACGAAGCCGTGTTTTTCATAGAGGAGGTTTGCTTCTTGCCGCGACGGGCGAGAGGTGAGGTCCACGGTACGGGCTCCCCGCTCGTGCGCTATGTCCAAAGCGGCGTTGACCAAGGCAGAGGCGATCCCTTGGCCTCGGTGTTTCTCATCGACGACGACATCTTCGATCCATGCCCGCGTCCCGGTCGGGATCGAGAAAATGGCAAGCGACGTCGTTCCGACGACGTCATGTCGCTCCGTTCTGGCGATGAGCAGGAAGGTGTTCGGGTTGTCGATGACCGCCTTCAGTCGCTCGGAATCAAGGTGCGCACTCGAAGAGAGCTGAGCGAGAAGGGAAACGAGGCCATCGAGCACCTCGGGCGTTACCTCGCGCACCTGCTCGATCGCACAGGGGTTGTTCGACATGTCGCGACACACTAGCGAGGGTGCGACACAAGCGTCGGCTTGCGAGGACTTGAGCCAATTCGTGACGGTAGGCTCCGTTTTAGAACCGGAGGTCCGAGATGATGTCGATGAGGTCGGATGGCAAGCACGAGCGCAGCAAGCCGCTTCGGTTCCTCGCGCGCAGGCGACCAGGCGCTTTGGAACGTTCGGAGCTTCGCCCACGAGCTTCTCATCGTGTTCTCGTTGCGGCTTTTGAGGGATGGAACGATGCCGGGGAGGCCGCGTCGTACGCCGCGACGTTCCTCGCGCGCTCTTGGGGAGCAATTCCCGTCGCGGAGATAGACGCTGAGGAGTACTTTGATTTCACAGAGGTCCGCCCCGAGACGTCCATCGTCGATGGTGCGATTCGTAAGATCGTATGGCCTACGACGACGTTCTCGCTTGCATCGGCTCCTTCTGGCGAACGTATGACGCGTGACGTCATCTTGTTGCGCGGTCCGGAGCCACAACTTCGGTGGAAGTCCTATTGCGAGTCGATCATCTCGTTCTGTCACCGTTTCGGCGTCGAGAGCGTGCTCTGTCTCGGCGCGTACCTGTCTGAGGTGACGCACAGTCATCCCGTTCCTATCAGCGGGTCCTCAGGCGACGAACGGCTCGAAGTACGCGACGGGGTGTCGCCGTCGCTGTATGAGGGTCCGACGGGAATCGTCGGCGTGCTCGGGGCAGCGTTGACGCGATCGGGGATTTCGAACGCGTCTGTGTGGGCGAGCGTCCCGTGCTACTCACTTCCGGTGTCGGCAAAGGCGGCGCTCGCGCTCGTAAACACCGCCACACGCCTGCTAGGGCGTTCTGTTGATGCCACCGGTTTGGCGAAAGAAGCGGCCGACTACGAGCGACGGATGGATGAGCTTGTGCGAGAAGACGAGAACGTCGCCGCATATGTCGCGCGCATCACCGAAATGGAAGATCAGATCGGTTCGGAGCCTTCCACTGAGGGACTGGCCGAAGAGATCGAGCGCTACTTGCGCGACGGTCGCTCGGGCTGATCAGCGTTTCGCCAGACCGGTTCGCGTGGCCGATCGAAATAGACGTCGATCGGGTCTCCCGAGATGGCCCTAAAGGCATGATCCACCCACCCTTTGCGCCAGCCTGCCAAGGGTTCGGGGAGATGGGACCTTGAAAAGAACCCGAGGTCTGAGCATTCGAGTGGGTGTTTGTGGAGCGACCCGCCGACGACAGTGCAATGAAAGACGAGCGAATAAAGTGGCGTCTTTGACATTCCGAACTGCATCCCATCAACGATCATGGCCAGTCGCTTCACTTCGACCTCCATACCTGTTTCCTCTCTGACCTCTTTGACCGCGATCTCGGCAGCCGAGTAGCCGATGTCTGCCCATCCAGTTGGGAACAACCACATGCCTGAATCCGCGCGCTGTATGAGCAAGAGCTCCGACTTCTCATTTCCGACAAGGGCTCCGACGGCAACGCGGGGCGTCTTGTAGCCCGCAACGCCCGGGATGACGTCTTTCATCCACTCTCGAACGATGACCTCCGTACTCTTTTGTTCTCCCTCGTGTCCAAGGGCCAAGAATCGCTCGTTTGCCACGGAGGAGATGTCAGCCGCGATCTTCAGGATCTCCTCGAAGCGCTCGCGCTCATACAGGCTCTTCGTGAAGGCGAGGCCGGTGCGTGCGCACGCGGACAGGCTCTCGCTCCAGCGCAGGAGGTCAGAAAGGGGGGGATCGTCGTTTGACACCGACTCGGACGCTACCGCCGGTTCAATCGGGCGCGCCGCGCCGAAAGGTCCCTCGATGTTTCTTCGCGCTCGAGCTCAGAGCGTGTGCGACGATTGAACGATGGCTGTTCGAGACAATTGTCGCCACTACGTGATGCAAACGGTGCGCACGGGTGATCGTGTCGAGCGCTGCCGGCTCGGCGTGAATGAAGTCGTGCCCTTCGGCTGTCCGGACGGTTGCGTGTTCTTCGAGCCCCGGTCGACATCGACCGCTGGTTGGCAAGTTGGCGAGGACCAGCGGAACAGGCCGGACAAGGAACGTTGAAGGCTTAACCCTCGAGCAAGTCCGATTGGAGCTCGACGCGTACCCCAGTCGAGTTCAGCCAGGCGATCGCCTCATCGATGGCAGCCGGGTTCCCGTCGAGTTCGCACAGGATCCACCCCGAGTCCTCCTCGACGTTCGCGCGCCGGATGTTCGCCTCGACGTCAAAACGCTTGGCGAGGCGCGAGACCACCGGCTCGCGCACGAGCTGCTCAGGAAAGACCAGCCGTACGTGCACGCTCATATGTCATCACCATAGGCAGGCCCGGGCGCGCGGTCGGTCTCTTTGACCTCAAGAGCTGCTCGGGAAAGGTTGCCCGAGCGAAAACCCTCGAGGTCCAAGGTGCAATAGCGATACCCGGCAGACCGAATCGCGCGAACGATCTGTTCGCGTTGGGATATCGCGCGTACGAGCTCGTGTTCTTCAAGCTCGATGCGCGCGCAATCGCCATAGTGGCGGACACGCAGCTGAACGAAGCCGAGATCCCTAAGTGCATGCTCGGCTCGTTCGACTTGGCTGAGAGCCCGGAGCGTCACCGGTGTGCCGTGTGGGATTCGAGAAGCCAAGCACGCGGCAGCGGGCTTGTCCCATGTCCGCAGACCGAGTGAGCGCGAAACATCACGCACCATCGACTTCGTGAAGTTCGCATCGAGAAGTGGGAAAACTGCACCGCGTTCTCGTGCGGCCTGTTGTCCGGGCCGGTGATCCGAAAGATCATCGACGTTCACCCCGAGTGCAATGGTTGCATTCTCAGCCCTGGCTAATGGAGCAAGGACATCCATGAGCTCGGCCTTGCAGTGGTAGCAGCGGTTCAAGTCATTTGCCTGATAGTTCGTGTCACTTAGTTCGTTGGTTGTGGCAAAGCGGTGGCGCAGTCCCCAGGTCTTCGCCAAGTTCTCGCAATCATCCTTCTCGCTGGTCGCGAGTGACGGAGACACTGCGGTCACACAGAGAACGCGATCGCTCCCCAAGGTCTTTGTCGCGACGTACGCGACGAGAGAAGAATCCGCGCCGCCGGAGAACGCGACGACGACGCGGTCGAGGAGCGCGAGCCTTTCTTCCAAGCGCATGAGTGGGCCAGTGCGAACGGGCTCGGTCGAAAGTGCGGACATCTAACGGAGCCCGATGAGGGAGAAGACCTCGGTGGGCGTTCCGACAGTGCCGTAGAGGAAGGGACCGAAATCCGCATACCGCGCCGACGCTTCGTCAAAGCGCATGGTGTAAACGCAATCCTTTATGTCATCGGGGGTGCGCCCAAAGAGCGTGACGCCCCATTCGTAATCATCGAGCCCGGTAGATCCCGTGATGAGCTGCACGATGCGCCCGGCAAATGTTCTGCCGACGCGCCCGTGCCCAGCCATGAGCGACGCTCTTTCCTCGTAAGGAAGCAGGTACCAGTTGTTCGTCTCGTCACGGCGCTTCGACATCGGATAAAAGCAGAATGCGGGCATGACCTTTGGCGGGAGCACGGGATGAAGTCGGGCTTCCCGTGCGCCTTTCGGAATGCCCTTCGCGTACTCCGATACTTCGGTTCGCGAGACGTAGGAGTAAAGGAGTGTGCATCCAGCCCGCACGACATCATTCTGCAGGGCGCGCAACGTCTCAAAAGACGGGCCGAGGCCCATAACCGCAAGGTCGCCGCGGTGACCCAAGAGCGCGACGGTGACGACCGAATGCGATGCCGCCTGGCAGGACTTGAACGCAAGATCGAGTGCGTCGACGTCCGTCGCGGAGCTAGTCGACAAGAACAAGTGACAAACCGCCCACGTTTCATCCGCGGCTTCGTCTTTCCCCGAGGTTCCCGCTTCGTGCTTCTCGCGTGCCGCATGTGGTGCGCTTTCCATGGGGTAAGTCTAGGAGCCTTTGCGGTCTCCTCCTCCGGTCCGAACGCGACGACGGGGCGCTCTTTGTCGAGCGCCCCGTGTCACATCAGGTTTTCACCGGGCCGGGGCCCGGCCTGAGGATCCGGCCTAGAAGTCGTCCATCCCGCCACCGCCGCCCATCGCCGGGGCAGGGTGCTCTTCGGGCTTGTCGACGACGACTGCCTCGGTCGTGAGGAACAGCGCCGCGATCGAAGCCGCGTTTTGGAGCGCAGAGCGCGTCACCTTGGCCGCATCGATGACCCCCGCTTTGAAGAGGTCTTCGTACTGACCGGTCTGGGCGTTCAAGCCCTCGGCTTTGTTCGTGAGGTGACGGACCTTGTCGACCACGACGCCTCCTTCGAGGCCCGCGTTCACCGCGATCTGCTTGAGCGGCTCTTCGACGGCGCGTGCCACGATGCGTGCCCCCGTGGCTTCGTCGCCCTCGAGCTTCTCGGCGAGATCGAGGATGACCTGTTGGGATCGGAGCAATGCAACGCCGCCTCCGGGGACGACTCCTTCTTCGATTGCTGCTTTTGTCGTCGAAACGGCGTCTTCGATGCGGTGCTTCTTCTCCTTGAGCTCAACTTCCGTCGCCGCGCCGACCTTTATGACTGCGACGCCGCCGGCGAGTTTCGCGAGGCGCTCTTGGAGCTTCTCGCGGTCATAGTCCGAATCGGTGTTCTCGATCTCGGTCTTGATCTGGTTGATCCTTCCCTTGATGTCGGCTTCGGTACCCGCACCTTCGACGATGGTCGTCTCGTCCTTGGTGATGACGACCTTGCGCGCCCGTCCGAGGAGGTCGACCGTCACGTTCTCGAGCTTGAGGCCGACGTCTTCGGTGACGACCTGACCGCCCGTGAGTGTCGCGATGTCTTGGACCATGGCCTTGCGTCGCTCGCCAAAGCCCGGGGCTTTGACTGCGGCGGACTTGAAGGTCCCACGAATCTTGTTCACGACGAGGGTCGCCAGGGCTTCGCCCTCGACGTCCTCCGCGATGATGACGAGGGGCTTGCCCGTTTGCATGATCTTTTCGAGCAGGGGCAACAAGTCACGTACGGCCGAGATCTTCTGGCCGTAGAGCAAGATGTAGGGGTCCTCGAGGACGGCCTCCATACGGTCTGGATCGGTCGCGAAGTACGGCGCGATGTATCCCTTGTCAAAGCGCATCCCTTCGACGAAGTCCATCTCCATGCCAAAGGTCTGGGATTCCTCGACGGTGATGACGCCGTCCTTGCCCACCTTGTCGATCGCTTCCGCGATCATCGATCCGATCTCACTGTCCGCGGCCGAAATCCCCGCGACCTGGGCGATCTGGTCCTTCGAGTCGGTCTCCTTCGCGATGTCCTTGAGGTAGCCGACCGCCGCCTCGACTGCCGCCTCGATGCCTTTCTTCAGCGACATCGGGTTCGCCCCGGCGGCAACGTTGCGCAGTCCCTCGTGAACGAGAGCTCCTGCGAGCACGGTCGCCGTGGTCGTGCCGTCGCCTGCGACGTCGTCCGTCTTCTTTGCGACTTCCTTGACGAGCTCGGCCCCGACTTTCTCATAGGGGTCCTCAAGCTCGATGTCCTTTGCGATGGACACGCCGTCATTCGTGATCGTCGGCGCGCCCCACTTCTTCTCCAATACGACGTTGCGACCCTTTGGGCCGAGCGTGACCTTTACGGCATCGACCAGCTGGTTCATGCCGCTCTCGAGCGCCCTTCGGGCTTGCTCGTCGAAGGCGATCAACTTCGGCATTTGTGACGTCCTCCCTCCGCTGCCCGGCAACCGGGCATTAGCACTCTCATTCCTTGAGTGCTAATAGCAAACCACGTGGCGGACGGTCATGCAACCCGGCACCTACGAGCTGGTCTCCTAGCCGCCGGCGACCGCTGGGACGATTGAGAGCGTCTGGCCATCTTTGATCGAGGTGTTCAACCCATCCAAGAAACGCACGTCCTCGTCGTTCAAGAAGAGGTTGACGAAGCGACGCAGCCCGGCCCGGTCGTCCAAGATGCGCTCGCCAAAGCCTGGGTACGCGAGGTCGAGCGCGCCGATCGCCTCAGAAACCGTCGTCGCCTCGACGAGGACTTCGCCCTCGCCGCCGGTCAATTGCCGGAGCTGGGTTGGGATTCGTATGGTGACGCTCATCTCGTCCTCGCCTTCTCCGCGAATGATTCATAACCCGTCGACGCGAACCCCTCGAGCGTCGCAGCGATGGTATCCGTTGGGCCGGCGGTGTCGCCCAAGGCTTCGACCGTCTTCAATCCGTTGCCCGTGATGTAGGCGACGACGCGCTCGTCTTTGCGCACGATGCCTCGTTGCGCGAGCTTCGCGAGGCACGCGATTGTGACTCCGCCAGCGGTCTCCGCAAAGATCCCTTCGGTGCGCGCGAGCAGGCGGATACCTTCGAGGATCTCCGCGTCGGTCGCCTTCTCGAGCGCGCCACCGGTGCTGCGCACGGCTTCGAGCGCATACCACCCGTCGGCCGGGTTGCCGATGGCGAGGGATTTTGCGATGGTGTTCGGCCGCACGGGCACGATGTGGTCGGCGCCTTGCTCGAAGGCGGTCGTGACCGGCGAGCAACCATCGGCCTGTGCCCCGGAAATGCGTACGGAGTCGCCTTCGTGGACGAGTCCGACGAGATCGAGTTCTCTGAATCCCTTGCGGATCTTCGTGAGCTGACTTCCCGAGGCAATCGGCACGACGACGTGATCGGGCACGGTCCAACCGAGTTGTTCAGCCACTTCGAAGGCGAGGGTCTTCGAGCCCTCCGAATAGTACGGCCGCACATTGACGTTGACAAAGGCCCAATCGGTGTGCTCGCTCGCGAGTTCTGCGCACAGCCTATTGACGTCGTCGTAATTGCCCTTGACCGCGACGAGGCGGCCACCGAAGACCGCGGTCGTCGCGATCTTCACCCGCTCGAGATCAGTCGGTATGAAGACGATCGATGCCATCCCGGCGCGCGCGGCATGAGCAGCGACGGAGTTCGCAAGGTTGCCCGTCGATGCGCACGCGGCGACCTTGAAGCCGAGCTCGCGGGCCTTGCTCAGGGCCACCGAGACAACCCGGTCCTTGAAGGACCCTGTTGGATTGCGTGTGTCGTCTTTTAGGTACAGCTCACCGAGTCCGAGCTCCGCGGCGAGTCGCTCGGCACGAACGAGCGGAGTGAACCCAGCACCCAAGTCAATGGACGATGGTGTTGCAGTCGGGAGCAGATCGACATAACGCCAAATCGTAGGGGGCCCTTTTGCGATGGACGCCTTTGATATGGAAGCGGCGATCGCGTCGTAGTCATAGGCGACTTCAAGTGGCCCGAAGCAAAAGTCACAGACGTGCAATGCCTCGACGGGAAAGGTGCGGCCACATTCCCGACAGCGCAAACTCTCGACGATTGCCACGGCGAACTCCTCATCGGTCGGGCATTGGCACCTGGTGTGTCCTATGGCGCAAGCGCCTTTCGTCCACTGGTTGCCGCGGCGTCAAAGGGCCCGTCCCTCAGCCGCTCTAGATGGTGATGTCGACATTCTCCCCGACGAAAGCGCTCGCGTCAACGCGCGCTCAGCTCGGGACCTTGACGCCGACGTTGCTGGTGTGTCCGGCTCCGGCGATGATGGGTGCAATGGTGAAGTCAAGCGCTGGGATCCTGACGTTCGGCCACGCCGAGTTTTCGAGCTACTCGGTGAAAGACATGAAAGGTGACCGATCGATTTCGGTCATCATCCCCGCGCGTGACGAGGAGCGGACCGTTGGGGGCGTGGTGTCGGTGGTGCGCGACGTCCTCATCGAGCGACTGGGGATTGTCGATGAGCTGCTCGTCGTCGACGACGGTTCCACCGATGCGACCGCGCTCGTGGCGACGAGCGCGGGCGCGCGTGTGATCGAGGCCGTACCGCGATCAGCAGAGCTCGGTGCGCCGATCGGACTCGGGAAGGGCGGGGCGATGCGACGCGGGCTCGAGGCGAGCACCGGTGAGTTCGTCGTCTTTTTGGATGCCGACGTCACGAACACCAAACCGCATTTCGTGACCGGCCTTCTCGGGCCCTTGCTCGCCGACGACGGTGTCGCGTTGGTGAAGGGCTTTTATCGACGGCCCTTCCACGGGGGGCGCACCGGCGGCGGCCGCGTGACCGAACTCACGGCACGTCCGGTCATATCCCTGTGCTTTCCCGAACTTGTTGGCGTTCACCAGCCGCTCGCGGGGGAAACCGCCTCCCGGGCTTCGGTGTTGCGGGGCCTTTCTTTCGAGCCGGGATACGGCGTCGAATTGGGAATGCTCATCGACGTCGTCGCGCAGTACGGGATACAGGGCATCTCCCAGGTCGACCTCGGGGTGCGCACACATCGCAACCGCCCGCTCGCCGAGCTCGGCCCGCAGGCCACCGAGGTGCTTTCCGCAGCGCTCCAGCGCGTCCGTGTCATCGCGCACGAGCCTTTCTAGAAGCGATAGAAGACGAGGCGGCGATTGCGAAATGAGGTGCGCGTGAAAGACCTCATCGTCGTGTCGAACCGGGGGCCGGCGATCCTTCGACGCGACGACAACACCTTCGCGTTGGCCTACGGCGCCGGTGGGCTTGCACCGAGTCTCGCTCATGCTCTGGTGGGAACGAGCGCGCTGTGGATTGCGGCCCCGATGACCGAGCTCGAACAGCGCGTCTGCGCGAGCGGAGAACCCGTAGCCCTGACGGATCACCTCGAGTGTGGCTTTGTCGATCCCTCACGGGCATCGGAGACGTCTTCTTACCGGGTGATCGCGAACGAGATCTTGTGGTTCTTGTACCACGGGATCTTCGACACGGTGCACCGGCCGATCTTCAACGCTCGCTTGTACGAAGCCTGGGAGGGCTATCGCGCGTACAACCGACTCTTCGCCGAGATGGTTGCGCGCCATGCATCCGAGGGAGCGACGGTTGTCGTGAACGACTATCACCTTTCGCTCATGGGACATGACCTCGCGCAGCTTCGTCCGGATCTGAGAACCGTGCACTTTTCGCACACGCCGTTTTGTTCTCCCGATGAACTGCGCATCTTGCCGGAAGTGTTCTCAAAGGAACTCCTAGCGGGTCTGTCCTCATTTGGCGCGTGCGGGTTCCACACGAGGCGCTGGGCGGATGCCTATCGTGACTGTGCGCGAGCCCTTTTTGGAAGGACGCCCACGGCCTTTGTTGCACCGCTCGGTGTCGATGCAAAGGCGCTCGAGAGAGTTGCGTCACTTCCTTCGGTGGTCTCGCGTCGCGATGCTTTGCTCGACGAGCTCGACGGACGCCGATGCATCGTGAGGTGCGATCGCATCGAGTTGTCGAAGAACGTCGAGCGGGGATTTCTCGCGTTCGAGGAGCTCTTGGCGAAGGATGCAACATGGCACGACCGGGTCGTCTTCATTGCACGCATGTACGCCTCTCGCGAGGACTTACCCGAGTACCTCGCGTATCGCGCTGAGATCGAACACATCGTCGAACGGGTCAACGATCGCTTCGCGACATCGTCGCGTCCTGCGGTGATGCTTGCCATCGGTGATGAGTACGAGAGTTCTATGGCCGCGTTGTCAATTTCCGACGTGCTCTTGGTGAACCCGATCCGAGACGGCATGAACCTCGTCGCGAAAGAAGGCGTGCTCTTGAATGGGCGCGACGGAGTCCTCGTGCTCTCACGCGAGGCAGGAGCCTTCGCGGAACTCGGCAAGGCAGCGCTCGGGATTTCCCCCTTCGATGTGAGTGGAACCGCTGTGGCGATGCACACCGCCTTGACGATGCCTGCCGTCGAAAGAAGCGCGCGCGCAAACAACCTCGCGAAGCGAGCGGCAGCGCATCCCCCGAAGACGTGGATCAAAAGTGTCATAGGCCACGCAAGGAGAGCTCCGGCCCGGCGTCGTTGACCATACGCGCAGGAGCGAGGATCCGCTGGTCGTCAGGATTCGGCGGAATGCACTGAGGCGAGTCTGGACAAGAACGAGATCGCTTCGCGCGGGCAATCGAGCACGAGGTCTGCTGAAGCGATGAGAGCTTCGGGTGCCTCGTTGCTGTTGATCGCAATCCGCACCGCGACGATTGGGTGCTTGGAGGCGAGACGATCGAGCGCCTCAAA
>Ga0181518_10000277_pt1 | contig 59440 bp, 38 predicted proteins | sample PEATcosm2014_Bin_28_FD_119751 | JGI IMG/M metagenome (GOLD analysis project Ga0181518, IMG submission 119751) | Peatland microbial communities from MTU Mesocosm Facility, Houghton, MI, USA - PEATcosm2014_Bin01_60_metaG | ecosystem: Environmental > Terrestrial > Soil > Wetlands > Peat | place...
CCGGTATCGGATCGGTCTCGCAGTCCGCGACGGGCGGATCATTGCCAGCCAACGCGACGCTGCGCGTGGCTATCTGCGCGATAGATTCAAGCGGGCTTCCTTCGGCCCCGTCGAATATCGCCATCATCGGAACCTCGGCCTCTGGAACGGACACGTTCACCTTGGAAGGCATCACCTGGCCGGCGGTCGCGGGTCTCGTTTCTTACGTGCTATTCGTCGCGACGCAGGACGATCTGATTTGCGCGCAGGCCACCGGAACACTGACGGCGGGCGCAAACAACACCTACACGCCCGGCACGATCACGTTCGCCGGGCCGCTGGTGCGCTCGACGTGGGCCCTGCCGTCGCCCTACGTCAGCAAGGTCCGATTGAAGGCCAAGCATGAGATTCACGGTGGGATCATCGGTGGGTCCATCGACAGCGTGTCGGCTGGCGCGCTGGTCACTGGGTATCTCCAGGGCGCGCCGCCATCCACGAATCCATCGTGGACGCCGGTTGGCCGCATCATCTCGATCATCGGCAGGCCAGAAAACTCCACGCCGTATTTCAGCGCGAAGGTTACCTCGTGGGACCAGACCACCGGCACCATCGGCGTCACGCCCGACCCCAACGGCATCGTACAGGAGGGCGACTGCTTCGTTCTGCGGTTCAACGCCGACGCTTCAAATTCCGCGAACCTTACCTCGATCACGGACTCCGGGTGCCAGAACATCGCCTATCCCGCGGGGATGACGCCCGGAGCGGAGGTCGGCAACCTGATCCGCGTGATTCAGGGCGCCTCGCGCGGCACGCCGCCGCGCAAGATCGTCTCCAACACGGCGACCACCCTCACGTGGGACCTCCCCATGCTTATCAACCCCGGCGATGTGTGGATCGTCGAGGAGCCGACGTGGCCGTACTCCTGCGACACGACCTCGCTCGACAACGGCAACCCACTGGCGGTAACGACGATCAATATGCCCACCAGCAACTTCGTGGACGAGACCCTCGTGATCGCAGGCTTCACGGTGGACGTGAACGGCAACGAGTCGCCCGACGGCGACGCTCCCATCCGCGAAGACTGGGTGTTCGGAGCGGACGGACTCTCGAAGGTCGCGGGCCTCGTCTTCCAGATGCAAGGAACGCTCGGCATCGAGTCCAATGCATCCCAGCCTCTGTATTTGAATCACCCGGTCACCGTCGGCGACGTGAAGGGTTATGTGCAGGCCGCCCCGACCGGCTCAGGGATCACATTCACGATCTATGTGGGCACCACGGCGTGGCTGATATTGACCATTCCGGCAGGCCAGACCGTGGTGGTCGCAACGCCGTCGCAGATTGGCGCTTTGTCGCAGATCCCGGCCAATACAGCGGTCGCAATCGGCATCACGGCGGTTGGAACCACGTTTCCGGGATCGGACCTCTCGGTCTTCATCTACTCGTAATGGACCTGATATTGGAGGTTCGGGGCTACGATGGAGGCATCAGTGGCGGCAGTTCTTCTCCTACGGCCCTGGCTCGACAAATGCTGCAAGCGACTTGACTGCGTCTTGCGCGTTCCGCGGCGCACGCTCTATATAGATCGTGTATTTCTTGTTTAGAAGTCGATCCTTCATTGATTCCCATAGACTCGATGACGGCCCTCCCTTTGTGCGCCATTGCTCTATCGACTCGGCAATTTCAATGAAAAGTTCCTGCAAGCGTAGGAACATCTCCTCCAGCGTTGCGCGAGCGAGTGGAATCAGTCGGCAGTGGGTGACGTTGCCGTCTTCGACCAGAAAGATCAGCACCGACGGGTAAGCTAGCGTAGTCTTCTCTTCCTGAAAATACTCATTCAGCAGTCGCGAGAAGTAATAGCCGCGTGATTGGGCGCGGTTCATGGAAGCGGCGGTAAACAACTCGATGGTAGTGGATACGTCTTGCCCATACTTTGTCTCGTCTCTAATGGCAAAGACCTCGAAACTGGATCCTGACGCGGTGTCGAGGGCATCCCAATAATCTTCGTCCTTAAAAAGCTTCCGAATCTCAGCAGTCGACTCGTCATAAACGACACATCCGAACGCCACAACACCAGATCGGCTGGATTGAGAGCAGAGTTCGATCAGATACTGGGATAATTCATCGGCGCTTAACGATGCCAGCGGCAGTCGTGTAATGTGGATACCTTTCGGAATCCGGAGTTTCTTAGGGGCAGTGCCGCGAATTTTCTTGATCAGAGTTTCACAGATCGAGATGACCGACTTGCGCCTCAGGTCCAGGTACGCCGTTGATTTTGGGAGGCCTTGAATCCAGGAGCCGTCGAGAACTACGGGCAGAATGTACTCGGTCTTGATCCGAATCGCTCGTTCCAGGGCCGCCCGCCGCTCGACATTTGTGTAGATTCTCTGGCAGTAGTTCTCAGACACTATGATCAGACAATACCGAGCCCTGTTTTCGTACACATCGGCCAGAGTCTCGACCAAATTCTGTCCCCAAAGCTCCGCCTCGAAAAGCTCATCAAGGAACACCTTCAACCCGTTCTTCTCAGCGATTGCAGCAATCGCCCGTGCGTAGTCCCGTTCAGACCCCGCAAACGAGATCGCGACGTCAAATGTCGGGTCCAATGTGCTCCTCCGTTGATTTGAACCAGAGCAGAGTAACCATAATAGCCATTTTTGGGGTCTCGGCAGCCCTTGTCCACAATGGATCAAATCTACAAACTGCAACCGCATCGCACCATTGCGCTGCAGGGCTTCGACGACTATGGCGCGGCGGCGGCACTATGGGGTGCATCCGACACAGGGTTCACCGTCTCCGGCGTCTTCCGCGACCTCGCCGATTTTGCTGTACTGGTCCTGTTCCAGAAGGACGATCCGTTCGGACACCCGCTTTTCTCGTATCTTCCCGACGGCGATCTCACCGGGCTCGTTCTTGATTTCGACGTCACATGGCAGGGCATCCAGTCCTGGGAGTCGCTCAAGAACGCCTGGACCGACTGGAACACGCTCGACTGCACCGTGAACGGGGCGGGCCAGAAAGTGCCGTGGTTCGGTACCAGCGGTATCACGATCACCTGCAACACGACCGGCCGCACTGGCGCGTCGGCCACCTACACGCTCAGTCTGAACAGCCCGCAGGTCGGCGACAAGGTCACGCTGTGGTATCAGAACCAGTCCTTCATCAGCCCGGCGATCTCCGCGTCACACCCAACCACCGATCAGGCCATGTGGTGGCAGGGCAACGCCGCATACAACCACTGGGTCACAATCGGGTCGGCCACATACTCCTGCCTGGAAGATTCGCTGAACAGCGCCGGCGTGGCGATCAACATCGCCGGCCAGATCAACGCGTCCGATCCGAACTGTACGGCCACCACCGGCGGAACCTATGGCAACGAGATCTTCATCACGTTGAAAAGTGGAATCTCCGGGCCGGTGGCAGTTTCGAGTTCGGACGGATCGGCCGCGGACACGCTCACGCAGACAACCGCCGCATCCATCCTGCAGTCCATTGCCCAGCAGATCAACGCCGTCAATTGGGTGCTGAATGGCCCCGCCGTGCTCGCCGCCGCCGTGGTGCTGCCGAACCAGTTGGTGATCACGGCAACGCCGGGCGCCGACGGCAACATGGTGGCGTTCTACCAAACGGACAACAACAGCAGCAGCCGTCTGTACTTCACCGCCACCAACTGGAACTTAACCGGCGGCTCCTCGGACAACGTGTCCTGGCACGTTCACATCGACTTTACGGCGCTCGGCTGGAGCAGCGTGGACAAGGTCTGGTGGACCATCGCGCCCGCGCTCCCGAACAGCCAGGCTTACCAGTCAACTGAGTGGCAGATGGTCGTCACCAACTGGACGGTCGCCAGCACGCCAGCGAGCCAGCGCACGCTCAACGTGGCTGGCCCAGGATCGGTCCGAGTCGAAGAAGACAGTACGTGGGTGAGCACTTCCGGATACTGGGAGGACGCCCCCGGCAACGATCCCGTGAACGGCGCGTTCGCCTTCTGGAGCCAGGGACGGGCGATCCGGGCGGCGGCTTCCGGTGCCAGCGTCACCATTGAGACGCACTGCCAGTACACGCACGACATCTACGTCGGCACACGCCTCGATACCACCTGCGGCATTGTGACCGCAACGCTCGACGGCGGCGCGCCGGGGACGCTCGACTGCTACTATCCCACCGCCACCACTACCCAGACGCGCCGCCTGCTCTTCTCCGGTGTCGCGGCGGGCCAGCACAGCGTGGTGATTACGCTCTCTGGCAATAAGAACGCGTCGAGCCAGGGCTGGTATTTCTATTTCGACTTCCTCGAATGCGCCGTGGCGAGCGCCGTTCCCGATCCGGCGACGACGACCACCGCCGTGGGGGTCGCGACCGACTTTGACACGGACAACACGTACAAGCTGTCGCCGCAGAGGCTGGTGTGGAACATTCAGAAGCTCGGGCTGCTCGGCGAGATCGACCACTATTGCGGCGTCTTCTGGTGGAAACAATCGGTCGCATCCAATCCCGTGTATCCCACATGCACGGTCACGTTCTCCGGGAGCTGGAACGATCAGGATGTGGTTTGGCTGTACGTCGGCGGCTCCGCGATCGGCAAGACGGTGTTCGGCGGGCAGGACAGCAGCAACACCATAGCCCGGCACTTCGCCAACTTCATCAACGCGATCTTCGACGGCGTCTGGGCAACGGCCTCCGGAAGCGTCCTCACGATTACTTCCCATTCGTTCGGGAGCGTGTGGCAGTACCACGTGTACACGGCACTGCCCGCGTCGAACACCGGCAGCGGCCAAGCCACGGTGACGGGAGATCTTCAGGGCGGAACGTACGGTGTGACGTGGGTGATCGATCCAACCCAGACTCCGGTACTCAACCGGGCGTTCCGCGACTGGACCACGGACTTCTTCAATCAACTCAAGGCGAACAACATGAGCGCCGTCTGCTCGTTTTCGCAGGAACTGGTGCAGCCGCCGGACGACCCAGCCGGTGGCGCGGTGTGGGTTCAACGCTTCCCCGACGGCACAGCGGTGGAAACTGCAACCGGATTCGGGACGTTGAATAGCTCGCAAGTCGCATTCAGTTCGGGGCCGCAGAACTACCTTGGGCAGGCCCTCGCCGCGATGGCAGGTCTGATGCTGGCGGCAGGACTCACGCCGAAGCTCCAGTTCGGCGAAATCCTCTGGTGGTTCCAGTCGAATGCTTCCGGCATGGCGTTTTGCGATGCTGACACCCAGGTCGCGGCGCAATCGGCGCTCGGTCGCGCGCTGGCCACTTTTCACACGCCGAACGACGATCCGTCGGTCAACAGCTATGCCGACGCCAACTTCCTGCGGACGCGCCTGTACAACTACGTGGCCGCGATCCAGAGCTACGTCCTGTCGCAGTGCGCGTCGGCCGTCTTCGAACTGTTGTGGCCGATGGACGTAAACGATCCGGACAACTGCAAGCTGCTGCGGTACATCAACCTGCCGTCGCAGTGGACGACGCGGTCGGGCTCCGGATTCGATACGTTCCTCATCGAGGGCTACCAGTATCCGGGAATCGACCACAACCTGGATCAGGCAAGCCGATGTGCGCAGTATCCGTGGAAGGAACTCGCCTGGGACCAGTCCCACTGCCGTTATCTGATGGGCCTCTACTACGGCACGTGGCCGTGGACGCGCGAGTTCGTGAACATCAACCGTCTCGGGCTGCCGGCCATCAAGCTCTGGGCTTACGACCACGTCTGCCTGTTCGGATGGCCGCTACCGCTGCCTACGAGCGACGACAGCTCATTTATCTATTGAACCTGGCCTCCCCGGTGAACCTGGCCTCCCCGGCGCGCAGCAAAGCCGATGACCTGGACTGGGCGAGTTGCACTTCGAAATGTATCACTCGCCCCTTCCAGGCATCCATCTCCGAAGCCATTCGGACTCAGTTAACCCAACTCGTGACAATTCGTACGCGTATTCATTTGCAACACGCTGCGCGTGTTCCGGCTTCAAGTCGGCAACCCATCGGTACTTGCTGGTCGTCCCAGAGGCCTTGAAGAACCGTCCGCTTTTCACACCCCGCGCGAGTACTTGCTTGTCGTTTGGTCTAGCCGGGGCGAACCGGATCATCCGGGCCTCGAACGGCTTATCATTTAGCCGCAGGCGAATCGTCTTGCCCTTTTCCTCGATAATAAAGTCGCACTTCTGATCGTCGGCAACTTGCTTCATCGGCAGGAAAGGGAAAGGCCGTTCGCTTTCCAGCCGAACGCTATCACACCTTGGTTGAACACACAGCAGGTATTGCAAGCGTTTGCGCCGCGTCTCCACGACGATACTCCCCAGTGCGAGACGCGGGGCGGGGGCCGCGTACCGGGAGCGCACTGACATCAGAACTGCGAGCTCATGATCCTTCACTTTGTCGCGGTCGCGTTCGAGGGTCACCAGTTTTGTGAGCTGATCGCGGACGACCTCAGATGCTTTCTTCTTGTTCTTCAGCAGGCCATTGCCGAATTTCGGATGGTCCCTGAACAACTCCTCCAAGGCCCCTTCGCTCGTCCCATACTCCAAAAGGTACGCAAGTCCCTGTTTAAACTCCTTCTCCGTCGTATGTTGTGGCAGTGGGAATGTTAGCCCTCGCGCCAACTGATGATTCAGCCATTGGACCACTCGTTTGTGGTTAGCTAAATCCGAGATCCGCGCGTCCTCCAGTACGGCCTGGATCTCCGAAACGATGAGGGGAATCAGATGATCGGAGGCCTCCTCGGGTGCGAGAAGTGTACTGTGTGTCACGTACGGAGGATCGAGTTCGCTGTGGAATCGCTTGAGCAGTTGGTAGGTATTCGCACGTAACGCGGCCAACGAACGAAGAGCAACATTGGAAACGAGGCCGCGGGTCATATTAGCAAATTCGGCAACAATGACTTCGGGCAGTCGGCTGATCTCGACCTTCCGCGCTCGCTTAGTCGCCGGTAGGCGGCTTTGTTCCTTTGCATAGATGCAGATACGTGCTGCGCCGCGCTCGATGGTGCATGGATCATCGAAGCTACCTTGCTCATCAAGTTTTAGCGCCGCTCGTATGGCAGTAGCGATCTGGTCCAAGTCGTTTTCGCCAGTGTAAACTATTATGAGGCGGGGACGTCCGCGGTCTGGGCCGGACGATTTGAGCAGGTCTTTGATAATCTCCATCGTCTTTTGGCCCTGCTTGAACTCGTGTAAAACCCAATCGAGCACCACAACATCGGAACATATGGTGATCGGGGACAAAGTACGTTCGAGGGTTGCGAGTTCTTGCGCCTGAGGCCGCATAACGGCACACAGCACTCCAATCCGCGCAAAGCTGTCGATCAATTCCTTCGCGTCCAGCCGGTGAATGGAATCTGTTCCAGATGGAGGCGATTCACGCGATACATCAGAGGCACCTCCTTGCCTGCCCGGAGTTTTCAGAACTCGGGGGCCTTCAGAGGTTGGCGACACGCTGAGCAGAGCCTGATCGTCCACAACAACGACGGTGTTCAGAAACTCGGACGCAACACGCTGGGAGAGTCGGTCGAATGTGTTTGTGCTCTTCATTGCTTAACGCGCCCGCCCGGTCGCTGGCTTTACGTTTGGCTGGATACGGAAGGCTGCACCTTCGTCGGGACCCGGCGGGTCCAATTGAAGGCTGTAGCCCACTCTGTCGAGAACCTCCCTGGAAATGTGAAGTCCAAGCCCGCGGCCGCCCGGCTTTCTCGTGAAACCCAATTCGAAAATGGCTTCGCGGTCACGTGCCGGGACTCCCGGACCGTTGTCGGCGACGATCATCGCTTCCCCGTGAGCGTCCAACCGTATGATTCGCGGTTCGGTGCGGTCTTTCAGCCAAAAGATGGCATTGTCTATCAGATTTACGAACACGGGATAAAAGGACGACGGATAACCGTGGACCTTAAACCGCAGGAAAGGCTTCGTCGGCTGCAACTCAATCCTGTGGCGTTGCAGGCGCCGGCTGAACAGGTCTTCGAGGAATTTGGCTATGTCCGCGCCAGAGATGTCCACGGGTGTTCGATACAGCCGCCTCTGCAATGGCGTAAACAAACTAAGATAGCCGTCGATGTGATCGAAGCTGGCGCGCAAGTCGTCGTACAGGCCTTGCAAGTCTTCGTTGATATCAGCCCACGATTTGAGGCGCCTGAGGCTAGATCTGACGGCTCTGATGCTAACCTCAAACTCGTGATTGACAACGTTGAGCGCCATTCCGAGTTGAGTCAGCTCAAGATCAGCCTCCGATCGCTCCCGCATCGCGAGTAGATCTTCCTGAAGAGACTCGTTCATCAGATTCATCCCGATGAAGCGTCCTTCTTCGTCACGCGTCCAATGAAGCGCGCGGAGGTCGTCTTTTATTGAGATCAGCGATTCCAGGTTGCGATCCGCGACCACGGCCAGTTTGACCTCCATCTCCTGCCGCTTGGTTACTATTGCCTTGTCTTCCATGTCGGCCAGATCAAGACGGGCTAGTTCCGTTCGGACGTCCGCGACGGCCACTTCAACCTCCTGGACGATCTCGCGAGTGACGGCGGTTACCTCTGCGTTTACGCCGTCAAGTGCGACTCGCGTCTCTTTCCGCTCGGAGGTGGCACGCCGCAGGGTGTCGGTGATCCGCTCCGCGATTGCGCGTTCGATTCGAAGACGCATGCTCACATCCAATCGGGCGCGGTCCGCCAACTCTCCTACCGTCCGCGTGATTGCATCGGCCGCCGGTTGAAACGCTTCAGATTCGAGCCTCTGAGCCTCGGCGACAGAAGCCTCCCAATCTCGACGGAGCTGCTTGGTCAAGCCGACACCAGTTGGCCGAGCAACTCGATATCGCCTGCGTATATCATCAAGCGCTCTCACAGCCGCTGATTCGGCATCAATCACGGCGCGTGACGCAGCGTCGCGATCCTTCATCTGCGTTGCGGTCCGCACTTGCGCCTTAAGGGTGTCCAAAGTGGACGCGACCTCCTGCTGTGGAGCGGCCGATTCGACGACAGAGAAAAATGACTGGAGTTGGCGGCCGAACTCAGCGCGGCGTGCACTGAGCTGCTTCTCGCGTTTGCGGCGTGCCTGCTCGATTCTATCCAACTCCGCCTTTCGCTCCACGTAGCGTTCCGCACCGACGCTTCCCTCACGGAAAAAGTCTGCCGCGATCTGGATGAAGAAATTCATCAACACAGTCCGGAACTGCCGATATGCACGGTTTTCCCTGAATCCCTCGCGTCCAGCTTTTTCGCTCAATTGCGGGTTGTTTGTTTGATTGATCTCTATTACGCCGAAGATTCTTCGATAGGAGAAATAGTAGTATCCCGCGCTTTTCGTCCGGTTCTTCTCTATATCCAGAAAGTCGTAGTCGGTATTGCCGTAAGGCAGGATGCGAATGTTGTCTTTGTAGATATAGAGGCCGCCGATCTGATTCAGCTTACGGATGATCCGCGTCCAATCGTTGGGAGGCAATGTACTCTCGCTCGACTTGCCCTGGACGTACGCTACGCTGATCGTGAACGGACCGCAATCAGTTGGTTGGCCCTGGGCGGCACTCCATGGCACGACGTGATTGGCATGTTCGTCTCCGTAGACCGATACGGTTCCCGAGAACTGCCCATACTCGTCAAACCGGCCTTCGATGTGATGGTCCGCGTTGCGAAACTCCTCAGGGGTGAAGAAGCCCTGCTCTTCGATCAGATCTTCAGCACTATCGTTGGTTTTGTGGTCCCGAAACACCGTTTTGATGCGCGGCTCGGGATGGTTGGGAGTCATCGTGTTGGTAAAGCCCAACAGCATTTTCTTTAGAGCCGGGGCACTGTCGTCGTCCACTTTCTCGTCGATAGCCGCAAGCAAGGATGGATCGGCGGGAAGTACGTAGAAATGGGTTCCTCTTCCTTCCGCTGCCAAGCTCGGAGCGCCCAACGATGCGTCCAGTTCCCTCGGATCAAGCGAGAATCTCCGAAGTTCTTCTTCTAGGCGTTGAAACGTGGCGGCATCAATTCGTCGTTTGAACGAGGCAAGATTCTTACGAACCGCCGCGACCATTTCCTTGACATTCTCTCGGGTTGGCAAGGTTCCGCCCGGAAACGTTGTGATGGGGATTTCAATCTGATCTAGGTCTATGCCCGGGCACTGGAAAAGACTCCATTGGATGAAGGCCGTTGTCAAATCAGTAAGCCGTCCTTTCCGTTCGGCCCGAGTCAATACGAGGACCTGCGGCCCGATTGCTCCGATTGCCAGACGCCCGATTCCCTTCTCACCCAGGACTGGTCTCTTCGGCTTTTTCGGATCGACGGGCGGCAGTCCGATGCCTGATGCCGCGTCCAGTTTGCTTTCAGTGCCCAGCGTGAGCCATCGACTCTCGAAGTCCTCCCGCGTCATGCCGAGCCCGTCATCCCGGAGCACAAATAAGCCGTCGGAGCGATAGAAGTCGACCTCAACACAATCGGCATATGCGTCGTGGGCATTCTTGAACAACTCACTTATAGCTGTCGGGATGCCAGCGATCTGCTGGCGCCCAAGCATGTCCAACGCCCTGGCTCGGGTTTTAAATACGGCCACGCGACCGCTCCGAATAGTAGGAATCCGCGCTGCGAACGAAACACTCTCCCAGACATCGGGCAAGCAAGGCCGGGACCGCATTGCCGATCTGGCGCGCCATCGAGTTGAGGCTGCCGAAAAAACGAAAGTCTCTGCCGAAGGTCTGAAGGCTCGCGGCCTCGCGCACGCTGAGCGCCCGGTTTTGGATAGGATGTCCAAACCGTCCGTTAGATAAGCTGATGCAACGCGTCGTCAAGGCACTTGCTGGCTGTTCCATCCGTAATCGACCATAGACGTCCGTGTGGCCGGCATGGCCAGCATGGCAGGCGAGGGTCAACTTCGAAGGCCAGTCGAGACGGCTCCCGCCAGGGGGCGTAGCCTTGATCCGACGGAGATTTAGGGGCGACAGATTCGCGGCACGGTGGTTGGGCACCGAATCGCAGTCCTCTCCCGCTTCGATGGGCGGAAGATCGGCGATCCAATCTCCAACAGTGGAAAACCGCGCCTTACCATCACCAATACCGTGTGTTTTGGGTGGCAGGCTAATGTTTCCTATATTGCTGGCGAGCAGAACGAACCGTTGCCGCTTCTGGGGCACGCCATAGTCGCAGCAGTCGATTGTCTCCATTACGACTTGATAGTCGAGTCTAACGAGCAGGCTAGCGAACCCGGGGAGAGGGCCGGGCTCCTGCAATATGGCTTGCAGACCTGGGACATTCTCAACCAGGACAAACTCGGGTCGAAAATAACGAACAAGCCTTCCAAAATGCGACAGCAACGGAATTCGATTATCCGTAGCTTGTCGGTTCGAGTTCTGTTTGGAAAACGGCTGACAGGGAGCGCAGCCGCAGAAGAGAATGGGACCGCCCCGGTGTGCACTAACCAACGATTGAAGTCGATTCGCGCGAAGGCGAGTCAAGTCCGCTTCCAGGAATTTCGCCCGCGGGAAGTTCCAGCGGAAAGTGGCGGCCGCATCAGGGTCGATGTCAAGTCCGAAGACGATCTCCATCCCGGCAGCCTGCAAACCAGCGCTTGTCCCACCGCAACCGGAGAAGAAATCGAACACTTTGATCTTCATCGCTCATTGACACGAACCGACCGTGTATCTCATTGATTCTACGCGGTATTGATCTATGGCGCAACTGAACTCGATGGGAGAGTGCGGTCGGTAAGACGGTCGCCGCACGTCAGAGGCCGCTGTGTGCGGCGGAGGGGCCGATCATTCTTGGCGGGAATTCTCCACTGCACGTGCAATCCTACTGAGCGTAGACGGCCGATGCAATGTGCATTCCTTGACGCGTACCACAGTCCAACCGGCGCGCCGTAAGCTTCTCGTTACGCGCCTGTCACGGCGCCGATTCGCCTCGATTTTGTCGCGCCAGAATCTCGCGTTGCTTCGGGGCAAGCTCTTGCAGCGAGTACATCCGTGCCAGAAGCAGCCATCTACGAAGACCGCGACCCTGAGGCCGGGCCAGGCGAAATCGGGACGCCCATCGACCGTCCAGTGCTTGCGGTATCCACGTAACCCCGCTGCCCAAAGAAGCCTGCCAAGGGCCAGTTCGGTGCTGCGATTCCCTCTTGACCGCACCGCAGCCATGTTCGTTGACCGAACTTCTTTTGAGACACGATCCATTGCGCCCGGTTCGCCCTAAGATCCCTCACAACACGCGTACAACCGAAGATTGCCGTCGCCAAGTCGCCGATGGCGCGAGGTGGTACTCCTCGTCCCAACGACTCAGACTCGTCGCCCTAAGAGCGAGATAGGAAAGGGCGATGACATTATCGCTCAAACTTCGGCAGGGCGCGAGTTCTCACGCACCGACAGCACCGGGACGGCACGATGGTGCTTGGCAGCCCGAGCGTGAGGTTTTCCAAAACCGGGAGCCGCACTTCCGGCGGGCGGCCCCTCAAAGCCGACTCAAGGTGTATCCTTAATCTTGCCGTTTGATCATTGACAACAGAACATCCACGACGAATCTCTGCATCCGAAATCTCTCGCAGTGGTTAACGGTCTGGAGAATGCAGAGCGTTTGCCACTCTCCAAAACCGTGTTCGGATCTGTGTTCCTCTCGGGGAGCCAAACCCCTTCACGGCGAACTCTCTGTCCTTCCGGCTAACGGCTTGACGGCGCGGCACTCGCGCCAGATTCACCGCTCGGCGCCTCCTCTGCGGCGGATTCGCGCACCGAATGCAATGCGCCAGAATCGAACGCGCGGTTGCGCCGCGCGTGCGCCGCGGCGTCGCGATGGCGGGGATGAGGAGCGCAACTCATCCGGCGCGAGGTACTTCGCCTCGTCAAGGCGGACGGCACTGATGGACCGCGATCAAAACAAAACATGTCTCCTGCTTCTTGTCCTGGCGTAAGCTAAGGGCAGGAGAACGACAATGGCTGACGAGATTTCGCGAGTCGACTATTACGTAGCAGCAATACCTCACAAGGCCGGCGAAGGCGCTCGGGCCTTGACGGCTTTCAAAGACGCAGGAATGAACCTGTTGGGCTGCTTGGGTTACCGGAAAACGGCCCGGAACGCCGAAATCATCTTTGTTGTGGACGGGAAGACGCCGGGAATCAATGCCGCAGGCAAGAAGGCAGCCCTCACCCTGGGCAAGAAGCAGAAGGCGTTCCTGGTAAACGGCGAAGACCGTCCTGGCGTGGTGGCCGAGTTGATGTGCAGACTGGCGGAAGCGGGCATCAACGTGATCTCGGTTCATGCCCTGTGCGCCGGTGCGGGCCGCTTCGGCGCACTTATCGCAGTCGAGCCGGCCGACGTGCGCAAAGCGGCTAAAGCTCTGGGCGCGGTATAGATTGATTTGCAGGCCGTCCTGGCCGAGCGCGAGCGTTGCGCGACGATTCGAGGAGAGATGATGGGAGGCGCGAGGCGCGCGAATCCGCCCATGCCACGCGCTACGGCCAGCGGGAGGATGTTGTTCTGGCTCGAATCGGATTGCCGGTCGTTGGCGTTGAGTGCCATCAGTACGGTATCAATCACGTCCTGGTTGTCGAGCCGGACCGCACGCATCAGTATAGGGGAATTGGCGTGGCCGGTGATGCCGATGTGCTTGACACAGATACGGCGCTCCGGATTCAGGCCGGTGTAGCTCGTGCCGTCGCGGAAGTCCAGCAAACCGGCCAGTGCAGGATCCGAAGACCGCCAGCCATATGCTGGCGCGCCTCGGCGATCTGTTGCGGCTCGTGCTGCGCGGCGACTCTCAGCCTGAGACCACGCTGCGGGAGGAGATTGGATTGACGCGGGCGTACGTCGCCATGGAAAAGATGCGGTTTGGAGATCGCCTGTCGGCGCGATTCGAGATCCCTCTGAGCGGCGCGTATGAGTTGGAACTTCGCGATGGCGTCCGTCTGCGGACCGGGAGACAATACCGGGACGCGATTCAGAACCCGGTCCGGGGCTTAGCCCGACTTGGGCAGCGAAGCAAAGGTGTCGAGAACTGACATCCAGTAATCCCCTACGAGTCCGCGATACGGTGCCCTCTGGAGGTCGGGCCCCCCTTGGTAGTAAGTGCTGGTCGCACAGCGTAGACCTTTGAGCGGCCACCAGGACGAAAAACGCGCAGTCCGCGGAAGTGACAGTAGACGCCCAACTCCCCCGAAGTCGATGGGTGTCACACGCGCCGACCCAAGATCGCGGTCCGCTGAAGAACCGCATGGGTGACGCGATGCTCATGTCCGCGTGATGCGCGCCAGCCAGGCCAGAATTCCGTCGGGGCTCATCCTGCTATCGAGTTTGGCGGGCTCGATCGAGTCTACCTGCCATCCCCTGTCGAAGCTGGCCCTGATTTCGTTCCGGTTTATCCGGCGCGGGCCGCAAGACCCCAGTTGACGGTCGCTGAAACACAGCATGAAGTAGCGGCCGCCTGGCTGGATAACCGCGCGGAGGCTCTCGACGAACGACCGGCGGTCGTCGTCGTCGAGGGCGTGGAACAGGCCGCAATCCAGCACGGTGTCGAATTGCTGGTGGAGAGAAGCCAACTGAAGGGCGTCATGGACCAGGAATTGCGCGGTCAAGCCGCGGTCGCGGGCTTTGGCTTCGGCAAGAGCGATTGCGGCCGGAGCCGAATCGATGCCAGTCGCCTCCAGTCCCATGCCGGCGGCCATGAGAGCGTGCTCGCCGGTCCCGCAACCCACGTCCAGGACCCGGCCTCGAATGGCGCCCGCTTCTGCCAGCGCTAGAAAGGCCGGCTGCGGCCGCCCGATATCCCAAGGTGGTGTGCCGGCATAGGAGGCTTCAAAATCCTCTGGCCGTATCGGGCCAGGCACTTCCTCGGCGGGAGTGGCCGGCGGCTCATTTTGTTTAGGGGTTCTCATGTCAGGGCGTCTAATATCAGTTTATGCCGCATTCCGATAGTTCCGCACCCGATCGCGGCATCCTCTCTCAAATGCTCTCTTGGCTCTCCGGCGGTCTCTCTGCGAACGGCTCAGTGGCGAAGACTGTAGGGGATAGCCGTTAACCAAAAGGTGACCGCCGCTAACCAAGAGGTCCTTGGTTCGAGTCCCGTCTGGGGAGCCAAACTGGAGTTTCTCGACTTCACGCTATCTGTTTGATTTCACTACGGGCGCTTCAGACGTTTCTTCCAAACAACCCAAGACAGCGCCGACAGGCGGACGGGCGCGCGCTGCGGGACGCCGGGATGGCCTTCATCAGAGCTATCGCGATGCGATGGTGTTCGTAGCGGTGCCCAGTCCACGGTGAGCACTTCCACACCACGGCACAAATTCACACAAGGGCATTGCGCCGGGGTTAAAATCGGTTGAGCAGATTCCCTTATCCTGTACGGAGGCTGCCTATGCCCAAGCGCCGCATTTGGATCGCGATCGCGGCCATCGCCGCATGCGGGATCGCCGCGTCGATCGACCTGAAGCCTGGCTCCGCGGTCCGCTCCTGGCTCATTCTGGCGCCTCTGCCCGTAACCGGGACCGCGCCAGACGAGACAGCCGAGTTGGGAGCCTTCGAGCGGGACGCGTTGGCTTCGCAAGGAGGTGAGACAGGCGCCAATCCTGCCGAAGGTCAGGTTATCGATCTGGCTGGACGGAAATACGTCTGGCAGCGCTTGGAGTCTTCCTCCGACAACGTCGACCTCGGAAAATCGTACGGTGAGAAGCCCGCCATCGCCTACGTTTTTGCGACAATCGAGCAAGCCACGCCCTCCGACGCGCTCTTCGGCCTCGGTAGCGACGACGCCGTCAAAGTCTGGCTGAATGGCCGTCTGGTTCACCGGAACTGGACGGAGCGCGCTGTTCGTTTGGATGACGACATCCTCCGTCTTCACCTGAACAAGGGCACCAATCGGGTGCTTCTGAAGATTCAGAATCGTGGCGGCGGCTGGGGCTTCTCTTTCCGAGCCATAAACTCCGCGCGTCTCCAGGAACGACTGGCGGAAATGGTGCTTGCCCGCGATCTGGATGGTCTGCGAACGGCCGCGCCACTGGCGGGCGGCGGGGATAACGGCGGCAAGTACGGCCTGACGGCTTGGCAGTGGGCCACCGTACGCGGACATCGGAACATGACGAAGATACTGGCAGCGTCCGGTGTACATGGAAGTGCCCCGGCGGGCGACCCCGGCCTGGTAGTGGATTCAATGTTTCGAGACTATGTCCATCCGGGCGAACCCGGTGCTGTGGTTCTGGTCGCGCGCAGGGGAAAGATCTTGTTCGAGAAAGGGTATGGCTTGGCGGATGTGGAACACTCCCGGCCGATTACCCCGGCAACCTGCTTCCACCTCGCCTCCATCAACAAGCCATTCACCGCAGCAGCGATTCTCAGCCTTCAGGAAGAAGGCCGTCTGCGCATAGATGATCCGCTTTCAAAGTACATTCCCGATTATCCGCGAGGCGATCTCATCACCCTTCGCCACCTGCTGACGCATACGTCTGGAATCCCCGACCGGCTGGGCGGCCCCGGTCAACTCCCCGGCTTCTTCACGCCGCCGAACCGGGACTACGTGATTGCTGCCTTCAAGTACCTGCCCCTCGATTTCGAGCCAGGCTCGCGCTATGCCTACAGCAACCCCAACTACTATCTGCTGGGCAGAATCGTCGAGATCGTTTCTGGCCAGGCATATCTTGACTTCCTGCGCGAGCGGTTTCTTGCGCCACTGGGAATGGCGCATACGGGTGTGTTCCGGCCGGGCGAGGCGGGCAAAGCGGAACCCTACTGGTACGCCGACGGACGATTGGAGCGGCGGCAGCACATGGTCGAGAACCGCTCTCCTTGGCTGCACGGCGGCCATGCGCTGCTCGATGCAACGGCTCAGGACTTATACCGCTGGACCGATGCCTACTTCAACGGCCGGATCCTCCAGAAGGCGACTGTCGAGGCCGCGCTCACGCCGGCTGCTAATGGCCGCTCCGTCAACACGCCCACCAGACAAGGCGGCTACGGCTTCGGCTGGGGCATAGGGCGTCTGCGCGGTATGCGCGCGATCTTCCACACCGGCGGCGGAGAGGGGTATTGCGGGGCTCTTTACTATTTCCCCGAGGCTGGATTCACGGTCATCATCCTGGCCAATGCAGGTGCTCCCTTGCCCACCTATGATGTCGGACTGACTGCACGAACCATTGCCGAGCTCTACCTGCACCATGAGCTGGAGCCGAACGATTCGCCGGCGGTTGATACGCACGTCGATCCCGGGACCTACGATGCGTTTACCGGTTTGTACGACATGGGATCTTACGGAGTGATGCAGGTCACTCGTTCGGGAAGTCACCTGTATGAGCAGACCACCAACCACGGCCACGTCGAGTTGTTTCCGCGTGACCGCAGCCGGTTCTTCGAAGACTGGAAGGTCGTGGACGCCGATGTCGAGTTCGTCCGGAATGCGGCAGCCGAAGTGAGTCATCTCGTTTTCTCGCTGGATGGCGACGCCTTTCGGGCGCCGCGGCTGCCCGATCCGCCTCGCGCGCTGCTCACCTCATATGCCGGGGAGTATCGGCTCTCCAACGGTCAGACGATCGAGATCGTGCCAGAGGGAAACCTGCTGTTTGTGCGGGTGAACGGACAACCTCGGATGCAGCTCTATCCGCGCTCCGCCAAACTGTTCTACTTGCTGGAAGCCAAGGTGACCGCCGAATTCCTGCAAGAGCCGAATGGCAGCGTGAACCGGCTCATTCTGAATCAGGACGGTCGCGGCGTTGAGGGACGGCGACTGGAAGCCCAGGCGGCATCCGAACCAGCGCCGACCGTGCCCGGTGGGCCGGGTGCTCCTTCGCCGTTCCAACCCGAAATCAAAATGGCCGCGCCTCTCCAGGTGGTCGTCATTCCTATGCGCGGCGCCTACGCCCAAACCGGAATCGCGCTGGAGCTGCTGACTGCTTTCCTGGCCTCGCGCGGCGTCGCACCCGCCGGAGCGCCCTTCGGCCGCTATTACGACGCTGCCGGTACCGTGCCTGACGCCGAGCTGCGCTGGGAAGTGGGTTTTCCGGTCGCTGGACCCCTGGTGGCAGGCAGTCCATTCGAGATGCACACGCTCGAAGACTCCAACATCGCTGTGGTGAAGGTGCCAGGCGAGCATTCCGCCACGAAGCCATGGCCAAAGCTGCTAGAGTGGGTTGCCGAGCAGGGCTATCGTCCCACGGGCCCGAACATGGAATTCTGGCTGGACGGTCCGCGAACCGAACTGCGTATCGCGGTGGAGCGGGCGAAATAGATGCCTTCGTGGCGTAAGTTCAGTGAGCTACGGGCCTTCCCAACTTGATCGTTCTGGCTCGGCGGCCGATGACCAGCGTAGACGGAATCGACCCCAGCCGGCAGGGCGGGCCAGCGCATCGCGATTGTTGCTGGACGTAGGCAGCGGGTGGCCCAGTTGACGAATCACGCGCCACCCGGAAGTTACCCTGGAGTCCCGTGGCGAGTTCGACAGGTGTCCAGACTGCGCGCCCCCCTGGGCAAGCGTCGGCGGTGCGTTCGAATCGCTCTCAAGACAGTAGACGTCTGCTGGTTCGATCGGAGGGTCAACTGAGCCGCAAAAACTCGAAACGTGTCCCGTCTGGGGAGCAAAATTCCCAAGTCGCGTCCGCACCCGCCGTTCTCCTTTTATAACTTTCCTGGTTCGAATGGCGCAGGATCTCGAACGGTTCGAACAGGGTCGTCCGCAACGCCCCTCCCTGTAGGCCAGGACATCAAGCGTAAGAACGAGGCGGCCGGCGGCGGGAGTCGCAGGCAAATTCCGTCTCCCAGGATTTTGCACAAGCCGGCTTATGCTGGTAAGCTATCTTCGATCATCCGCCGCCGACGTTGTTTTTTTCTCTTAATATCGGGATCATGAATGACTCGACCATCGTCGTGGCGGGGGCCACCGGTAATCTCGGCGGGCGCATCGTGAGAGCTCTGCTCGAACGGGGCGCCAGCGTAAAAGCGCTTGTTCGCCACGGCGCTGCGCGAGACAAGGTTGAGCGACTGCAGGAGCTCGGCGTAACGATTGCCAGTGTCGGGTTGAGCAGCCCTTCCCAAGTGACACCCGCGTGCTCGCGTGCGTCCTGTGTGGTGTCCGCGCTGCAGGGATTGCAGGACGTGATCGTGGAAGCGCAAACGGTTCTGCTCGACGCTGCGATCAAGGCTGGCGTGCCACGTTTCATTCCGTCCGACTACTCGATCGATTTCACCAAGTTTTCCCCCGGAGAGAATCGCAATCTCGATCTGCGCCGGGACTTCCACAAGCGCCTCGATAAGACTTCGATTTCAGCGACCACGATCTTCAACGGTGCGTTTGCCGACATGCTGACTGGTCAGATGCCGCTCATTCTCTTCAAGCTAAAGCGGGTCCTCTATTGGGGCGACGCGGACCAACGCATGGACTTCACGACGATGGACGACACGGCCGCATTCACGGCGAGCGTAGCTCTTGATCCGTCCACCCCTCGCTTTCAACGAATTGCCGGCGATCAAATCAGCGCCCGGGAATTGACGGCGGTCGCAAGTGAGGTGACCGGAAAGAAGTTCCGCCTGTTCCGCGCCGGAGGTCTGGGAATGCTCGGCACGCTGATCAAGGTCGTGCGCGCGGTCGCTCCCGGAGAGAAGGAACTTTTCCCGGCATGGCAGGGCATGCAGTACATGCGTGACATGTTCGACGGCCGGGCAAAGCTTGAGCCGCTCGACAACGATCGCTATCCCAGTATTCGTTGGACGACTGCGCGGGATGTGCTCTCAGCGCGCGAAGTCAGCTAGCCAGCGCGCTGGCAAGAGCTCGGTGGGCGCCCCGTAGGCGAGCACAGCATTGCGATCCTGGCAGCGGAGCGTTATGTGGTGATACCCCCCTGTTTCCTGACGGGCCGTCGCACGAACCCGCCAAGACGGCAACATAGAGGAAGCGGAGAATCCTGGGCCCAGGAGCAATTTTCGGCGTCCTCGGCGCAGGCGGGGTCCGGCACGCAACTTCCGAGTGCGCTGTGATACAGGACTTAACCGCCAGCGGATAGTAGGGCGGGACGCTTCCGGCAGCAGGTTGTTCACCGGAATCGTCTCTTTCGGCACCGATCCCCTCCAATCCTATGGCTGCTGGACAGTTCAAGAACCGGGCGATTCCGTGCCGTCCTGGCCGCCTGTTTCGATGAAGCAGTTCAACTACTGCGCTGAAGCCGGGACTATTGCGCTCGTCGTCCATGGCTCGGCTAGTTCAAGCTTCACGACAGTATCGATAGCGTCCGGAGAGCCCGGTGGCAAACTGAGCGTCAGGGTCTGTGCGGTCCGCTGGAGCGGTACATCTCCTCCATGAAGCAATGTTGCCTTCACGACGCGCACAGGCAGGGTTGGCAGCACCAGCACTGAGTGTTGCAGTGGCTGCAAAACGTGAATGTATACCAGTGTTCCGTTATGAGTGGAAACGCCGTAGGCTCCGGGAAGCCAGGGCCCCCCGCGTGTGCCGTAGATGCTCTCGCCGTACAGGCTGAGCCAGCGGCCGATTTCGCGTAGAGAATCCGCCTGAGCCGGGTCAATCTGGCCGTCGGGGCGCGGTCCCACGTTCAGCAGCATGTTGCCGTCGCGTCCGGCGGCGCCCACTAGCAACCGCAGAAGCTGCGCAAGCGGCTTCACCTTGGCATTGGCCTGATAGCCCCAGGCGCCTTCCGTAATCGTTGTGCACAACTCCCACGGGTGCTGGTTGTCAAAGTCTCCAAGCGCTCCGTCGCCCTCGCGCGAGCGGAAATCAGCGGGCGCATTCGTGCGGTCGTTCAGAATGATTCCGGGCTGCAATTGGCGGAGATGCGCGACGGCCTTGACGTCCTGCCAGTCGAAGCTGCCCGTGTAAGGCTTGTTCTTTGGACGCGCCTGCCAGCCGCTGCCGGTAAACTGGAGGCCACCGAAGCCCAGCCACTCATTGCCCCCGCCATCAAACCACAAAATGTCCAACTTGCCGTAGTTGGACGCAAGCTCATCGATCTGCCGCTGGTATTGCTCGCGAAGTTCGATGGCGTTTCGCTGGTATATGCCTGGGAAAAAGAAGCCGGGGAAGCGCCAGTCGAGCGGCGAGTAATACAGCCCTACGCCAAGCCCGGCCTTACGCACCGCCTTGACATAGTCGGCCACGAAGTCATGATGGGCGGCGGATTTCAACGCCGTAAAACTGCTGCCAGGATCGTCGAAAAGGGCGAAGCCGTCATGGTGGCGCGCGGTGAGGACCATGTATTTCATACCGCCGGCCTTGGCGATGCTCGCCCACGCGTCTGCGTCAAAGTGCTCAGGATGGAACTGGCCGGCCAGCTTGGCATACTGATCGGTAGGAATCTGCTCGGCCCACTGCACCCATTCGCCGCGGCCCGGGATGGAGTAGACGCCCCAGTGCATGAACATGCCGAACCGTGCCGCACGCCACCAGGCAATGCGCTGGGCGGCATCGGGATCGGAGACGAGTGGCGCCCATTGACCGTTTAACAAAGGGACGCTGAACACGAGAGTCAGAATCGTCGGCAGATTACGGCGAAAAAGATGAGAAGGCATCGGTTTCCAAATGAGTTGATCCAAATTCTACCACTCGCGGACCGGCAGCGGATGGCCAGAACTGTATCCCCCCGGCCAATGGACGGAGCAATTCCGCGCCATTCTGAGCTCGGCATGCAATCAGGCTACCCGGATGCTGGACGTTCAGTTGATCCGAACAGGCCGTAGCACTCATTGAGGCGTCTTACGATCCCTTATCGCCGGCTCGATGATGCGGAAGTTGCCGCTGCAGTGCAGCATGCTCATGATGTAGAGCATGCCATCGAAGTAGCGCTGCTCGCCCCTGGGCATCGGCGTGTTCCATAGCTCTTCCACGAATGCCGTCGAGCTAGGACCCGGTGTCGCCGCCAGGCCACCCACGGCCGCCGCCGCCAGCATGCCCGTCGAGTGACGAGTCGAAATCGGCTTGCCATCCAGCGTGTAGCGATCCGCAAACGTGCTGATGCCCTGGCCGTGGAGGAACTTCTGGAGGCGTTCGCTGAGCACGATCTGTTGCGGGTCCTTCCGCCACCAGGCGTAGTCAACCGCCCAGTTGCTCACACTCCGCCAGGAGTCGTAGCCGAATGCTGCCGGCGCGCCATTGAACCCCATCATGTGCGTTTCATCGAAGTAGGCGGTGTCGGGAGTCAATCCGGTCTCCGGACCCGTGATCTTCTGGAACAGGTCGCGGCTCACGTCGGCGCCCTTGGCCCAGAAGGCGCGGTCTTCCGGCGGACCCCAGCGCGCCCAGAGCTCGTAGAACGCTGGCAGGTGATAGGAAGGATCGGTGAACGCCATGGCCACGTCGGGGACGAAGCGGATCATGAAGTGATCCTCGTCCACCATCGGTCCGATGGAGATGCTGCGGGTCTCCCACGGCGCCTGGGGTGCGGGGCCCGGCGCGGAACCACCCTTGGCCGCCAGAGCCTTCAGCCGGGCGGCGTTATTCGGACTCGGCCACGGCTGGTTCGGCTGGATGAAGGGGGGATCTTCGGGATGAATGCGGAAGGGCCCGGCGGCGGTCAGCACGGGGTGATGACGCATGCCGCGCAGGATCTTATCGGCCTCGGCCTGATAGTCGTAGATGCCCTTGCCGTCGCCCCAACGATGCGAGGCGAAGTAGAGCGCCATCACGAAGTACTCTTCGCCATCGGGCGCCGCGCCGGTGGCGCGGGGGGTACCGTCGGTGTTCATCGACCAGGCGAAGTAGCCCACCGAGGGGTTCTTCGGATCGGTGATGAGCATGTAGGTCTTGGACCAGTTCCAGATGGCGTCGAACTCTCGCTTTTTGTCCATTTGCACGGCGATCATCATGCCGTAGCTCATGCCCTCCGAGCGCGCGTCGTTGTTGGCCCAATCGGTGATGTAGGCGAGCGGTCCGTTCTCGTTGGCGCCGGTTTCGAAGTAGACGCGCTCTTCCTGCCCGTCGCCGTGGAAGAACTGGCGGAAGGCCTTCTCGATCTTGGCCTTGGTCTCGGCGGGCGAATGGCCGTTTTCGGCGAAGAGATCGCGGTACTGGCGCGTCTTGTAGGCGCCGTTGCCGTCGCCGGGTATGCTCTTGATTTCGCCGAGTGGCGCGTTGTCGTGCGGCTTGGGCGGAGTCCAAGCCAGGGCCTTCGTTGCGGGAGCCGCTTCCTGCGCGGTAGCACAGAGCGCCAAGGCCAATGAGAAGCCGAGGACCAGTAGAAGGCTGCAGCGGCGATGAGGAGTCAACACGAGTACCACCTGTTAAGCGAAATGATTGAGCAGCTGTGCAGACGCACTTCTCTGCCACTACCACTATAACTGCGAGCGTCTACCTGACAAAGACCGGTGGGCACACACCCTCTAGTGCAACAGCGCGCTTTCACTTGGTGGTCCAATGCATGAACGGAACAACCATCCACGCTGAAAACACCCCAACCGAGCCGGCGGCGGGTATCTGCTTGTTCGGCGCCAGGACGACAGCGGAACGTTAACGCGCCTTATCGGTAGGAGTCGTTAGCGCCAACTCCAGACTACTCGTTTCTCTGTTCCGGCCAACTTCGCAGAACCGACTTGGGACTGCTGACGACTCGTCCATCCGTAAGTAATTTAGACTGAACAGGTTGCGGTTGTAACCAGACCAGCCACGAACATCGTCATTTGCCGCTTCGTTCGACGCCCTGCGTTGTTCTTAGCGATACAGGCCTGAGAGGATTCGAACCGAAGCCAGTCACCAGCCTGACGGTCCATGTTGCCGTACTCGTTAAACTCTGCCTTGTGCAGTCGCGGGCCGGTTCCAGAGCGAACTCGCGGAGTTGGCATACGCCTGATCGCCTCCTGAGTTTCGCTAAAATAACCACGATGCCAAAGGCAATGGATCGAAGAACTTTCAATAAGCTGGCGGGACTCGGAGCGGTCCATGCTGTGCGGAGCCCCGCAGGTGCCGGCGCTCAGCCATACCCATCCGCCGTCGACTCGAGCCCCGCATCGGGGACCGAGTCCCATGGAACCGCGCATATACCGGTACGGGCGGTCGACTGGCCGTCACAGACCTACCGCCGGCTCCTGGTAGACACGCACGTGCCCGACTGGGACGACCAGCTCCTGGCCAGCTTCGATCCGGCCGATTACGTCTCGACCATTGCGGGCGCCGGCTTTCAATCGTTGATGCAATACGCGAATTCGCACGTTGGCCTCTGTCTGTGGCGCACAAACCTGGGCCAGATGCATCGCAATATGAAGGGCCGCGACTACTTTGGCGAGGTGATGGAGCAGTGCCATCGCCATCGGCTTCACCGCGTGGCCTATTACAGTCTCATCTTCGACGACTGGGCCTACCGGACCCATCCGGATTGGCGAACATTCTCCGCCGCCGACTCCGATTCAGAACACCCAAGCCGCGCAGGAGCAGTCTGCATCAATTCACCGTACCCTGAGCACGCTCTTGCTTGCATAAGGGAGCTGGTGGGCAACTACGACTTCGAAAGCATCTTTTTCGACATGACATTCTGGCCCACCATTTGCTACTGCCCTCACTGCGTCGCCCGCCATCGGAAGGAGCAGGGCGCGGAGCCACCCAGAGTCGTCGACTGGAAAGATCCGCAATGGCGCGCCTTCCAGAAGACCCGGGAGCGATGGATGCGCGAGTTCGCGCTGTCTGTTACCCGGGCTGTCAAGCAGACGCGTCCAATCCAGGTCTACCATCAGTTCGGCACCTTCTTTGCCCCCTGGACCGTTGCGGTGTCACTGGAGCAAAATGAAGCCTCCGACTTTGCAGCCGGCGACTTCTATGGCGGCGCGGCGCAATTTTCTCTTGTATGCAAGGCCTATCTGAGCCTTACACGTACTCGCCCATTTGAATTCATGACGTCGCGGACGATGAACCTGAACGATTTTGAGACGACCAAGCCCTTCGAGCAACTCGCGCTTGAGTCGATGATCCCGATGATCCATTCTTCGGCCTGCCTGTTGATCGATGCAATCAAGCCAACGGGCACACTGAATCATCGGGCCTACGAATACCTTTCGCAAATCAATGCGCTGCATGATGCCTACGAGCCGTTTCTCGGTGGCGACATGCTGGCCGATGTCGCGATCTATTACGACAAGAATTCCATGTACGATCCCGGCGCCAAAGGGCTGACGACGGCGGAAGCGGCCAAGAATCCGTGGAGCGTGAAACTGCCGCATCGTGACGCAGCCGTAGGAGCGGCTCGCTTCCTGCGCGAAGCGCACATTCCCTTCGGCGTAGTTACCAATGTATCTCTGAATCAGATAGGTAGATACCGCGCGGTGATCCTTCCGAGCGTACTTGAAATGACTGCGGATCAGGCCGGAGTCTTCCGCGATTTTGTCCGGAATGGAGGCATTCTCTATGCCAGCGGCACCTCCTCCATGAGCGCTCCCGGAGATGGAGAGGAGAGACTCCTTCTCGGTGACGTGCTGGGGGTGCGGTATGTGGGCACAATCGGAGGACCGACGACCTATCTCTCAACCACGGACAAAGGGCTGACCGGCGCAATCTGGCCACAGGAGAACATAGGCTTCAGCGGACCGATGGTCAAGGTGCAGGCCGAGCCGGCCACGGAGGTGCTGGCAACGGCGACGCTGCCGTTTGTCGATCCGGAAGCCGGTACCGCCTTGAACACCCGCTTCGCGCAGATTTGGAGCAACCCTCCCGCCTCCCAACCGGGGAAGGATCCGGGAATTGTGATCAACGCGTTCGGGAAGGGTAAAGCCATCTGGGTAGCGGCTCCGCTGGAGTCGCGGGGCGATGCCGTCGATGCCAGGGTATTCCAGTTGTTGCTCAAGCGAGTCTTGCACCCGCCGTACAAATTCGAAGCGGATGCAGACCGGGCGGTTGAGGTCACTCTCTTCCATCAGGAAGATCGTCACAGGCTGCTGGTGGGTATGCTCAATCTGCAAGCGGAGGTTCCCACTATACCCGTGGCTCCGACAATTCGCATTCAGGTGCCGACGGGACACAGAGCGCGCAAAGTATCCCTCCTGCCCGAACAGATCGATGTCACGTTCTCGCCGAACGGATCGTACATCAGCTTTCAGGTCCCGCCGTTCAAACTCGTGTGCATGGCATTGGTCGACTATGTGTAGAGCCGGATGCCGCTCTACTGCCAGGCGTAGTCGCCCAGTGCTTGCGGATACCTTTCGAAGGTTCGTTATCGGTAGTCTGCCGCGGCACGGCGGGCCGCGGGAAACCGATCTGCGATTGAACGCTGCCCTTGACCATATTATCTCCAGTCCTCAGGGATACCGCGAAGGTATTTCAGAGATCGGTCAGTGTTAGAGGGCGGGGAGTTGAGCCGTCGATATCGGTGAAACCGTACGTCTTCGCGAGGTTCGCGGCCACCAGCACCTTTCCTGTGTGGCGGAGAACCTCAGGGTCGGCCGCTAGGGCGGCGACGGCCCGACCAATGAACTCAGGAGATTCGGAATTACTCAAATCGAGCCATTTCGCTGATTCCATCACTCGCTCGGTGCGGACGAGTCCCGGGTAAAGCGAAACTACGGCAACACCGTACTGCTTCAGCTCGGCCGCCATGTCTGCCGTCATCTTGTCCGTCGCGGCTTTCGACACACCATAGGCGACGTTACCGATGTGCTTTTGTGCCGCCCAAAATGAGATGTTCACGATAAGTCCCCGACCCTGGGCAATCATCGCACGCGCAGCAATCTGACTGGCTTGGTAGTGCGCGCGAACGCCAGCACGGAACATCGCGTCCCAACGCCACAGTGGCTGTTCCCAGAATGGCTTGGACCAGGTGAAAACACCCTCCTCCACCATGCGCTCGTAGCCGCCCCACACGTTATTCACCAGGATGTCGATCGCCTTCGCTTCGCTGACGATCAGGTTAAATGCCGCCTCGACCTGGATGTCGAGTTCGTGATCGCATCGGATATGCGTGATTTGCTTATCGAGACGCTCGCGATCCGGCACGGACCGGCCCGTCACGAAGACACGCGCCCCATTCCGGGCGAGCTCGCTCCCGATGCCTCGGCCAACGCCTTTGGTGGCGCCGGTCACGATTGCGATCCGACCGTCTAGACCCATCCCAGATATTGTATGGGACTCAGGGCCGGAAGTATCGGGAAACAACCTCGCGGCCACATTGGGTGTCGCGCAAAGGCACTCCCTGAGGCCGTAGAAATCCCGATTGCGACCCAGTCAGACGGTGAAACTGGCGCCGCCGGGGCCTAGCAGGCGCCGGTTCGACGCGAGCGTTATCCGGTGATATCGGACATTGTTTTCCCGCGGGGAAGCTCTCGACCGATTGCCCGCGTGCGCTGCGCCGGAGCCGAAAGTCTGGCTGACCCGGCTCGCGCCATCTGACAACGCTCCACTGCCGGGCTGAGCCGCGCTCTTTTCCCCCGTCAGGCCATTCTTAAATCAGCCGCGCTCGCGGGTCGGGGTCGCGGACCGCGCGAAACCCGCTCGCAGCTTTTACGTCTCACTTCGGTAGGAGGAATCGCGATGCAGAAGCTGCCCACCCTTGTGATCATCGCCCTGTTGTCCGCAACAGCCGGAATGGCCGATGAGGCGAACAAACCGAAACACGACGATGTCTTTACGCCAGGCCCCGCGAATGAAGCGCAACTGGCGCGAGAGATCCGCCATAACCTTTTGATGCTGCCGTACTATTCGATTTTTGACGACCTCACCTTTCAATTGGACGGCAGTGTCGTCACGCTGCGAGGAGTCTGCCCTCCAGAACCTCCGTGGGATATTAAGCGGGATGCCGAGAACGCGGTCAAGAAGATCCCCGGCGTGACGCAGGTGATCAACCAGATCAGGCTGCTTCCGCTATCTCCCATGGATTGGCAGATACGTCGGGCCGAGGCTCGAGCCATCTACGGCGATCCGGAAATCGGAACCCGCTATGGATACCAGGCCCTGCCGACGATTCATATCCTCGTGGAGAACGGACACGTGACGCTGGATGGCGTGGTCGACAATCAGCTTGACGACACGCTGATCAGGACCCGCGCCAATTCAGTGCCGAATGTGTTTTCCGTCACGGATAACCTGATCGTCTTGAACAAAGGGAAAGAGAAGAAGTAAGGCGGTTGCGCAGCCGGGTGGGGCATGCTTTTAGCTTGCCCTCTTTGTCACTCCGCGCGGCGTCTCGTATATACGGCACGCTGCAATAGAGCTGTGGGCATTTCAGGCGGCCGCTTCGCCGCAAGCAAGCGGCGCAAATGAAGAGGAAGCTTTCTCCAGCAAGGTCGCCACCCCCAGGATTTCAATCCGACCAAAGGGCCGCCGAATATTTCGAAAGCCACTCAGTTGCCGCTGTGTGGGACCAGTTGCCCGAGGCTCCGCAGGCCAAGCCGTCGCGGGCGCCGGCTAGGAAGATCCGCGACCGGCACGCCCGCGCCAAGTCTCCGATCTCCCTTCGGTTGGCGCCCGAACAGATCGCTGCTGCGAAGCACATCGCACCCGCAAAGTCGGTAGGCTACCAAACCCAACCCCAATGTGGATCGCCGAGGGCATCCGCAGGGAAGCGAAGGGCGCGTAACCGTGCCGATGACAAGATGCGGTTCTGGGAACCGTCCCGTCCGTCCCCGGCGCACCCAAAGGACGGCAGTTCGGTTTATACTTATATCGGAGCTGGAACTCCAAAATGGAAATCCCGGGTCATAGATTGACCTCGACCTTGTGGACGCCTGGCGAGGCTTCCCGTATCGGACACAGCCAGTATCCTGTGCCCCCGGTTCCCGCGCCCCAGTTTCGCCGACGCGACAAGACAACCGACCCGATTGGGGTTTTGCGCGTTTTCGCCATTTTGCAACAGTTAAGGTCTGGCCAAGGCTATGCGCCGTGGCTCTCGGCCATCACCTCACGTCAATATGTGACCAATGTGACTGACAGAACGTGCTCATTTGTGTTCACCTTCGCGGCGCCGTTACGGGTGGAAGACCGCCGGGAATGTACCGAGAGAAAAATCGCATCGCACCGTCGAGGTGAGGCAGGATGGGTGTAGTGATGTGTCGTTTTCAAGATGAAAAAGGAGATTCCGCTAAGAAACAGCTCAGGAATTGTATGTCACCGCCAACACGTCTGAAGGCATCTCGTTACAATCATTTCATTCAGTATAACGGAACCATGTATGGATATAATTTGCTTTTCAGGACAATCATAAGTATTCCAGCGGAGGTATATCCCCAAATCAGCGCCTTTCTTAACTCGCTGCGTCGGGAATCCACACTTCTGGATAAAGAGGGTTCACAACTTCCCATCCCAGAACAGTGGGTCACGGCGCTTAAGGATTCACGTTTTCTCATTGATGAAGCCCTTGATGAACTCGATTTTATAAAGTTTCGTTATTATCGGCACCTTTACGCAAATGACTCCCTGAGTCTCATCATTCTGACAACGCTCTGGTGTAATCTAAACTGCCCCTACTGTTTTGAATCCAAACGGCGTGCTTTTATGAAGCAGGATGTAGAAAAAGCCATAATGAAGTGGGTGCAAGATAAATTTCGGGGCAAAAGGAAGGTGCGCATAGCTTGGTTTGGGGGGGAGCCATTGTTAGGAAGGCAAAGCATTTTCCGGCTGACACCAAAGCTTCAAACATTCTGCAAAGATATTGGTGCTAATTACAGCGCTTCACTCACAACCAACGGCGTTTTCTTCGACGGAGCTTTTCAACAGTCAATACCTGATTTAGGAATTGACTCCGTCTCGATAACGCTGGATGGAGACAGGAATGATCATAACGAGCTGAGAAAAAGTCGCAATGGGGCCGGCAGTTTTGATCAGATATACGGAAATATCGTCTCCTTCTGTGAACATGCTTATCCGTGCCGCCTCACCCTACGGGTCAACTGTTGTGATGAGAATTATGACCGAATTGAAGGGCTTTTGGACAGGTTTCCTATTTTTGTAAGGGAGCGAGTGCCTGTCTTTTTTAGGTGGATCTGGGCAAATGAGGCAAGTGGCAACCGGGTATTTTCTTCCGCTCTTTGTGGCCCGGGGGCATTTCATGGTTTGTCAAAATTGTACGAGAGTGCTCACGCCCTGGGTTGGCATACATCGAATCCTACTGGCGCAAAAACCGATAGTTACTGTGAAGTAGACTCCCTTGACCATTTTGGTATCGATCCTGAAGGAAATGTATATCTTTGCAGCCATAGCTTCAATGCATCAGAGTCCATCGGGTCTTTGTTAAGTGAGAAAGATGGTTCACAGCCTGGTTCACTCGGCGTTTATACAAGGTGGTATACCATCAACCCTTTTGATGACGAGGAGTGTATTACCTGCTCTGTCCTTCCTATGTGTTTGGGAGGGTGTCGAAAGCAAAGGATGAAAGGTAAGAGACATTGTATAGAGGAAAAATGTTCCCTCGATAGGTTCATCGCCAACACTATAGAAAACAGATTGCTGTCCCAACAAACGAACGAAGAGAGGAGATAAGTATGCCTAATAAGAAAGTTGCTTCGCCAAAGAAGAGTATGGCCCAGAGGAGAAAGCAAATTGAGAGTCACGTGATAAAGATTATAGATACGGGCTTGGTAGAAACGAAGGACGGGCAGTTGCTGCAAGACTTCATCGGCATCCTGGCTGACAAGAGCGCCAGGACATCTTGGCCCGCTTGCTACAGTGATACGGGGTGCGGATGTAATTGTGGCTGAATTCTCCTCTGAGAATGGACGCGCCACCTTCCGGCCGTACGGCGTGACAAGTAACGGTCGGTCCGCGGTGGCCGGAAGATTAGGCCTTTGAGCCGCAGGCGGCGGAGATCGTAGGTCATCAGGGGTCGGTGCATTGCTCCGCGGGGACGGGGCCCGGCCGGGACATCCATGATAAGGGCTTGTCAAGGGGAAACAGAACTTCCCCTGCACTTGGGGGGGCCGGCGGGGACAGACGAAAGGTAATCACCGCTTGGCCGCGCGCCGTCGCGGCTGCACCCGGCGCCCCCTCACCTCGCCAGCCCGTTCCTGATCAGCAGAGCTTGCGGGTCGGGATCTCGGCCCATGAAAGCGCGATACAACTCCGCCGGGTCGGCGCTGTCGCCGCGGGAGAGAATAGTCCGCCGGAATTCCTCGCCGATTTCGCCGTTGAAGATGCCGTGCTCGCGGAAGCGCGTGAACGCATCCGCCTCCAGCACCTCGGCCCACTTATAGGAGTAATAGCCCGCGCCATAGCCGACCGGGCTCGCGAACAAATGCGTGAAGGCCGCGATCATGGCGTGGTCGGGCGGGAGCGGCGCGGGGCTGAACTCCTGCAGGATGCGGCGCGTGTATTCCACCGCATCTCCGTCGCGCTCGGCCGAGTACCGAATGTGCAGCAGCAGGTCAATATAGCCGAAACCGAGCTGCCGCATCTGCTGGTTGGCGGCGCGAAAGGTGCGCGCCCGCTTCATCTTCTGAAATAAATCGTCGGGCACCGGCTGGCCGGTTTCCCAGTGGCGGGCGAACAGATCGAGCGACTCGCGCTCCCAGCACCAGTTCTCCATGATCTGCGACGGCAGCTCGACGAAATCCCAGGCCACGTTGGTGCCGGCTAAGCTGCGGGATTCCACGCGGCTCAGCAGGTGGTGCAACAAGTGGCCGAATTCGTGGAAGATGGTTTCCACCTCCCGGTGAGTGAGCAGGGCGGGCTTGCCGGCCACCGGCGGCGTGAGGTTGCCGCAGACCAAGCCCAGGTGCGGGCGGAATCGCGTGCCGTCCGGCCCGCCGGTGATCAACGCGTCCATCCAGGCGCCGCCGCGTTTGTTCTCTCTCGGGAACCAATCGGTGTAGAAGCCGCCTAAGAATTCGCCGCTTTCATCGTGGACATTGTAATAGCGGACGGCTTCGTCCCACACCGGTGCGCCGGCCTCTGGTTCAATGCGCAAGCCGTACAGTCGGTGCACCAGGTCGAACAAACCGGCCACCGCCTGTTCCAGCGGGAAGTACGGGCGCAGGGCCTCCTCGTCGAAATCGTAGAGCGCGGCGCGCTGTTTTTCCGCGTAGTAGGCTACATCCCAGCCCGCCAATTGAGGGGCGTCCGAGCCTTCGAGCGACCGCCGGAATTCGAGCAGCTCGCGGTTCTCCTCGCGGAAGCGAGCCTCGGTCTTCACTTTCAGATCGTCCAGGAAGGCCAGCGCGCGCGCGCCATCGTGCGCCATGCGGTCTTCCAGCACCAGGTCGGCGAAGTCTGCGTAGCCCAGCAGGCGGGCCTTCTCACTGCGCAATTCCAGAATGCGCGCGATCAGCGGGCGGTTGTCGCGCCCAGCCTCGGTCGCGCGCACGTTGAAAGCTTCGTACACCTGCCGGCGGACTTCCCGGTCGTTCAGGTAGGTCATCACCGCGAAGTAATCCGGCGCGTGCAGGGTGAAGCGCCAGCCGTCTCGACCCTTGCGCGCGGCGCTCTCGCGGGCGGCGTCTACCGCGCTGGGCGGCAGGCCGGCCAGCCCGGCGGGATCGGCGATAATCAACTCGAAGGCATTGGTGGAATCGAGTACGTGCTCCGCGAACTTGATGGTGAGTTGGCTCAGCTCCACATCCAGCGCCTCCAGCCGTTGCTTGCCGGCGGGCGCGAGATTGGCGCCGTGGCGGCGGAAGTTGTCGATGGTCTTGGTGAGGAGGCGCCGGCGCTCGCCCTCCAGGCGTGCGGCCTCTTCGGTAGCGGCAAAATCCTGCACCGCGCGCCAAAGGCCAGCATGGAGCGGGATGCCTGAATAAAATGCGCTGACTTGCGGTTGCGCGGCGCTGTAGGCGGCTCGCAACTCCGGGTAGGTAGCGACGGCTTCCAGATGACGCACCACGCCGATCGCATACTCGAGCGGCTCCGACAGATCGTCGAGACTCCGCAGCGTGCTGGCGAAGGTGCGTGGGGCGCCGGCGGCCGCTACCTCTTCGAGGCGCTGGCGCGCGCCGCGCAGGAGCTCTTCGGTGGCCGGGGCCACGTGTTCGGCGCGGATGCGGTCGAACGGTACTCGAAACTCAGGCGATAGAAGAGGATTGGAGTGGTTGGCGGCCGGCATCTCCTTGAGCGTACCAGTATCCATGCCGGACGCGGATTCCTTGCGAGGGCTCACCAGCGGCGTGCGAACGCTCTAGAATGGTGAGAGGCAATGAGTTCCGATCCGAACGGGCCGCCGGGCCGTGTCCCGGCCGAAGAATGGCTAAACGTCTTCGCCCTGGTCACCTACATTCCGGCACCGCTCGGGGAGTTTCTGGACCGACTGCGGCGGGAGTTGGTGCCCCACGACGACCCGCGCGCCCACGTCAGTTTGCTGCCGCCGCGCCCGCTGGCCGGCGAGTGGCTCCACGCTTGGGCAGAAGTCCGCAAGATACTTGAGCACCGCGCAGCCTTTGATGTGGAACTGACGGGAATCCGGACGTTTCCGGTGACCGACGTGATCTACCTTGAAGTTGGCGCCGGGGCCGCGGAGCTGTGCGATATCCACGCCGCCATGAATTCCAACTCGCTGTCCTTTCAAGAGCCGTTTGCCTATCACCCGCACGTGACCCTCGCGCAGGATATCTCCCACCAGGATGTTTCCGACGTGCTCAAGCTGGCCGAGCGCCGTTGGCGTGAGTTCCGCGGCCCGCGCAGCTTCCGTGCCGAAAGGGCTGTGTTCGTGCAAAGCACCATCAGGGACCACTGGCTCGATCTGGCCGAATTTCGGCTCGGCAACGCGCCTGTTAATTTGTGAGATCCCTTTTTCCCTGCCGCCACTACACCCTTATGACAGCACGTTAGACGCAAGGCTGGAATGCGAGAGCAACCGATTCCGGCGATATCCGGCTTGGTTGGTCGCCGCCGGAGACTTGGCCGAACCGGCGGCTAAAGTTTTTGCCGCTTTAGCCGATAACGAATTTGGACGTGACAGTCCGCACCGTCAAAGGGGAACTCTTGGTAACCATTGCGGTTTGCGATACGGAGCCGATCGCCATCGAAGGGCTGCGAGGCCTTCTGGAATCGACAGAGGAGTTGCGCGTTGTCGCGGCGGAAAGCACTCTGGCAGACGGCAGCGACGCTGTACGCGAATTGCGGCCGGCCATCTTGCTCGTGGACAAGGCGCTCGGCATCCACGCCGTGCTGGACTGGCTGATCGCCATGCGCCGGATGGATCAGCGGCCGGCGGTAATTGTGTGGGGTGCAGCGTTGTCGGAATCCGAGGCTCTGCGCATCCTGCAAGCCGGGGCGGCCGGCGTCATGCGCAAGACCTCCAAGCTGGATTCGGTGATGGCTTGCGTGCGCGCCGTGGCGGCGGGCGGTTCCTGGATGGAAGATTCCATTATGTGGGGGCGGGATCGGCCGTACCGCGCTGCCCGATCACCGCTGACGGGTAGGGAACTCGAAGTTATGGAACTGGTCGAGCGCGGTCTGAAGAATAAGGACATCGCCAGCGCGCTCGGCATCCGCATCGGTACCGTCAAAATCCACCTGAAACACATTTTCGAAAAGACTGGCATCCGTGGCCGCTACGGTCTGGCGCTCTCGGGGCTAAAAGAAAAAGGGCTGCTAATGTCCCCAATCTTGGAAACGGTACCGCTGCCGGGCACGGGAATTGCTTGAAAGGGGTAGCTTGGAACGATGGCATTCGCTGAAAACACGATGGTTGGCAACGAGGTGTGTGGGCCGCAGCTTGGCCGGAGGAGATCCGCGCAGCCGTCCCATAGTTCACCATTACCCTCAAACTTGGGTATTGAACCGCCTAAAGAGACTCTTGTGGTCTGCATTAAACGAGTTTAATCTAGAACTAGACCCTGTTATTAGAACTCATAGAACCATAGTGAATAATCCGTTTCCCTGCGAAGGAAGGATGTGGCCGATGACACCCGCTGGACCAACTCGCAAACCGGTGGCGCAGACGATCGCCGTGTTGTCCGTGAGCTCGGCGGAGGAAGACCACTTCCACCTGCAAGACATTTTTTCGAACCCCAGCCGAACGCTCTACCCCGACGTAGGATTCACCATGACCGCCAAAAGCACGATCGCGTCGGCGAAGAGCGCTCTACGGCGGGGACGGATCTCGATTGTAATGTGCGAGCATGACTTGGCGCCTGGGTCCTGGAAGGAGTTGTTGGACTTCGCCGAGCGTTTGCCGTCGCCGCCGCCGGTGATCGTGACATCGCGCGTTGCCGACGACCGCATGTGGGCCGAAGTTCTCAACCTGGGAGGCTACGATGTCTTGGCGAGGCCTTTGAAAAGCGAGGAAGTGATTCGCACAGTCACTTCGGCCTGGAGCCTGTGGCAACATCGGTTCCAGTGCCGGGCTGAAAGCCCCCCGAGAGTTGGGGGTAACGCGGCATGAGAATCATCGTCATTCCGGAAGACGATCTCAAGCGCCTGGAAAGACGCTTCGGACCAGATGTACGCCTGATGGGTCCATGGAACTCGGATGGTGTCTTCGGCTATACGAGTGTCTCGCTTGGCTCCGTGGAGAGCGCCGCCGAAGCCGTGGGCGCGCCGGGTTTGCCGGAGGCGGTATCGCGGTTGCAAGAAGCGCGGGAGCCGGTGGCTGCCTTTGTGGATCTGGTGGAAGCGTTCGGTCCCGATCTGGTCGTCAAGATCAAGGCAGCGTACTCGGCGACCTCGCTTGTACCTCCCTCCCCCCGGCCGGCCGGATCCTCCAGGCTGGCGGCGACGCGGGAATCCGGCGCGGCCACCGCGGCCTGACCCCGCCGCGAAGCTGGGGCGGCCCTCGTCCGCGCGGGACCCCTTGGCGCGGCCCTCTGCGGACCTATTCGAATGTCTGAAAACGAGGCTGACGAGGGCGTCGGACGTGTCCAAGGCCCGCCGATGCGAACTTACTTGAGGGACACCCGGCTCGTCGCGGGGTAGTGCCTGAAATGCACATTTCAGGCACTACCCGTCGTGGCAGCGCGCCTCTTGTTATCATAAATTTCGCGATTCCATCGGGAGGTTCCATTCATGGCCGCTGAAGTCAACCGGCGCAATTTTCTGAAGACGGCCGCGCTGGCCGCCGGTCCCGCTCTCATATCCGCGCGCGGGGCCAATCAAAGGATCAACATAGGCTGGATCGGCGTGGGCACGCGCGGTAATGTGGCCATCGAGTGGCTGCACACAGCCGCGCCCAATGACGTTGCCGTCACCGCCGTGTGCGACACTTACCAGGGCTACATCGCGCGCGCCAAGAATCGCGTGAAAACCGTGTGGGGCAACGATCCCGCCACTTACGTGGATTACCGCGAGCTGCTGGCCGACCGCAACGTGGACGCGGTGTTCATCATGACGCCGGAGCATCTGCACCGCGATATAACCATCGCGGCGCTGCAAGCGGGGAAGCACGTTTACATCGAAAAACCGCTGGCGCACACCGTCGAAGAGGGCTTTGAAATTGTGCGTGCATGGGAACAGTCCGGCAGAGTGGTGCAGGTGGGCACGCAGAACCGCAGCTCGTCGCTTTACAGGAAGGCCAAGGAACTGATCGACCAGGGCATGATTGGCCAGGTGCAGTACGTGCGCGCCTTCTGGTATCGCAACTCGCTGCCGAACGATCCGGCATGGCGCTATGTGATCCCGGCCGACGCCACGGCGGAAAATACCGATTGGAACCGCTTTCTAGGAAGCGCGCCCAAGCGAAGCTGGAGCCCCGAGCGCTACTTCCAGTGGCGGCTGTACTGGGATTATTCGGGCGGTATTTCCACCGACCTGCTGGTGCACCAGACCGACATTGTCAATTTCATGCTGAGCAAGACGACGCCAAAGACGTGTATGGCCTCGGGCGGCATTTATCGCTGGCACGACGACCGCGACGTGCCCGACACGCTCAGCGCAATTTACGAATACGACGACAACTTCCACATCAACTACAGTTGCTTCTTCGGCAACGATCATTACGGTTACGGCGAGCAGGTTTGCGGCAACGAGGGCACCATCGAGGTCATGAACCGGCAGGACCTGTACTTCAATCCGGAAACCTACCACGGCAAGGCGCCGGCCGCCATCGCCGGCCGCAAGCCGATTCATCTCAACGGCAAGGCCGATTTCGGTGAAGCCGATGGCGTCAATAATCACTTCCGCAATTTCATTCAAGCCATGCTGGGCAACGAAAAGGTGATCGCGCCGCCGACGGTGGGCCAGCAGGCGGCCATCTCCGGCCACATGGCCACGCTCTCGTTCCGCCACCAGAAGAGAATCATTTGGGACGACGCAGCCGGCACTTACAGCTTTTCCTGACGCATCGCGATATCCGCTCCTGCCGCGCCCCGCGATGTTACAGTAACTTCGGTGCCGAAGAGACGCGACCTGCTGCTGATCGCCTTATACGCCGGCCTGTTGGCGTGGCTGGCCGGACTTCGTCCTTTGTGGCTGGACGAGGTCCTGCAACTGGTCGCATCCACCCAGCCGGATGCGCGGAGCGTAATCCGGTGGGTCACTTATAATCCCGGCGGGGCACCGCTCGGCTATCTGACGCAGCGCTTTTTCGTTTTGACTTTGGGACTGACGCCATGGGCCGCGCGCGCGGCGCCGTTGATCTTCAGCCTGCTATCCGCCGTGACGCTGGCCGGGTTCGCGCGCGACCTGAAGGCGCGCGCCACCTGGGTGGTGTTGGCAGCGTTTCTGGTGACGCCGCTGCAGCTCCGTTATGCTGTCGAGGCGCGCCCTTATTCGCAAGCGCTATTCTTCGCCCTGGCGGCGCTGTGGTGCCTTTGGCGCCTGGCGCCAGCGCCGTCCTGGCGCTTTGCGGCGGCTTATGCCGGGTTAGTGACAGCTGGTTTGTACACGCAGCCGCTGACAGCGGCGGTGCAACTCGGCGCCCTGGCCGCGCTGGCCTCGGGCGGCCAGCGCAGGGCGGTGCGGCAGGGCGGAATTGCATTGGCGATCGCCTGCCTGTTGTTCGCGCCCTGGTATCTCCATGTGAGAAGCGCTTGGCATTTCGGGATCGCCGCCAGCCAGTACAGCTTCGCCATGACGCCGAAGATTCTCGGGATGCTGATCCGCGAGATTTCGGGTGGCGGTTATGTGGGTTCGCTTGCGCTGATCGGCGCGGCGGCGTTCGGCTGGCGCCGCGCGGATTCGCTTGCCAGGCGGTTTCTGCTCGGAAGCATAATCTCCGGCATCGTCTGTGTGATCGCCGCCGATGCGGTTTCCGGCTATTTCTTCGCCGTGCGCCAGGTGCTGTTTGCGCTGCCGCCGGTGCTGCTGCTCGCGACGGCCGGGCTTCCCAGCCCGCGCCGCGAATGGTGGCAGCCCGGCCTGCTGGCGATTTTCGTGGTGGCCTCGCTGGCCAAGGACGTGCGCTATTTCCGCAGCCCCGGCGAGGATTGGCCCGGCGCTGCGCGGGCGCTGCTCGCGGCCACCAGTCACGGAGCGTGCGCGGTTGTGCCAAGCCCCGAGCCGAAAGAAATGTACCAGCTTTTCGAGCCCGGCTTGACTGGCCGCTTCTGCAACGCCAACGACGCGACCGGGCCGGTGGTGATCGTCCAAAACCGGTATACACTGGCGTCCAGCCTCGAAGAAACCACCCGCTTGCTGACGGCGAGGAGATTTCGCGCCGCGGCCGAAACCGGCGTCTCCGGCGTCAGGCTCCTGCTGTTTCTTCCAGATAAGGCGGAGGACTCAGCCAATGCCGGCGCTCAGAAATGCAAACGGTAGCGCAGCTCCGCGTAAACCTGGCGCGCATTGACGAAATGCGTGCCGCCGAAAGTGTTGCACCCTGTGGGGCGCGTCTGCCGGTGCTTTCGCCTTGAGCGAGCAATAGTCGCGGGAAGATGCAGCGGCTTCACGCGGCGCTTTGGTCTCCGTTACACTGGGAGGTTCATGTCCAGATTGCTGGAGGGCAAGCTTGCCCTCGTCACCGGAATCGCCAACAGATGGAGCCTGGCTTATTCGATCGCGCAGGCATTTGCGCGCGAAGGGGCCACGCTCGTGCTCACGTATCTCGGCGAGCGGCAAAAGGTCGCAATCGATGAGTTGGCGCCGGATCTCAGCGTGGCGCTGATACATCCGTGCGACGTCACCAAGGACGAGGAATTGGAGGCGCTCACTTCAGCGCTCGCCGCACTGGCGCGGCCGCTGCACGCGGTGGTGCATAGCCTGGCCTTCGCCAATCGCGAGGACCTGACGCGGCCGTTCCTCGAAACCAGCCGCGCGGGCTTCCTGCTGGCGCAGGACGTGAGCGCATTTTCACTGGTGGCGCTGGCGCGGGCCGTGATGCCGGCGATGACTGAGGGCGGTTCGATCTCCACGCTCACCTACCTCGGTTCGCAGCGGGTTGTGCCGAACTACAATGTAATGGGCGTGGCCAAGGCGTCGCTGGAAGCTGCCATGCGATATCTGGCGAGCGAATTGGGCGAGCGCAACATTCGCGTGAACGCCATTTCGGCGGGGCCGGTGAAGACGGCCTCGGCGCGGGCCATCAAGGGATTCTCCGGCATCCTGGATGCCGCCGCGCGCAACCCGTTGCGGCGCAATACCGATCCGGCGGAAGTGGCCGACGCCGCCGTGTTTCTGGCGAGCGGTTTGGCGCGCGGCGTCACCGGCAACGTGCTGTTCGTCGATTCGGGAATGCAGATCATGGGGTGCTAAATGAAAGTCGAAGTGGTTCTCACCGAAGCCGACCTCGCGCAGGAGTTCACCGACGCTTTCGAAGCGCGCGATCTGCCCGAGAAGTTCTTCTACTGGTTCCCTCGCTCGGCGGCGGATTGGACCGCGCTGACGGCCGACGCGGAACTTTACGGCGGCCTGACGGCGACCTGGAAGGAGCTGGGCTCGAGCTCCTGGGAACTGGCCTCGCATTTCCACGGGCGCGTGCCCGTGATCAGCTTCGGCGCTGGCGATGGCGCGCGCGACGCTCTGCTGCTAGGGGCTTTGAAGGATTCCGGCTGCGAGTGCCTCTACTTTCCGGTGGACTCGAGCCAAGGCCTGCTGGAACTGGCGGCGGCCAAGGCCGAGGACAACGACATCGAAACCACCTGTATCAAGGCCGATATTTCCAGCCCCGTGCACCTGGTGTACGCCGCCGACGCCGCCGATCCGCCTCGCCTGTTTGTGCTCTCCGGCAACACCGTCAGTTCGCTCGATCCGCTGGCCGAGATCCGCTACCTGGCGCAGTGCATGAAGCCCGGTGACCGGTTGATCATCGACGGCGAAATCCACCACGCGGAGCAGACCATGGAGCGGAACACGCGGCCCGCGGTGCGCAACTTCCTCTGGGCGGTGCTCGAGAGCGTGGGCATCCAGCAGGTCAACGGCGAACTTCGATTCAACCAGAAACACGACGAGCGACATGAAGGACTGCACCTGATCACACGCTATTTCCGCGCCGAAACCGACCTTTCCGCCACCGTGGTGAGCCAAAACGTCGCACTACAGCGTGGCGAACGGATCGGGCTCAACTTCCAGTATGCCTACACTCCGGAAGCCTTCCGCTGGCTGCTCACCGAACACGGCGGGCTGGATCTGGTGCGGGTACACCTGTCACCCGATGGCCGCTTCCTGACTGCGATCTGCAAGAAGTAGTGGCGCCGGGACTCGTGGAAAAATCCCGGCTCGGCCAGCGACGCGTGGTCGAGCCGGTAATTGGAAAGCCCATCTCGACGCGTGAGAGGGTGCATTCATAGCCTAGCCGTACGAGGGGATACAAACAAGACTAAGCTCCGATATAGAGCCCCCATAACATCCGATATGGACCTAATCAATGTTATGAATCCATTGAGCCGGGGTGCGATAACGTCCACCCGAACGACCTGATCGGTCTTCATCGTCGAGTGCCGGATCGATTGGCATGGCGTCTTTCTGCGTGCGGACTCGCCCGTTGTCGCCGGGCGGCGGGATGTCGCATACTGGGATTGGCGGCCGCGCCATGGCGAAGCCATCCATTTCTCCCGACACAGAGATCGTCGAACAGCGCCGTCTGGTTCCGCTCTATCGCGTCGTCCTGCTCGACGACAACGACCACACCTACGACTACGTCATCGAGATGTTGCAGAAAATTTTCATCTTCAGCCTGGAGGAGGCCTACCATCACGCCGAGGAAGTGGACCGCGCGGGCCGCACCGCGCTGATCACCTGCGAATTGCCGGAAGCCGAATTCGCGCGCGACCAGATTCAGTCATACGGCCGGGATGCGCGCCTGCCGCGCTCGCAGGGCTCCATGTCGGCCGTGGTAGAGCCGGCTGGCTGAAGACGCGAAACAACACTTCAACCCCCGGTTCGTACAGTCGTTGAGGAACGAGTTCTGCCCCGGTGCCCGCGCGCCCCCGCTACTGCTTCTTCGTGTCTCCGAACGTGATGGTGGATTCGCCCGTGTACTTGTGATAGTTGCGGAAATCGATGGTGTTGCGGTCGCACATGTCGGAACCGCGCTGGCACATCAGAGTCTCCGAGTGAACCGGCAGCAGGTACTTTCTGGCGTCGCCCAGTTGCACGTACTCGTAGTCGGTGGCGGATTCCACATGGTCGGAGGGGAAGCTCGATGGAAGGTCGTACGCCCGTTCCTCGATGCGCAGCACACGCGCGGTCTGCGGGTCGATCCACACCGCTCCTCTGTACGCCGGCATGTAGTGTTGCGACGATACGGTGAGGTTCCAGTGCGAGTGCGAGTGGTCCACGGTGTAATCGTAAACCCGCGCGTTGACGCCGGCGATGCGGTCGGTCTGGCGGAAGCGGAATTGGGCGTCGGTGGCCGGCGAGAACAGGTCGATCAACAGTGTGCCGAATTCGCCCGTGGACCACGCGCCGTCGGTATCCGCAAAGCTTTGCCGCGGCTTGCCATTCACCTTGATGTCGCGGTAGTCCTCTTTGCCGTTCTCATAGATCACCGCGGCCGAAACCAGGTCGATAGCCCGCCAATCGGCCGGTCGAGTCTGGCTGGCGAAACGGGCCATCTGCTCCTGGCACACGTAATTGGGCAAGCCCTCGGTGAAGTCGAACGCCGCCCCGGCAGCCCTGCGAATCAAATCGTCGCCATGCTGGGGCCGCGCCTCCGGAACGGCCGCCTCGTCGGCATCCCGGTAAACCGGGGCAGGAGGCGTCACCGCGGCCTCGGTCGTCTCCGCCTGCGGGGCGGCAACAGGCTGCGCGTTGCCGGCGGTTCCGGCTTGCGCCAGCGGCTGCGGTGGCGGCTCGGGAGCATGCTCGCGCGCCGCGTCGGCCGGCTTGCCGCGGTGCAAAACGGGCGGGCCGGGATCGTCGGCATCCGGCTTGGCGGGTGGTGGCGTCATCTCGGTAGCGGACGCGGCCGCCTGCGCACCCGCCGGAGTGGCACTCTTCGGATTGTCCTTCCACGTGTCGACCGCGCCGGCATCTTTGTCTTTCGTGGCCACGGTTTGGGCGCCTGCGGCTTTCTCCCAGTACACATTCACGGCGATCAGGTATCCCTTCTCATCCTCGGGGCCCTCCACCGACAACTGGTCTCCGGGGGCGAACTTCGGGTCCTTCACCTCTTCTCCGTTCTTGAAAAACTTGGTCTTGTCGTTGCGCCTGAAGTCAAGTTGGCGGTCGTCGTCGAGCGTAATGGTAATGGTCTTGTTATCCATCTGCTGCAACTTGCCGCGGAAGTTGGGCAAGGGCTGGCCCTTGGTCGAGGTGTTGGGATTCGTCTTGCTGCGCCCGAGCGGGATGCTGGGGCCGCTCCCGGGATAGCCTCCAGGGTAGCCTCCTGGAGGATAACCGCCGCCCGGGTAACCGCCGGGTGGATAGACTTGCGCGCTCGCGGCGCTGGCCGCGAGCAGCCAAATGGCGAACCGACCGGCGGTGCGCAAAACGGCGCTGCCGGCCGGAGACACACTTCGGGCAGGCTCGAGCTTTTCCATCACCTCATGAGATGCGGCGCGACCGGCGCAGGTTACCTGTACATTCCCGCTCATAGAATGCCGATAAGAGTTCCAAGCCGGGAACTTCCTCAGCTACAGTGAAGGTGAGAGATGCTGTGAACCCCAGCCAGTTACTGGTCTTCGACGCCGACCCCGCCTTCCACGAGCTTCTGACCCCCGTGCTGCAGCGCGAAGGGCGCTCCATCCAGGACACTTACGACCGGTACGAAGCGCTGGAGGCTCTGCGCCATTCCGACTGCGACCTGGTGCTGGCCGGGCAGGGCCGCAACGGTGAAGAAGGGCTGAAACTGTTGCGCAGCATGCGCTCCATCCGTCCCGAGGCCAGAATCATCATGGCTGGCAGCCGCGATCCGGCCGGGGCGCTGGCGGCCATTCGCGAACGCGCCTACGCCTGTTTTCACAAACCGATTCCCGCCGGCCCGCTGGCCGACATGGTGCAACTGGCGCTCGACGCCACGGCCTGGCGCGACGACATCCGGGTGGTTTCCGCCCGCCCGGAGTGGATCACCCTGGAAGTGCGCTGCAAGCTCGAAGCCGCCGAGCGCACCACGCAGTTTGTCCGCGAAATGCTGGCGGACCTGGAGCCGCAAACGGCGGAAGACATCGCTATCGCGTTCCGCGAGATGCTCATCAACGCCATCGAGCACGGCGGCAAATCCGACGCGCACAAACGGGTGCGGGCCTCGCTGCTGCGCACCTCGCGCGCGGTGATGGCGCACATCGCCGATCCGGGCAAGGGCTTCTCGCTGCAGGCCCTGCCGCACGCCGCGATCTCCAACCCCGACGGCTCGCCCATTAAGCACATCGAATACCGCGAGGAGCAAGGCAAGCGCGCCGGCGGTTTCGGCATCCTCATGTCCCGCAGCCTGGTCGATGAGCTGCTCTACAACCAGCGCGGGAACGCCGTGCTGGCGGTGAAATACTTGAAGTGACCTGCGGAGCTTCTGAAGCGGGCGACGGCTTCCCGGGTGATTTCGATACGCCTGCACGAAAGTTGCTCGCCTGAGAGTAAGGTGGATTCCGGCGCCCGGCCGCGCAGGTTCACCGCCGCCAGGCCCAGAAACAAGGCCAGCGTGGGGACGATTTCAAAATGGACGATGGCCTTGACGCCGACGCACCCCATGCGCTTCAAATCGTCCGCGCCAGCGATTCCAGCCACAGCGTCGCGAAAATCAGCGGCGCGCTGATGGAACGGATCAGCCGCAGAAACACGTTGCTGACGGACGCCGGTTGCCGGGCGAACGATGGAGCCAGCGCGTCCGCGGCCACGCCCGCCGCCATGCCGATGAAGATTCACGCCGTCAGCGGCGGCCACTTCATCGCTTGCCCCAATCCAGCTTCTGCCGCAGCACGTCGAAGAACCTGGCGTGCGGCGGCCGGATCAAATGCAGGGCATAATTCGAGCTGCGGCACACCACGGCGTCGCCGTCCACAATCGGAGTGCCCACCTGGCCGTCAATCGTCAGGTAGGTGGAGTCGTCCGGGTTGTGCGCCAGGATGCGGATCACGCTGGTTTCCGGCACCAGCACCGGGCGGTTAGTGAGCGTGTGCGGGCAGATGGGCGTCAGGCAAATGGCCGGCACCGCCGGGAAAATGACCGGGCCGCCGGCGGACAGCGAATACGCCGTCGACCCGGTGGGAGTGGAAATGATCAGTCCGTCGGCCTTGTACTCGCAGACGAGCTGCTGGTCCACCCAGGCTTCCAGATCGATCATGCGCGCGATGGCCGCTTTGGTCAGCACGGCGTCGTTCAGCGCCTGGTAAGACGCCACCACTTCGTCGCCGCGCACCACTTCGGTAGATAGCAGCTTGCGCCTGGCGATGCGGTGTTCGCCGCGAAAAGCACGCTCCAGCTCGGGATAGATTTCGTCGATGGTGATGGCGGTCAGGAAGCCCAGTCCGCCCAGGTTGACGGCAAACAGCGGAATCTCCAGCTTGCCGATGGCGCGGGCGGCGGAAAGCAGCGTGCCGTCGCCGCCGAGCACGATCACCAGGTCGCAGCCCGGCGGTACTTCGCCGCGCGGCATGCCCTGCGCGGCGGGCGCGTACACGGCCGTCTCCAGGTCGCACCGCACCGCAATGCCGCGTTCCTTTAGCCACTCGAGAAGCCGCGGCACAACCGCGCGGGCTTCCGCCGACTTTGGCTTGGAACAGACGCCAACGGTACTAATGGTGGGCATAGAGCAGGAACTCCTTGTTCCCTTCGGCGCCGAGGATGGGGCTTTCGATCACATCGGTGCGGAAGCCGAGATCCGCCGCGGCCCGTTCGACCCGCTGGCAAGCCGCCTGGTGAACCTCCGGCCGGCGCACAATGCCGCCCTTGCCCACTTGGCCCTTGCCGGCTTCAAACTGCGGTTTGACCAGTATAACCATTTGCCCGCCGGGGCGCAGCAGCGGAACCACCGCCGGCAGAATCAGCGCGACCGAAATGAAGCTCACGTCGCAGGTGGCCAGATCCACCGCTTCACCGATCTCCTCCGCGGCCAATTGGCGTGCATTGATGCCTTCGTGCACCACCACCCGCGCATCGGTGCGCAGTTTCCAATCGAGCTGTCCCGCGCCCACATCCACCGCGTGGACGCGCGCCGCGCCCGCTTGCAGCAGTACATCCGTGAACCCGCCGGTGGATGCGCCGATATCCAGGCAGACCCAGCCGGCCACGTCAATGTTCCAGTGCCGCAGCGCTCCGGCAAGTTTGAAACCGCCACGGCTCACGTAAGGCGGCCGCGCCAGCACTGCGAGCGCCGCCTCCGCCGACACGGCCTGGCCGGGCTTGGCCGCTCTGTGCCCGTTGACCAGCACCTCGCCGGCCATGACGAGGGCTTGCGCCTTCTCGCGCGTTTCGGCGAGACCGCGTCCCACCAGCAGCCGGTCCAGCCGCGTCTTCATGACTTGCGGCGGACAATCAGGTCGGCCAGTTCGTGCAGCCGCGCGGCGCGCGCGCCTAATGGCTCCAGCACCTGATGCGCGCTGACGCACTCGGCTTCGGCCATCGTCCGCGAAGCCTCCAGCCCGTAAACCGCGGGGAAGGTGATCTTGTGCTGCGCCGCGTCCTTGCCGGCGGTTTTGCCGAGCGCCTCGGAGGATTCTTCCACGTCCAGTATGTCGTCGACGATCTGGAACGCCAGGCCGATGTGCTCGCCGTAACCGGAGAGCGCCGCGTATTGCGCCTCGCTCGCGCCCGCGTAAATGGCGCCCACGCGCAAGCTGGCCCGCAGCAGCGCGCCGGTCTTGGCGCGATGGATACTTTCGAGCAACGCCGCATCGGGCGGCTTCCCTTCCCCTTCCAGATCGGCCACTTGGCCGCCGATCATGCCTCCCACCGTGCCCGACGCGGTGGCCAGCTCCGCGATCAGCCGCGCCTTGCGGTCGGCCGGCGCCGGCAATCCGGCAAGCACCTGGAACGCCAGCGTCAACAGCGCATCGCCCGCCAGAATCGCCATCGCGTCGCCGAATACTTTGTGATTGGTCAGCTTGCCGCGCCGGTAATCGTCGTTATCGAGCGCGGGCAAATCGTCGTGAATCAGCGAGTACGTGTGGATCAGTTCGAGCGGGCAGGCCGCTGTCACAGCGCCTTCCACTTCGCCCGCCACCGTCTGCACCGCTTCCAGACACAGCACCGGCCGGATACGCTTGCCGCCGGCGAACAGGCTGTAGCGCATGGCGCGGTGAATGGTCTCCGGAGGCGTGCTTTCGGGCGGCGTCAGCCGGTCCAGTTCGGCATCCACCAGCTTCTGCTGCACGGCGAGATGGTCGCGCAGGTTCATGTTTTTTCCGCTTCCTCCGGACGGAACGGCTCAGCGGCGATCTTGCCTTCCTTGCGCAGCAGAATTTCTACCCGCGTTTCCGCCGCTTCGAGCTGTTTGCGGCATTCGTCAGAGAGGCCCATGCCGCGCTCGAACAGCTCGAGCGAACGCTCCAACGGCAAGTCTCCGCCTTCCAATTCCTTCACCACCTTCTCCAGTTCTTCCAGACAGGCTTCGAAGGATCGAACCGGCTGTGGCCCGGTGCTTTCCGCCATAGGTAGATTCTAGCAAGCAGCTTAGCGTGTCCGGCTGTAGGGGCGGCGCGCCCGGCCCGCTCTCCACAAACGAATACCCTGGTCATTTCCTGACGGGCGCTAACAGTCTGCGGCGGCAAAACGGGCAGTCGCTCCGGCGCAGAGAATGAGAAAAACGGCTCCGATTTGGGAGAAACTGATCGCGGTTTGTGCTAAGATCTTCTCAATTTCGGGAGGAATGCCGTGCGAGTGCTGCGCAATTTGCTGCTAACCCTGGCCGTCGCGTTTTCTGCGTTTGGCCAGACCTACACCATTTCGACGTTTGCCGGCGGCGCCCTGCCAGTGAACGTTCCCGGCACTTCGGCCGGTATCGGCAGTGTCGACGGGGTCGCGGTAGACTCCGGCGGCAATGTCTTCATCACGGCGTCGGACTACAACATCGTGCTGCGGCTGAGCGCCACATCGGGTGTGCTGACCCTGGTCGCGGGAAATGGAACCAAGGGGTTCAGCGGCGACAACGGCCCGGCCGCCAGCGCCCAACTGGACCAGCCATACGGCGTCGCAGTGGATACCGCTGGCAACGTTTACATTGCCGACAGCTCTAACTACCGCATCCGCAAGGTATCCAACGGAATCATCACCACCGTGGCGGGGAACGGGACTCAAGGCCTCAGCGGCGACAACGGCCCCGCCACTAGCGCTGAGTTGAACTACCCATTGGGCATCGCCGTGGACTCAGCAGGTAACCTCTACATCGCCGACACCCTTAGTAACCGCATTCGCAAGGTCTCAAACGGGGTGATCGCCACGGTGGCGGGGAACGGGACTCAAGGCCTCAGCGGCGACAACGGCCCCGCCACCAGCGCCGAGCTGGACCAGCCAGAAGGCGTCGCAGTGGACTCCGCCGGCAACCTATACATCGCCGACACCCTTAATAACCGCGTACGCGAGGTCTCGAACGGAGCGATCGCCACGATAGCGGGCGGCGGGATCGGGTGCTCACAGCAGACAGACGCGGTGGGTGACGGGTGCCCGGCCACCAGCGCCCAACTGGGCAACCCAACCGGCGTTGCCTTGGACCCCGCTGGCGATCTCTTGATCGCAGATGAGGGCAACATACGCATTCGCAAGGTCTCCGAAGGCGTCATCAGTACCGTCGCGGGATACGGAAACGAGTACGGCTTCAGCGGCGACAACGGTCCGGCCACCAGCGCGTTGCTGGAATCACCGTTAGGGGTTACGGTTGACTCCGCCGGCAACTTCTACATCGCCGATTCGGGAACCGAGCGTCTCCGCGAGGTCTCTAACGGCGTGATCACCACCATTGCCGGAAACGGGACGGGGCTTGGTGGCGACAACGGCTCGGCCACGAGCGCCCAACTGGACCAGCCATCAGGAGCCGCCGTAGATTCTGCTGGCGACCTTTACATCGCCGACACGTCCAATTCCCGCATTCGCAAGGTTTCGAACGGAGTGATCACCACGGTGGCGGGAAACGGGACCTGGGGCTACAGCGGCGACAGCGGCCCGGCCACCAGCGCTGAGTTGAGTTACCCAGAGGGCATCGCCGTAGACTCTGCCAGCAATCTTTACATCGCCGACACGGGAACGGCGCGTGTCCGCAAGGTCTCTAACGGCGTGATCACCACGGTGGCGGGAAACGGGAACTTTGGCTACAGCGGCGACAACGGCCCGGCCACCAGCGCTGCATTGAGTTACCCACGGGGCATCGCCGTGGAGTCCCCGGGCAACGTTTACATCGCCGACACGTCCAATAACCGCATTCGCCAGGTCTCTAACGGCGTGATCACCACAGTGGCGGGAAACGGGACCCCGGGCTTCAGCGGCGACAACGGTGCGGCTACCAACGCTGAGTTGAATTCCCCATGGGCCATCGCCGTGGACTCTGCCGGCAACCTTTACGTAGCCGACACGTCTAATTTCCGCATTCGCGAGGTTTCCAACGGCGTGATCACCACCGTGGCGGGGAACGGCACTCAAGGCCTCAGCGGCGACAACGGCCCGGCTACCAGCGCCCAATTATGTTTCCCTCAAGGAGTAACACTCGACTCTGCAGGTAACCTGTACATCGCGGACTGCAGCCGCGTCCGCAGGGTATCCGGAGGTGTGATTACGACCATTGCCGGGGGCGGTACAACGTTTGGCGACAACGGCCCGGCCACCAGCGCCGAGCTTTACCCGTGGGGCGTGTCCGTCGACAGCCTGGGTGACATCTACGTCGCGGATACTGCGGATGATCGCATTCGCGCTTTGATCCCCTCTGGCTCCGGCTGCACATACACCGTCAACCCGCTCTCGTTTGCGGCGCTGGCGCCTTACGGCGGCAACCTCGTCGCCAACATCCAAACAGCATCCGTTTGTGCGTGGGCGGTTCAAAGTCTGCCGGATTGGATCACTTTCTCCGGTAATGCGGTCAACTCCGGGCCCGGCTCTGTCACGCTGGTTGCCGCTCCCAATCCTGGCGCCGCACGCTCCGCCACGGTTTCCATCGCAGGCCTCCCGGTGTCGGTCGCGCAAGCGACAGGAGCTTTGGCTGTCACTCCCGGCGGGGTTGTGAACGACGCCAGCTACACGGCGCCGGTGGCCGCCGGCAGTATTGCCGCGGCATTCGGAGATTTTCTGCTGCCCGCGCCGGTCACGGACAACAGCTCACCGCTTCTTACCAGCCTCTCCGGGCTTTCGTTGCAATTCGGAAACGGCGCGCTGGCCCCGCTGTTTTTCGCCAGCCTCGGCCAGGTCAACCTCCAGGTCCCCTGGGAACTGGCCGGACAATCGCAGACCACCCTAACCGCCGCTTTGAGCGGCAATAGTAGTGCTGCCCAGACCGTGGTTCTCGCAGCCTTCGCGCCGGCAATCTTCGCCACCAACGCTCAGGGCACGGGCCAGGGAGCGATCCTCGACCCGTCCTACATACTGGTCGATTCCTCCAACCCGGCGACGGCCGGCAGCACTTACATCCTGATCTTCTGCACCGGTCTCGGCGCGGTCACTAATCAGCCCGCGACCGGTTCACCCGCGCTGAGCAATCCACTCTCCTGGACCACGACCGTTCCGGCAGTGACCATCGGTGGAGCGCCGGCCTCCGGGTTGGAGTTCTACGGCCTTGCGCCCGGCTATGCGGGCCTGTACCAGGTGAACGCGCTGGTGTCGGCCGCATCGGCGAAGGGAAATGCCGTACCGGTTTCGATTTCCATTGCAGGCGCGACCTCGAATACCGTCACCATCGCCGTTCAATAGCGCCTGAGCGCGACTGAGCCGGCGCACCAGGTTATGGTAGCGACGCCAATGCGGTTCTGGCGCCCAGCAGGTCGGGGCTGATCTGGACAGCCTGGCTGAGCTCGGCTCTGGCGTGCGCCTGGTCTTTGAGGCCCGAGTACCCAAGACCGGCGAGGTAATGGGCGTTGGCGGTGCGGGCGCGCTGGGAGGCTTCACGGCCGGCAGGAGACGCGGGCTGCTTCAACTCATCCTGCGCGGACTGCACAAGAGCTTGGAACAGCGCATGGGCTCTCTTCGTGTCACCCAACTTCTGCAAGGCGAGGCCCTGGTAGTAAGCTTGCGCACTGCCGCCCGTCGCGGCGTTACCCAACTGGCCGGCACGGCGCTGCGGCGCGGGCTCGGGCGGCGCAGCCGCTCGCTCCCAGGCGTCAGCGGCTCTTTGTACATCGCCGGAGCCCTCATAGGCAACGCCCGTCCAGTAAGCGAGCTCCGCATAACGGGCGTTGGCGCCGCCGAACGCGAAGCCCACCGGCAGGTTCACGGGAATGGCGGCGGCGGCTTCCAGATCGGCGAGCGCTTGCGCGTAGCGTTTGGCCTGGACTTCCGTTTGGGCGCGCAGAATGTGGGCATCGGTCCAGTGATCCGCCACATTGAGATTGGCGCCTTCGGCCACCGCGAAGGTCCGGGTGGTCATGGTCCGGATGGCGTCATCGAGTTGGCCGCCGGCGATTTCGAGCGCAATCGCACGATTGAGAGCGTCATCCCGGCGCGCCACCACGGAGGCATTCTGCTGGAACAACGGCAGGCGCTTCTCCAGCGGGACCCCGGCTTGTTCGTAGAGTTCGTCGAGCTCGGTGAAGTGCAGGGCGTACTTGTGTTCGCGAGAAACAGCCTGCTCGAGTTCGGCGACGGCCTTGTCGATGTCGGCGCCGGATGCCTGATGCATGTAGGCGACGGCCAGGTTGCGGTGGGCGATCGCGAACGAGGGATCGAGCGCAGCCGATCGCTCCCACATCCGGGTGGCTTCCTCCGGCTGCCAGTCATACAGGACGTTGCCCAGGTAATAAGGCGCACGGGCATCGCGGGGGTTCACCTTGATCGCCCGGCGCAGCACGTCGATGGCTTCATTCTGGAACGGAAAGACGTAGTCCCGCGGCAACGACGCTGCCTTTTGGTAATACCGGGAAGCATTCTCGGCTTGGCCCAACTTATCCGCGAAATATCCGAGATAGTAATAAACCATCGGGTGGATGACGGCGTTATCTAAGTTCAGTGAGGAAAGCACGTCAGAGCCGTCCTGCCAGAGTCCCTCATTGAGGTATTCGGCAGCGGTCTCTTGCGCCGTGGCGGGATGAGCGATCATGGCGGCAGCCAGTTCTTGGAAGGACGCTGAGGTCTTCGACGCCAGGTACGTCTCGGCCATCGCTCGCACATCCAGCGGATCCAACGCATGACAGGCGGAGGCCAGCACGTGCAATGCCTCCCGGTTGCGGCCGAGATGGCGCAGCAGCGCGGCTTTGAGGTTCTGGGCCCGGATGTTCAGCGCGTTGGAATCGATTGACAGGTTGACAAAATCGAGCGCCGCGGCTATGTCGCCGTGCGAGGCGGCGATCTGCGCCAGCGAATAGTAGCCGGCGGCCTTCCACGCCTGGCTCCAGGTGGCTTTATAGAACCACGCGAACGCTTCGCCGGTTTTGCCTTCGGCCCTGAGTGTGGCGCCGAGGTAATAAATCGGCTCGGCGTCTTTTGGCGTGGTATAGCGGTCCGTGGCACGCTCCAGGGCCTTTCGCAGGTATGTCTCCGCGTCGGCGTAGCGGGCCTTGGTGAAGGCGGTGATGCCGAGAACCGTGTTTACCCTCGTGTCGCCCGGATCGCGGCGCAATGCCTCCTGCCAGTAGAGGAAAGGATCTACGTTGGGGTCGTGGAACTGCTGCGCGCGGAGACCAATGAGGTAGAGTTCTTCGTTAGTCTCGATCTGTTGCGGAGCGGGCGGTGGAGTAACTACCGGAGGGGCAGGTTGCTTGTTGAGACGGATGGGGCTGTAAGAGATGAGTTCCTTGGAACCGTCCCAGAGCGATGCGACTAAGTCATGCTCGTCGATGCCTGCCGGCGCCGCGACCTGTTTCACGTAGGGCTTGGCGGGATTGATGGCCACGGTCTCCTCCAGCAGCACCTTGTCCCCGGCCTTGAGTAAAACGCGGGCGGCGGAGTGGGCCGACGTGGTATAGAAGCCCACCTTGGCGGCGCCGCCGTGAACGTCGAGATTGACGGCGGCATCCAGATTGGCCTTTTTGACGCCGCCAATATCCCGGAACGGATACCAGTTAATACTGAACGACCGCGTTTCGTAAGGCTGGAGCCAACTGTAATCGGGCTGATTATCCGAGTAAGCGCCCACCATCAGTTCGATGTACGGGCCGTCCTCATCGGTCAGGGTGGTGTCCCATCGCTTGCCGCCGGGGCCGTTGCCCCAGGTCCAGAATTTCTTGCCAGGCACGATGTTGTGATCGGCCACGCTCATGGTTCCGGCGTCTCTACCGTGGTCATAGCCGGCAAAGAAATCGTCCTGGTAGTTCCATGCGAAGACCGAATTCGCCGTGATATGGTTCTTATACCAACTAATATCGACACCCCTGGAGAAATCCGCACCGCCGTAAGTGGAATGGGAGATCGGCCAGTCTGTGAATTCGCGTTTGGCGTGATGTACGCCGAACTGTGTGCTGGGCGGGAAGATCACTTGGTAGTTGTCATTGGCGTGGACCGCCAGATTGGCGAAGCAGAGCATGGTATTCACTGCGGGTGTGCGGTTGAGAATCCGCACGGAGGCTTCCAGGTATGCCTTGCCCGGCCGCAGAGTGTACCCTACCGCCCAGCGCATCCGTTGGCGCACTTCCAACTCGCCCACCCAGATGGTCTTGCTGCCATCGGCATTCTCTTCGATCCTGTATTGCACCGGAATGAAGGTGCTGGCGCGGTGATGATGCGGGATATTCCATTCCACGCCGCCGGACATCCACGCGCCGATCAAGCCGATCAAAGCCGGCTTGATGACGTGCTGGCGATAGATGAAATTATAGTTATTGGTCTTATCGACGCCTTCGAGAATCCGACCGCCGATCTCGGGCAGGACGCCGATCCGGATGTATTCATTTTCCAGATAGACCATGGTGTAAGTCTTGTCGACTTTCTTGCCCGTGAGCGAGTCATACATGGGATAAGGGTAGACAGGCCCCTGCGCGCCCTGCGACTGGCGGCCGAAGAAGAACATCGGGTTCGGCTCGGGATCTCCAGCCAAGTAAGTGGGGATGACCGCTTTGGTCTCCCAGGCCTTTACGCCGGAGGCGTCGGCGGCAAAGGAGACGGCGGCCGTCAGCAACCCCAAAACCAAAGCGATGAGAAGCGTATGTCTGCGAGTCACAGTGGATCTCCTGTGTGGAACGCTAACTAATGCTGAACTTCAAGCCATGATCTCAATTCGTCCAGGGTGTTTCCGGCGTCCCGGCGTCGGATGCCTTGGGCCTTTGGCTAAAGGGCCGGATCTTGCCCGAGTGAACGTCGAGTAGACGGCGATGCGTGGCCTTGGCCGCGTTGACCAACTCCGGATAGGGGCGATCCGTCACATCCACAAAACCGATGTTATAGTTTTCGCCGTCCATCCGGCCCAGAACCGGTTCGTCGCGCCAGGTGAACCAGTGCGCCCCGATAAAGCCCGGCAGCGCCGCCGCCTGCTCGACATAATAACGATATCCCCCCGCGCGCTCGACCTGGTCGCGCGTCTGCACCAGGCCGGCGCCCAATCCGTTCTCCGGCACGCCGAAGTGAAATTCGCCAATCAGCACCGGGCGTCCGGTGATGCGGAACGTGCGCTCGATTTGTTTCGCCGGTTCGTATTCATAAACATTGATGCTGCACACGTCGAAGACTCGCCCGCATCTCAGAACATCTTCGGCGGGCGTTCCGCCGAAACGAATACCGAGGTTCAGATGATTGGGATCGTACTTGGCGATAGCCGCGCCAACCAATGCGAGTTGCTTCTCAAACGCCGCGATGACGAACTCCATGCGGCGGCTGGGTGTGTCGCTCGCGGCCAGGAACTCCTTGAGCTTGCTTTGCGTGGCGGTCGCGGGGCCGGCCAGAATCATGTCCACAACCTCGCTCTCGCGATCGCCCCAGGGCGGCTCGTTGCCGATGAAGTAGCCGAGCAGCAGCGGATCGAGCTTGCGCGGTGCGCACTGCTTCGCAGCGCCTTCGTCCACACCGCGGGCGAACTCGTCCGAGTAGACATCGGCTAAGCCCAGGAAAGTGTTAGGCCCCTTCGGGGTGTTGACGTAGGCGGTGTATGGCTTGGACATCCCTTCGGAACCGGTATTGAACCCCCAGGCTTCCAGACGCCGGATCAACCGGCTTGCCGCTGGAGTCGCCGCTTGGCTTGTGCGCCCAGGCTCGGCGCCTGACGGCGTCGCAGCGCCGCTGCGTCCGCCGCCGCGTCCGCCGACGCCGTTCGACCCGGTCGACAGGAACAAGTGGCCATGCGGATCCACGAACCACCACTTGCCGTTAATTTGTTCGACGCGGAAGAAACCGGTGGCCTTGGCGTGGGTGCTCTTGTAGCCGCCGTACTCACAGTAGCCGAAATCGCCTGGCCGGAGAGTCTTATCCTCCTCGGATAACTGCTTTTCCAGTTGCTCCCGGCTCTTGATTTTGCGCGGCCAGTCCGCGTGCGCCCACTGCCCGAATTCGTCGAGCACAGGTTTGCCCTCCAGGAAATCGGAGCCGGGATCTTGCTTGGCGAGTTGGATGGATCGTATTTCCAGCGTGGGTTTGGCGATGGGATACTCCATCGTGAAGCCGAGAGACTCGACGTTCTTCAGATCGCCAAACGGCCCCCAGATCGACATCCAGAAAGAATCCGTGCGGCGATTATTGGTGGATGCCAGATCGAAACCCGATTGGTCCTTCCCTTTGAAGTATTGCAGCGGGACCGACGCCCGCAGCCAGACATTCTGGCCAAACGGCTGGAACATGATCCGCCGCGGCCCGGAAGCAGTGTAAAGCCACACGGAGAACCGCTGCGGTGTGGACGTCCTGATCTCCAGAACGAGGTAGTTCCAGTCCGACCAATCGGACGGCCATTCGGGATTCAGTTCCTTCAGCGTCCATTTGTGTTCGGACAGCACGCCATCGAAGACAACGCGCCGCGTCTGCGATTGAGCCGAACAGTCTGGCGGCGGACAAACCGCCAGCGCTGCCAGAATAGAAATGACGGCTGAAATGCGGGGTGTCGGAGTGGCCGGAATCTTCATCATTGGATTAATCCTCGAAGGTCGAGCCTATTCTCGCAGATCTATCGCTTCGTCCTGTGAAGGACGATCGGCGGGGGCGTTTGCTGCCCGCGTCCGCCTCCGCCAGGGCCGAGGAAGGCCAAGAAAGACGGGTCCGATCCATCCGGCGGTGGGCCGATAGCCGGGCGCGGTCCGGCAGGTTCGGCCGGGGCGCGGCGTCCGCGGCGGTCCGTGTCGCCGCCGGTACGCTGCAACTCGATCGCGTCGCCGTTCAGCGCTCCCGTGTAGACGGCGTTGGCAGCTTTGAAGGAGATGTTGGCGCCATCCACGCGTCCATCTTCGATCGTGATGGGCGTATCGCCGCCGCGGCCTCCGCCCTCCACGATTCCCGTGAGCGAATTCCCATTCTGCCGGAAGGTGAAGATCTGGCTGGCTCCGTAACCTCCCGGACCCTCGGCACCAGCCACCGGCCGCCACAGGCCTGTGATGCCCGCGCCCGACGGAACCTCGCGCTTCCAAACCGCAACCTGGGGGCGCAGTTTCACGGCGTTCGACACGATCGTGACGCTGGCCAGCCTCAATCCGGGCGAACTTACTTCGACCGTGATGTTTCCCGCTGTTTTGCTGGATTGGACGATGGCCATGCACAACCCGGAAAAAGCCTTGCGCGAACTGCCCTTATCGGATTCGTGGCTGGTCGGGTCGCCGTTGCCGACGCCGATCACGCGGCCCTCGCCGTAAACCCGGAAACTCACCTCGTTGTCAGCTACCGGCACATAACGGCCCTGCGCGTCCTGCACCTCGACCGCGAACATCGCCACGTCTTCGCCATCGGCCGAAATCTCTGTGCAGTCTGCTGTCAGCACGAGTATCGCCGCCGGTCCCGTGGTCTCGCGCTTCGCCGTCATCACCTGCTTGCCGTCTTTGTATCCCCGCGCCTCAATCGTACCGGGGGCGTATTTGACGTTCCACGCCAGGTGCGAATCCTTCTTCATGTCCTTGGCGCCGAGGCTCTGGCCATTGAGGAACAGTTCCACACGTTCCATGTTCGAGTGCACCCAGACCGCGATCTCCTGGCCTTCATACCCCGGCCAGTTCCAATGCGGGAGCAGGTGCAGCACCGGCTTGGATGTCCACCACGCCTGGAAGTAGAAGAAGCTGTCCTTCGGAAAACCGCAGGTGTCGATGATGCCATACTGCGAGCTGATGTTGGGCCAGCCGTACGGCGACGGCTCGCCGCGGTAGTCGAAGCCCGTCCAGATGAAACCTCCGGCGAGCCACGGCCGCGCGTTGCAGAAGCTCCACCAACCCTCGCAGGAGGCGCGGCCGGTGGTGGTGTACGGATCGTACGAGCCGACGAAGCCGTGCTGCGGATCCATTACGTAAATGCCGCGCGTGGCCACCGCGCTGACCTGCTCGGTGCCCATCACGGGCATCTTCGGATTGGCCTTATGAAACGCATCGGCCGCTGGATCGGCGTAGTTATAGCCCTGCACGTCGCACGCCGCGAACCCGAACTTGCCCATGTTATTGCCGCCCGGCGGCGCCATCGAGACCGGCCGTGTGCCGTCGTATTTGGTCGACACAGCCTTCATTGCCGTTAGGATTAGGAGGCCATTGTCGGTGGCCGCCGCACCTTCCTCATTGCCCATCGACCACATGAACACACTCGGATGGTTGCGGTCGCGCCGCACCAGGTTCTCGTACTGGCTCAAACCCTCGGGGTTCGACGACATCATGCGCGTTTCGTCGAACACCAGCATCCCCAGTTCGTCGGCGGCGTTCAGCAGCTCCGGCGTGGGCGGATTGTGCGAGGTGCGAAGGGCGTTGCAGCCCATCTCCTGCAACTTCCGAACGCGGAAGTACTGCACCGAGTCCGGCAGCGCGGCGCCCACGCCGGCGTGGTCCTGGTGGTTGCAGGTTCCCTTGAGCTTGACCGATTTGCCGTTCAGGGAAAAACCCTTCTGGGCATCGAACGCGCAAGTGCGGATGCCGAAGGGCGTCTCATAATGATCGGAAATGGCTCCGCCCACTTCGATCTCCGTAACCAGGCGGTAGATATTGCGCCGTTCGAGCGACCATAACGCGGGCGCTCTCACCACCACCTGTTGCTCATAGACATGCTCGTCCCACTCTTCGATCGACACCGGCGGCGCAGTCGCCTTCCCCACCACCTTGCCATCGGGATCGAGGACGGTCGATACGACGCGCGTGCTCAACGCGCCCTTGCCGTGGTTTTCCACCTCCGTACGAATCCGCAGCGTGGAATCCCCGCCTCGCGCCTCCGAACGCACGAACGTTCCCCACTTCTTCACGTGCACGGGCGCGGTCTTCAGCAGCCAGACGTGCCGGTAAATGCCGGCGCCCTCGTAGAACCAGCCGTCGCTCTCGGTCGCGTTGACGCGGACCAGCAGCACGTTGCGGCCGCCGGGAGTGGCAAAATCGGTTACGTCGAAGCTGAACGGATCATAGCCGCCGATGTGCCTGCCGATGTAAAAACCGTTGAAGATGACGGTGGCCTCGCGATACGCGCCGTCGAATTCGATGGTGATGCGCTTGCCTGCGTCGGAAGCTGGAAGTTCGAAGATGCGGCGATACCAGCCGATGCTTGTCGCGGGGTACGCGCGCCCCAGTGGATAGAACCCCTTGCTGGCGAGCGAGGGATCGTTTTGAAAGGGCAATTCGATCGCCCAATCGTGAGGCAGATCGACGGCCTGCCAGTCGTTGTCGTCGAAGAGCAGCGTGCCGACCGGACCGAAACTTCCGGTCTTGGAAAAATTGCCTCTGAAATTGAAATCCTGCGCCGCGTCGGTGGCATGACCCAAGTGGAAGCGCCAGCCGAAATCCAGCAGCAGGCGTTCCCGGCCGGACCCCGGAGCCGCAGCCGCGAGCGGAGGCGCTTGGGTCTGGGCTTGGGCCTCCTCGCTCACTGCGGTCTCCTTCGCCGCCGCAACCACAGCCGGTGCGGCCAGACTGGTCTTAATTAAATCCCTGCGCGTCAAGTCCTTCATGTCGATCTCCGGAGGCCGAATCGGCCGGCCCCGAAACCACATCGCAGCCGGCCATGCCTCACTCTAATCCGATTTAGCGCACCGGGACGAACCGCATGGCGGCACCACCCCCCGGCGCAAGCTTCAACTTCAAAACCGTCTGGGCATTCACGCGACGCTTTTCGACAACCGAGTCTTTCGGCTGCGCCGCCGCGTTGGGTCCATCGGCGTAAATTTCCGCATCGCAGGCGCCGCTGCCCAGAAATGTCAGCGGCACGTCGAGAGCGCGCGCGTCCCAGTCCGTGATGCTGCCAACGAACCACTCGGCTCCGCGGCGCCTCGCGATGGTAATGTACTTGGGCGGCACACCGTTCAGGACGCGGGTCTCGTCCCAACTCGCCGGGACCGCCTTGAGAAACTCGGTTTCCTTCTGCCCGTCGTAGGCGTCGGGCGAATCCGAGACCATCTGCAGCTCGCTTTCGAAGACTACATACAGAGCGGTTTGATGGGCGCGTGTGCCCATCACCATGGGCGCCGTGGTGCGCGGCACGAAATTCTCGCGGGTTACGTTGTCGAACCCGCCGGGCGTGTAGTCCATGGGCCCCGTCAGCATGCGGGTAAAGGCGAGCGTCACGTTGTGCTTGGGAGTGACCCGCGCGCTCCACCGGTTGTACTCGGCGCCCATCACGCTTTCGCGCGTCAGCACGTTGGGGTAGGTGCGCCTTATCCCGTCGGGTTTGAACGCGCCGTGGAAGTCGACCATGAGGTGGTGTTCGGCGGCCTTCCTGGCAGCCATCCGGTACCAGTTCACCATCCATTGGTCCGTGCGGTCCATGAAATCGATCTTCACTCCGGCGATGCCCCATTTTTCGAACTGTGCGAAGGCTTCGTCCATCTGGCTGTGGATGTCCCGGAAATGCGTGATCAGCCAGATACGGACGTCCTTTGCCTTCGCATACTCGACCAGCATCGGAATATCAAGCGCCGCGATGGACTTGGTATCGTCGTAGAGTGCGCGCCCGGAATACATGTCCGGCCCGGCCTGCTTGGGCAAGGGCAGCTCCCAGCCGCCGTCAATCAGCATGTACTCGAATTTGCTCCGCGCGGAGAAATCGATGTAGTACTGGATGGTCTCGTTGTTCTTGCCGGGCTTCGCAACGCCCTTAGCCTGACCGCCGTTCCACCAGTCCCAGGAGGTTTTGCCAGGCTTGATCCAGGATGTGTCTCCGATGGCGCTGGGCGGATTCAAATTGACCACCATGTTCGATTCCACCAGCCGTCCGGGCCGATCCGCGATCATCAGCACGCGCCAGGACGA
>Ga0181518_10000278_pt1 | contig 59406 bp, 49 predicted proteins | sample PEATcosm2014_Bin_28_FD_119751 | JGI IMG/M metagenome (GOLD analysis project Ga0181518, IMG submission 119751) | Peatland microbial communities from MTU Mesocosm Facility, Houghton, MI, USA - PEATcosm2014_Bin01_60_metaG | ecosystem: Environmental > Terrestrial > Soil > Wetlands > Peat | place...
ATGAAGCGCTTCATCCTGATTTCGGCGTTGCTGTCGCTGGCTTCGATCTGCCGTGCCCAGCCACCGGACGTCCGCGTCCATCTGCTCTCCCTCTATCGGCTGTCGCAAGTACAGATCGACCCGGCCGCGGGAACGACGGTCGTGTCAAGAGCGGACTCGTCGCCGCGAGACTTAACCGCGGAATTTACGGTCCGCGCCCGCGACAATTCCGTGGAAGCTTCCGGCCACACCGCAAAAAAACTGCTGCTGCACGGCGATTTTCGCATTGTCAGCCAGAGCGCGCCCGTTCAGCACATTCAAGGCGTGGTCGAAATCTCCGCCCAACACAATGCCCTGCGAATCGTTGCCTCCATCCCCGTCGAGCAGTACGTAGCCGACGTCTTGCAAGGCGAAACCGCGGGCAACATGCCCGCCGAGGCCCTGAAAGCTTTAGCGGTTGCGATTCGTTCCTACACGGCAAGGTTCCGCCAACGCCACCACGAAGAGGGATTCGATTTCTGCGACACCACCCACTGCCAGTACCTGCGCCTCGATCCCCAGCCCACCGTAGTCTCCGCCGCCCGCCAGACCGCAGGAGAATTGCTCTGGGACAAGGGCACTCCGCTGGCAGCCTATTACCACAAAGACTGCGGCGGACGGACCGAAGCCGCCGCGACCGTGTGGCCGGATCAAAGCTCGTCGGCATTAGTGTCCCACGACGATCCCTATTGCGTCCGCGCCACTCAGCCATGGCGTTCCGAGATTGCCCGCGCCGATCTGGACCGCGCCCTCGCCGCCGCCGCCCTGCACGTTCCTCTGGGCTGGAACCGCATCACCATTGCCGAACGCACACCCTCCGGCCGGGCGCGAACTCTGCGCTTCACTGTCAGCGGTGCGCAACAAAGCACGCCCGTCTCGGCTTCCAGCCTGCGCTTCGCCGTCGGCCGCACCTTGGGATGGAACACTCTCAAGAGCGACTGGTACGAAGTCGCCGCCCAAGCGGACCACTTCATCTTCACTGGAAGAGGCGTCGGCCACGGCGTGGGATTATGCCAGACCGGCGCCGCCGAGATGGCGCGTCAGGGCAAAAGCTATCGCGAGATCCTAGCCTTCTACTATCCCGGAGCGCCGCTCGGCCAATCGGCGCAAGCCATCCCGTGGATCGTAAGCCAAACACAATCTTTCGAACTGCGCGTGGTCAACTCCGCCGACACCGAGATTGTCCGCGCGGCTGCGCTTTCCGCCTTGGCATGGGCGGACGAGCGCAGCGGTTTGTCTCTGCGCACACGCCCCATCGTCGAAGTCTACCCAACCGTGGCCATGTTTCGCGATGCCACCGGAGAGCCGGGATGGATTGCCTCCAGCACGCGCGATGACCGCATCCGCTTGCAGCCGCCGAATGTTCTACGCGCAAGACTCCCACGTATCCTGCGCCACGAGTTCCTGCACCTGCTGGTTGAAGCCAACGCCAAACCCGATACGCCGCTCTGGTTTCGCGAAGGTTTGGTAGTTTACCTCGGCGGCGATCCGCCCGCGGCAGAGCAAGTAAAAATGTCAGGCGGAGAAATTGACCGCGCAATCGCATCCCGCCGCAGCGGCGCCGAGATGCGCCGAGCCTACGCCCAAGCGGCAGCCATGGTGCGCGACCTCGACCGCCAGCACGGCCGCGCGAAAATCATAGTCTGGTTACGAAGCGGCCTTCCCGACGACATTCGTGCCGGCTCCATCGTCTCGGCAGCCCACAAAGTAGCCAAGTAGTCCCGCAACCAACACCCATCCGACGACATAGGGAAGATTGCCGATAGTAACCATAATCGGCACAATGATCTCTCTCCGTCCCGGCCCGCTCACAAGGCGCCCAACCGGCAACCAATCCGATACCCATTCCGCGCAGAAGATGATCGCAGCCATACCCACCCAGTAATGCCAGCGGCGAATCGCCCTCAGTCCCGCCCGAAACCCGCCGTCGGTACCGACCTTTGCCATGATCCAGGGAAGCACCAAACACGGTACGAGATACCAGGAAATCAGGTTGACCGCCATCTCGACCAACCAGCCCGGACCGCCTGATCCCACCATCCTCAACAGACTCTCCGTTACTCCTATTAGGACAAGCAGGGTTATCAGGCCCAGCAACAGCCAGGCAACACGGCGAATCCGGAGACGAAAAGCTGCGCGAAATCTGTCACGACGCGGCTCGGCGGCATACGCCAGCGTGCCGGAATGAAGCCAGAGGAACCCAGTCAGCAGCAGCAACCCTCCGGCGATTGCTGCGACCATCTGCCAGGTAGGCCCGTCCGCTGGGTTCAAAGCCGACACTACGCCCGCCACAATGACACCTATGAGCTGTAGTGCCCAGAGTCGCCAATCGCGAATCACCGCGACGCAATGCCGGACAATCATACGGGCTTCTTCGCCAGGGCTTGAGATTGCCTTCCATAAAGCGGCGCACAGCCAAACATCGTTTTCGTCCGCCGGCCCCACAAAGTAGCCCACCAGCCCAGCCGTCGCCAGCCATGCCGCCGTCGCAATCGCATACGCCAGCCCCAGTCGGATGACCAGACTTACTGTTTGCTCACTCACGTGTCTTCCCGGCGTCCACCCAACGATCAAGCTCGTCACCCAAACCCCGAGCGCCGAAGTTACTGCCATCCCCAGCCAGTATTTCCACTGTCCCAAAGCGCGAAGCCCTCGGAGCGCGCTACCCCCCGCGACCCGGGCCGCAATCACTGGCAAGAACACGCATGGGAGTAAATACCATTGCACAATAGAAAACAAATACCCGAGGGCAACCGTATAGCCGGAATCGCCGCTCGTCGGCCGCAGCCAATGCGGCGCCGACGAATAGATATAGCCGGAAACCTGCTCGACCGAATCCGACCATCCATCCACCGTGCGCACGCACCAGAACAGAATGCCGAATCCAAGCAGGAACCACAGCAGGCGCCCAATCTTGATAGAAAAAGCAGCACGGAACTTTTCCGGAGCAGGGTCCGCTGCATACGCCAGTGTGCCCGAGTGCAGCCAGAGAAAGACGAATAAGATGAGCAGCGCCGAAAAGGCCGCTAAAAGTAACTGCCACACGTGCGCTTCCGGAATCAGCAGCCAAAAGCTCGCCGCCGTCAGCAGCGCGGCATTGACTACGAAATGCAGCGCAACCAACTTAGGATTGCGCAGCATGGCGACGAAATGACCGAGAAGATCGCGCATTACTTCACCTCCAGGCTGGAAGGATCGGTGGTCGAAAGCACTTCGGGTTGATACATCGGCTGCACAGATGCGGGACTGATCTGGAATAGCCCCGGGTTCACCACTTTCAGCAGGTAGAAATACTCGCGCTGCTGATCGAAATAATCCTGAAAGATCGCTGCCCGGTTATCGTGGAATTCGCGCCGCGAATACCAGTTCCGCCACCAGGACGGCTTACTGTTGACCTCATAGAGCTCGTCGTGCTCGATGAATTCCGTGCCCGCCGGAATCGGGTCCTCCACCAGCAGGTATTTCCATTTGCCCCCGCTCACCGTCACCCGCACCGCCAGAACATCGCCGCTTGCCACCGGCCCATTCAACGGCGACAAGTTATAAGTGATCTTTTCGCCATTGTTAGTGCTCGTCAGCTTATAGTAATCGCGAGCAATATTGAGGGAGAACGTGCCCGAACGGTAGAGTTTCTTGTCGGTCGAGAAATACGATCCCCTCGCCGACCAATAAAGCCGCCCACTGCCCGTCTTTCGTATTTCCAGCTTATTCGCTGTGCCGATCTCGCCCTTTTCCAGATGCAGCGTAACCGGGGTCACCGCCGTAATATCCTGCGCCGTAAACTTGCGTGAAAGCACAGTCTTGCCGTTCACCAGAACATCCGCGCTGAACGCGGGTTCCAGCTCCTTGCTGGTTTTCAGGTAGTCGATCATGCCGTAAATCACCATGGCCGTCTGTTTCGTCGAATCCCAGTAGTAGCCCTCGTCCCTGTGGCGTACCAGCCACAACACTGCCCGCGGCAACACCGCATCGGATGGAGCTGCGTGACTTAGTAACTTGACCGCATAAGCCGTCGCTTCGGCGCTGCTGTCGGTTTCGATTTCCATCAAGTCGTCCGACTTTGCCTCCCAATACGAGCCGTCCCCTTCAGCCTTTGCCGTATCGCGAAGTAACTGGACCGCCTCGCTCACCCGGCCATCCTTGCTAAGCTCCATAGTCAACCCCGCAAAGGCCACACCTTCCGCAGAGAGCTTCTCTTTGCGCTGCCAGACGGAATCAAGATCCTTGGGATCGCGATCTCCGACCAGTGCCAGGGCATAGACCACATATGCGCGCAAATCCGCGATCATATAAGGATGCTCACGCAATTGATCGTGTAGATAGCGCTTGCCATTATCCACAGCGGTCTGCTGCACCTCATAGCCGGCGTCCCGCGCTGGCGAAAGCCCAGCCACTACATAAGCGGTCATGAAGACCATGCTGTCGTCTTCTTTCCACCAGCCCCATCCGCCATCCTCATGTTGGAAGTCGTACAGACGCTGCAACCCCGCATTCACCTCGGCTTTCAATTTCACGGGATCGATCGTGCTCTTGATCTTCAAGTCGCGCAGGGCCGACGCAACCACCACGTTGGGCAGGAAGCTCGACATCGTCTGTTCTGTGCATCCGTAAGGGAACGACGTCAGATATTCCAGGCTGCCAAAGACCGCCCCAGTAATTGAAGGTGAAAGTTCCACATCGATGCCATGCGACGCGGCATCCGTCGTGCCCGGGAAATCAATCTCCGCGCTGCGGCTCCCCGAATCTTCCGAAATCGCGCCGCTGGCGTTGATAGTCTGCCTCACTCCAAACGGAATCACCGGCAATGCAAGTTCCATCGCGTCCGATTCCTCGTTCGTGAGCGCTTTGGTAAGCAGCTTGGCGGAGGTCGCGCCCGAAGCCGTGCGCACCCGCCAATCAACCTTCGTTTCGCCTCGGACGGGAACATCCACGTCGCGCGTTCCCCCATCCACAATGTCGAGCCCAGTTACCTCCAGAGATACGCGAGCCGTTTTCGCGGTTTCCAGATAGTTGTGGACGATGGCCGACACAGTTACTCGATCGCCGCCCCGGAAGAACCGCGGCACCGCCAGGCGCACCATCAAATTCTTGCGCACCAGCACGCGATTGACCGCCCAGCCGCCCCGCGTATCCTGCGCAATCGCTCGAACCGTCGTGCGCCAGGTTGTAAGTGAATCGGGAAAAGGAACTTTCACCACTGCCTGTCCATTCGCATCGGTCCGCACCGCCGCTTGCCAGAATGCCGTATCTGGAAACGCTTTGCGGATCTTCGGCTGCACTAAGTCGCTGGCCTTGACCTGCGCCAGGCTGTGCTCCCGTCCTCCTGCCCTGCCGCGACTGGCTCCTCCCGCAATTCCCGCCAATTCCATGGGACGCTTTCCCGCTTCGCCATGGAAGTAAAACTCCAGCGATGTTTGCGTTTGCACTCCGTTTTCCCGCGCCCCGTAGAAAGCTCTTACAATATCTCCCGCACTATCTGGCTCGACGGCGTACACCGCATCATCGACCACACCCACGCTAAGTTCAGCCGCCACCGGTTTGCCGGCCCAATCCATCGTGCTGACTTTGTAAGTCTCCGCTTCACCCGGCTCGAACTGCTGCTTCGCCGGAGTAATCTCAATCTTCAACCGCCGCTCGACCGCTGGGACACTTAGACTCCTGCTCCCTTCGTATGCCTGGTCGTTCCACACAAATACCGCCGAAATAAACATGTTAGGCTGGCATTCGACCGTGATGGGAACGTCAACCGTAATGTTGGCATCCGCCGCGTGCACTAACTGCTTGGTCAGCACGCCGGTCCCTTCCGTAGTCAGCAGTATGGTTGAATTCGCGATCGCCCCATTGATCAGAACGTGCGCCACATCCCCGACTTTGTAGGAAGCCTTGTCGGCCACAAGTTGAAGCGTCCGGCTTTCTCCCTCGGCCCAAGTCTGTTCATTCTTTCCCGCCACCCATAGCCAGGTATTGGCCGTGACCGCGCGCCCAGCCGAGGTCTGCGCCGTTGCCCGCACCATGAAGAAACCCGCTTCGGCAACCGGCAGCGTGAAATGCGCCAGTCCGTCCGCTCCCGTCTGCCCGTCCGACGACTGCAACACTCGGCTGTCGTTGCCGTACCTGTAGCTCGACAACTCAACGTGGACTGCTGTCGAAACCGGGTGCTTGTCATAATCGAGCACCCGCACCGTGAACTCGCCCTTTTCCCCTTGCTTGTAGATATAACTCTGGGCATTGATATCGAGGTGAAATGAACCATAAGTTGCCAGGAACCCGTTGTATCCCGCTATCTCCCGGCCGGCCACATCGGTAACTCGCGCCTCGACACGGTACTCAGTGTCCATCTTGTATTTGTCTTCCACGCGCGTGGGAATCGTCACCACCAGCCGTCCATTTGCATCGAGCTTGCCTTCTTCTTCCAGTATCTGCTCTCCGAAGAAATACCTCGAGTTATCCGGCCCGCCTTCGTCCCCGCCGCCCGCCGTCGCCGGAGCTTCGGCATCTTCTTCTTCCTCCTCTTCACCGAAGTAAAACGAACGCTGCGTATGCACCACATATTTAACCCTCGCATTGACCACCGGCTCGCCAAAGTAATAGCGCGCTTCGATAGTCGCCTTGAGGCTGCTTCCCTGCAACACTCGCGGAGCTTCCGGAGTAACCTTCACAAAGTAATCCGGCTTCTTATACTCTTCGACCTGAAAGCTGCCCGAAACATATCCTTTGGAAAGACTGATCGAGCAATATCCCAGCGCCGCCGTTGCCGGCAGATCGAGCGATCCATTCAAGCTTCCAAAAGCCGAAAGCGGATAAGATTTCTGAAGAATGGTGTGTTGCGCGTTGTCTTCAATCTTGACTTGCACCTCGCGTTCGGAGGGCAGTAACAGCCGGTCGCCATCCTGCTTGCGCAAAATGGCTTTGAAGTGCACTGTATCTCCCGGCCGGTACACCGGACGATCTGTATAGATATAGCCTCGCCAGTCCCTGTCTGGATTGCTGCTGACGTTGAGCGAGTAAGGCGCCACCAGCGCCACATCGTCGCCATGCTGCGCCAGCACCCACTCCGAGCCGTAATCCGCAGGCGCTTCCTCATCCGATGACTCTCCCGCCTGCGCGGGCATTTCCGCAGCGATTTTTGCCTCGCCCAGTCCTTGCCCGTCCGTCTTGAATTTCGCCGCTTCCTTCTTATGCCTCCACACCGCCACCAGCGATCGCGCCAATGGCGCTCCCTTATCGCGGTCGGCCGTGTAGGCCAGCAGCCGCCCGCTCGAAGTCTTCGTGATCAGCGCCATCTCCGACACGAGCAGCACGGTATAGGCGCGGTAAGTCCCATCCGTCGCTTCCACCACATACGCTCCCGCAGGCAGCGAATCCATCGGCAGGTCCGAAGCTTCGCTCACATACTTCGACGGCAGGTTGACCCGCCACCGCGCCACCAGTTGCTGTGAATTCAAGATCGGAACCGCCGCAAATCCCGTGGCGTCGGTGATCGCGCTGCGGTGCGCGCCCCCCGAGTGACGCTCCCGGATCTCCGCCCGAGCCTCGTCCGAATACTGCCCGCGAAAGAAATCCCGGATCCAGCGCCACAGGCTTCTCTTCCAGTCGTGAAATCGTTCCAGCCAGGTGCGCTCGTCAACCCGCTCGTGGGGCGAATACCGCGGCCCGAACCCATGCACGTCTTCCAGCTTCTGAAAGAACTTGAGCGTGTCCCGCACCTTATAAACCCGAAACTCCAGCGTATCCACGTCGTGCGCGTAAAGCTGGATCTTCGGCTTCTCGCTCGGACGAAATGTCTTGTTCGTTGTGACCGAGAAATAAATCTTCTTCTCGCGGGCGAATAACGGAACACTCAACAGAATCAGTGCGAATAGCGCTAAATTTCGTGCACGCATCAGTTTGCCTCTCGCAAAATATTCCAGCGATAGATCCCCAGAAAATTACGATTGCCCGGCACCGGCCGCCATCGTGCATCGGGATGTTTGAGCAACGACGAAAGCTGCACCCGCCGTATCTCTCCCGGCCACGATCCGTCCGGACCCGTATGATAGACGACCCAATCGTCGCCCGGCCCAAAATTACTGCGTCCCACAAAAATCATCGAATGAAACGGCGATGCCTGCTCGAACTGGCGGAAAAAAATAAGGTCGCCGGGCAAAGCCCTGCCCGCATCCCGGCCGATGAAATGCGCGTTCGCCGTCACCAGCGTCTTCACGTCGGCGAACTCCGCAAACGTGCCGTCGCTTAAATCCGCCGCCGCAAACCTTCCCTCCTTCACGCGAAACAAACGAGGCCCGACCGGCGTGTACGGATACTGATACTTGCTGACGTCCGCGACTGCCGGGATCGCCCCCAAATCCATGCCCCGGGCCCACGCCCCATCGTGCCGCCGCAGCGCCTCCCGATACGAGTAACGCAGCAACGCGGCACAGTCGTTGATTTCCGCCGGCAGCCGCGCACCCGATAATGCCTGGCGCTCCGCGATCAGCGTAAACCACCGCCGAAACGCCTGCCGGTCGGCGACCGAATCAAGTCTCAAAAAGTCCGGCGTGCCGTCGCCAAAGCTGTCGCTGTAATCGGGGACCGTCGTAAACGTGACCGTGGCAGCGCCGGCGTGTTGGCCGGAAAGCGTCGCCGTTACGCTTCCCGCCACCACGCCCGCCCGATATACGAGCGCCACCGGTGTTCCCGCAACCGACACTTCTCCGTGCCCGCTGTCGCTCAAAAGACGGACCGTCAGTTCGCCCGCATCGGGCTGCCCTCCGCTCCCCAGGCGCACCGCCATCCGCACCGTCGAACGCCCGTCCGCCATGATCGGTTGTTTTGGAATATTGACAGTCAACAAATCCGCCTTGCGATCGCGGCAGCCAGCCGTGATGCAGAGCGCGAATATACCCGCGGCGATGGTCCGAGCTTTCACAGATCGCTTTCGGGGCCGGGTAAATAAATGCAGACGGATTCTATACTCCCGCCCTACGCTGCGCAACGACTGTACTCGCCGCGCAGCGTCCGAGATGTTCCTCCTTTCACCACCTAGGCGCTGGGTCTCAAGGAACACCTTGAATCTGCAAGCGCCAAGAGAAGAAGGAGGAGGGGCGGTTTTTGCCAAGCCGTTGCGTGCTCCACCCACTTGCTCGCCTTGGGCGCGATAAACGGAGGAACTTCATATCTTATTTATTTACAATAACTTAAACTACATCGCCTTCCCTCCTTGACAACTACCCACTCATATTCTTATAATTAGCACTCATAGGGCTTGAGTGCTAATAGCCCTCGACGCTGAGGCACTCCCGAGTTCGATTCAACCCAATCAACAACTCTTGAAAGGAGTACGCAACTATGTCAACCAAATTCACCCCGCTGCATGACCGCATCCTGGTCCGTCGCGTGGAAGAAGCCGATACCACTCGCGGCGGGATCATCATTCCCGACTCCGCCAAAGACAAGCCGCAGGAGGGAGAAGTCATCTCCGCCGGCAAAGGCAAGATCAGCGAAGAAGGCAAGGTCCGCCCCCTCGATGTGAAAGCAGGCGACCGCATTCTGTTCGGAAAATATTCCGGCACCGAGATCAAAATCGATGGTGAAGATTTCATCATCATGCGCGAAGAGGAAGTGCTCGGCGTTCTAACCGGCGCAGCCAAGAAAGAACCCGCCGGATCGAGGAAATAACAAAAATGCCTTGTCATCCTGAGCGAAGCGAAGGACCTGCTTTCTTGGCGTCCAATGCGGCTGCTGCGGGATTAGACAAGAGATTGCTCGCAGCTCGAAGCTCGTAGCTCGCAGCTAAAAATTCCGCAGGCCAGTCCTGCAAACGAAACTATTAAGGAGATTAAAACCATGGCAAAACAAATTGTTCACGGAGAAGAGTCGCGACAGGCGATTCTCCGCGGCGTCAACCTGCTGGCTGATGCTGTGAAAGTCACTCTCGGCCCCAAGGGCCGCAACGTAGTCATCGAAAAGAAATTCGGCGCGCCCACCATCACCAAAGACGGCGTCACCGTAGCCAAGGAAATCGAATTGCAAGACAACCTCGAGAACATGGGCGCCCAGATGGTCCGCGAAGTCGCCAGCAAGACCAGCGACGTAGCCGGAGACGGCACCACCACCGCCACCGTTCTTGCCCAGGCCATTTATCGCGAAGGCGTGAAAACCGTCGCCGCTGGCGCCAATCCCATGGCCATGAAGCGCGGCATCGAGAAGGCCGTCACTCTCATCACCGGTAAGTTCGACAAAGAAGGCAACCGCGAAAAAGGCGAGCTCGACAAACTCAGCAAGCCCGTCACCGGCGAGATGATTGCCCAGGTCGGCACGATTTCCGCCAACAACGACGAGACCATCGGCAAGATCATTGCCGAAGCCATGAAGAAAGTCGGCAAGGACGGCGTCATCACCGTCGAAGAATCGAAGACCCTGGAAACTCAGCTCGACGTGGTCGAAGGCATGCAATTCGATCGCGGCTATCTCTCCCCCTACTTCGTCACCGATCCCGAGCGCATGGAAGCCGTCCAGGAGAACGCCTACATCCTGATCCACGAAAAGAAAATCAGCTCGATGAAAGACCTGCTGCCGCTGCTGGAGCAGATCGCCAAGGGCGGCAAGCCGCTCCTCATCATCGCGGAAGACGTGGAAGGCGAAGCACTCGCCACTCTGGTCGTCAATAAACTTCGCGGCACGCTGCAAGTCGCGGCCGTCAAGGCTCCCGGCTTCGGAGACCGCCGCAAGGCCATGTTGCAAGACATCGCGACTCTGACCGGCGGCAAGGCCATCACCGAAGATCTCGGCATCAAGCTCGAGAACGTCCAGGTTGCCGATCTCGGACAAGCCAAGAAAATCACCATCGACAAAGACAACACCACCATTGTCGAAGGCAAAGGCAAGCCCGGCGATGTGCAAGGCCGCGTGAAAGAAATTCGCAGCCAGATCGACAAAACCACCAGCGACTACGACCGCGAGAAATTGCAGGAGCGGTTGGCGAAGCTGGTCGGTGGCGTGGCCGTCATTAAAGTCGGCGCCGCTACTGAAACCGAAATGAAAGAGAAGAAGGCGCGTGTGGAAGACGCCATGCACGCCACCCGCGCGGCAGTCGAGGAAGGCATTGTCCCCGGCGGCGGCGTGGCCCTGGCGCGTTGCGTTGCGGCTCTCGATAAGCTCAAGGTCGAAGGCGACGAGCAAATCGGAGTCAACATCGTGAAGCGCGCTCTAGTCGAGCCCTTGCGCCAGATCGCCGAGAACGCTGGCGAAGAAGGCGCCATCGTCCTCGGCAAAGTGAACGACGCCAAGGACCCCAACTTCGGCTTCAACGCTCTGACCAGCGATTATGAAGATCTGGTCAAAGCGGGCGTGCTCGATCCGACCAAGGTCGTGCGCACCGCACTGACCAACGCCGGCTCCATCGCGGCCCTGATGCTCACCACCGAGGCCCTGGTTGCGGAGATCCCGGAAGAAAAGAAGAACGCTCCCATGCCCGGCGGCCACGGCGGCGGCGGAATGGGCGACATGTACTAAACGTAGGGACAGCCGCCCTCGGCTGTCCACGGTGTAGCGCGGGCGCCCTCGCCCGCGAAATGCCCGTGAAGTGCGGACACTCCTGTCCGCGAAACACCGAAACCAAATTAAAGGCCCCGCGTTTCAACGCGGGGCCTTTTTTTCTGGCATGTTGACTTTTTTCTAAGCGTGCCTAACGGCATCGTTTAGAGTTGCGCGAGCGAACAAACATCGCCCCTAAGCAGGTGAGGCCCGCTCCGAGCAAGTAGATCGCAGCCGAGCCACCCTCTGGCACCGCGACGCTTTCCACGCCGTCTGTGCGTTTCTGATTGCTGTTGTGCCCCCTCTCAACAGCGAAAGATGCTGGCACCAAGGCCAGCAAGAGCGCAACCCCCAGCCACAAGTTTCGGCTAACTTTAATCGTGGATTCCATTCCAGTCCCTCCAATACAACGGGTCGGAAAACCGTCCAAGACAGGGAGTTCCAATCCTGTTCAGTCCTCTTTGCCACAAGTCAATGCTCATCACCACAAGTCGATGCTCATCTCCCATTTACAACCTACAGGGTTGCCAATCGGATATCTGGTCAAAAGAGCACAGTTTTCGCTTGGTTTGAATCGGACTTTCATTGGCCGGTCCCAAGCCGCGCCGTCTATGCCGGAACCGCCTTTTTCGGATTTTGTAAAAAAAATCCGCCAGTCTTACATTTTTTTGGCAAATCACTTATAGTAAACAGCCACGCAGCATCCAGCTCGGCGGCATTCTCCGCCCAGTGAGGTTTCGTATGGCAGACGCAACAGCAACCACTCCCGACGCCAGCGCAATCATGCTCAGCCAACTTGAGCAGCTTGAGGCGCGGGTCAAGGCCCTGACGAACAACCGAGGCTCCTACACCGGCATCGAGAAAGAAATCGAGGACGCAAAAACTTTGGTAGCTTCGGGAAAGCTCGATGACGCCAAGGCGATCTACACCAAGGCCGCCGCCGCGCTCGATAACGCGGAGGCGAGTCTCCGCGCCGAGCCTCTCGCATGGCAGCTTTTCTGGGTCGAATTGGGGTACCTGATCCTGATCCTGCTGCTTGGCTATCTCACCAAGCGCTATCCTGACTATCAATTATGGGCAGGCATGATCGGACTCAACGCCCGCGCCGCCTGGTTTGGAGCGCTTGGCGGAGTTTCCATTGGCCTCTACGGCATCTACAGCCACATCGCGGCCAAAGACTTCGATGCGGACTTTGAGTTGTGGTACATCTGCAAGCCGATTGTAGGCGCTATTTTCGGCTGGTTTGTCTTTCTCGTGTACTACGTCGGACTGGTTTCGGTGCAGGGAACATCATCTACGGTCAAGGTGACGAGTCCGGAGGTCCCCTATGCCATCGCCTTCCTGGCCGGTTTTAGTGAACGATTCACCATAAAAATCATCGACCGCCTGATGACGGTCCTGACCACCGGTGACGATAACCCCAACAATAAAGATAAAAATAAAGCTAAGCAGACGAACACTCCCCCAAATTTTTGAGCGAGAGTCAACCGAAGCGCCACTCCGCACGAGTACGTTATTGCGTGTGGCACGGGCGCCCTCGCCCGTGCCCGTGTAGCGCGAATACTCCTGTCCGCGAGGAAGCCCCGTCGAAGTTTCAAGTTGGACGGGGTTTTCCTTTTGGTGGGTGGTCTCGGTTAGGGCAGGTTCCAAGGTGTCCCACACAAGGCATTTGTACATACTGTTTTGTACGTTTTATTTGTCAAAAAAATATTTTTCAGCGGGATGGAGATTCGGGCTTTTTGAAGGATTGGGGGCCTGAGCGGAACCTGGGGCCTTCGGTTGCGTTTATGACGTAAGTGGTGACAGTAAAGGAATTAGTCTCGAAATCGGCCGCCCGACCGAAGGTCCGGGGATGGGCGGAGGGCTTCAAGGTAGGGGGTTTTGTGTCAAGAGGGGAATTGTGGGTAGGCTGAACGGGCCACAACCGGTGGTGGTGGTCGCGCCACACGTTCACAAACCGCTCAGAACTCGACGTGTGGAACTACGCCGCTCAAGGCCAAAACCGGGCTTGAGTGCGCCATCGGCCCTGCGATGCAGACGGGTTTGCAGATCGTGCGTGGAATTTGGACGGGCTCCTGGCGTAATATGAGGCTAACGAGAATACCGAAAACTTCCGACCGTTACGCTCTTGGGTGCGGGAGCACTCCCAGGGATTGGTTGTAGCCTTCCGTTTTCGCGTAACGCAGGGGGCAAAACGGAACGAACATCTTCCCGCTGGCGCTTTATGAAACCATTGGAATGGTTGAAGGCTTTGTACGAGACCTTTGGGACACCCTATCCGCGAATATCGCTGATCGCGGTGATGATCCTTGGTGCCATTTTCGGCGGTGCACTGTGGCTGTTCGCTGCCAAACAGGTCGAGAAGGATCATCAGGCGACCTTAAGCACACCATCTCGAGCAAGTGGTCCAGCAATAACCTCGGGCGATAACAGCCCCGCGAGCACCGGCAACGAAAACAGCATCACATACGACCAGTCATCTCATCCGGTAAAGAAGTCGGAGCCGCCGAAAAAGGAGTGAAACCAGTGCGCTGTCGCCTGATTCTGTTTCTGCTGATCGTTGTGCCTTGTTGGAGTCAGAAGATCGAAACGGGGAAAGCTGAAACAAGTGGATTTTGCAGTCCTGCCGTTTCTGGTAGCAACAATCAATTCACAATCACCTGCCAAAATATTCCAGAGAAACTCCGTATTCAACTTGTCGATCTTTTGAACCGCGTTACGAAGAACCAAAACGATGCGGAAGCAATGATGGCCAAGTTGGACGGCTGTTTAGCTGGGGTGCAGGACGTTAAAGAAAAACTCGGTGGATGGAAGCTGAATAGTGAAGCACAAGTCCGTCTTCGAGAAAAGCTAAGGCCGTATGCTGGCACCCATTTCGTGTTAGCGGTAAACCCAGACGAGTACAAGTTCATGGATACGCTAGATGGGATTCTCCGTGGTGCTGGTTGGGCCTGGCAACAGCCCAAGCCGGATAACCCTCTTTTCACTATGACGCTCGGCGGTAAGGCCAGCGTTAACTATTCTTCGGGCATAACAATCGAGATTGCGAAAGACAGGTGGAAAGACTTCGGCCCGGCTGGCGAATCCCTGGTAAAGGGTCTGATTGCCGAAGGCATCCCCGCAAAAGGGCACATCTTTGAGCAGGGAGGAGAGCCAACCGCCATTCAAGTCGTAATCGGAAAGAGAGAGTAGTAATCCATCAGCGCCCTCTTAGGACGCCATCAGATTTCCTTCCAACTCCAGGATTTCGAAGGGCCGGTGGGCGCCGAGCCTATAGAGTTATTTCCTTTGGAGTACATAAGAAGGAATCGCCAAACAGAGAATGCGGTGGGGCGGGCGTCGTCGCCTGTCCGCATAGGAACGCTCATCCCATTTTCTACGCCCGATCGCGCACCGGCTGTTCGCCCCTACTGGCTCGATGGCGGTTTCGGCTTGTCCACAATGATGACGTGTTTGGCTTGGCACTCCGCGACTGGATCGTAGGTCGTTATGCCCACCAACTGGTCTTTGGAGGCCTGAAACTCCAGCGGTGGTAGATGCACGCTCGAAGGAAGCCCGATGAACTTCGCTTTTCCCTCGGCATTCGTCCCTGCTTGCAAGTCGAGCCGGTGAAATCCGCCGAAGCGATAGGCAATGTGCACTTTGATCGTAGCGCCTGCGGCGGGTTTGCCATCGGCTGTGGTCACCGTCAGTTCGAGCGAGCACGGCCCGGCGCTGCCATCTACGACGGTGATTGGTTGCGCCGCTGCCGGACTTGCCTGCGCGACTGGCGTTTGCGGGTTCGCCGGCGTTTGCGCTGCGCATCGGAAACCTGCCGCACCGGCGAGCAGAAAGAGCCAGCAAAACACGTAGCGTATGTTGTTCATAGATTCACCTGCAACGATTATAGCGAAGCGCCGCGGAAACACAGTTGTTGCGAGGAAGGGCTTAGTCAGGGACCAACTTTTCCACGGTGTGAAAATGTGCAACCTTCATTTTTTCTACTCAAGCGCCGTGGTATTCTGACAGGTTTATGGGTGAATCAACAGGAAAGCTCGGCAATTCGCGCATGCTCGTAACCGGAGCCGATGGCTTCATCGGTTCGCATCTCGCCGAGCAACTCGTCGCCGCCGGAGCGCGCGTTCGCGCCTTGAGCCAGTACAACTCCTTCAACGATTGGGGATGGCTCGAACAATCCGATTGCCTCAAACAAATCGAAGTCGTCACCGGAGACATTCGCGATCCCAATTTTTGCGACGAACTGACTCGCGGCATTGACATTGTGTTTCATCTGGCCGCGCTGATCCCAATTCCCTACTCCTATCGCGCGCCCGACAGTTATGTGGATACGAACGTAAAAGGCACCTTGCATCTCTGCCAGGCAGCCCGGCGCAACGGCATCAAGCGATTGATCCAGACTTCGACCAGCGAGGTTTACGGCACAGCGCAGTATGTGCCCATCGACGAAAAACATCCGTTGCAGCCGCAGTCGCCCTACAGCGCGACGAAAATCGGCGCCGATTGCATCGCTCTCAGCTTCCACTATTCTTTTGCAGTTCCCGTGGTGGTGGCTCGTCCGTTTAACACTTTCGGCCCGCGACAATCGGCGCGCGCGGTGATTCCCAGCATCATCGTGCAAATCGCAGGCGGAGCAACCACGATCTCGCTCGGCAACCTCACGGCCACGCGCGATTTCACCTACGTCGAAGATACTTGCCGCGGTTTTCTGGCCATCGCCGAAATGGAAGGCGGCGAAGGCGAAGTCTTTCACATTGGATCGAACCACGAAATCGCGATTGGCGATCTGGTAAAACTGATCGGCGAAATCATGGGCTCCAGCGTCAAGGTGGTGTGCGACGAGCAAAGATTGCGTCCGGAAAAGAGCGAGGTGCAACGGCTGAAGTGCGATAATTCGAAGCTGCGCGCCGCGTGCGGTTTTGTCCCGCGGATTCCGCTGCGTGAAGGTCTGGAGCGCACCGTGCGCTGGTTCACCGAGCCGCAGAATCTGCGCCGGTATAAAGGCGACCTCTACAATGTCTAAGCGCGCAGTGGTTTTGGCAGGTGGCAAAGGCAGCCGGTTGCGTCCCTACACGGTCGTGCTCCCCAAGCCGCTGATGCCCATCGGCGAGTATCCCATTCTCGAAGTCATACTTCGCCAGTTGGCGCGCCAAGGATTCGATCGCGTTACTCTTGCCGTGAATCACCAGGCGGAAATCGTGCGCGCATTTTGCGGCGATGGATCGAAGTGGGGAATCGCCATCGATTATTCGCTCGAAACCGCGCCGCTCAGCACCATCGCTCCCCTGAAACTGATCGCCGACTTGCCGGAAACTTTCCTGCTGATGAATGGCGACGTGCTCACCGACCTGCCCATGGGAAAGCTGTATCAGGAGCATGTCAGCCAGAAACGGCAGTTCACCATCGCCGCGTCCGAGCGCACGCACATCGTGGACTACGGAGTGCTCCATGCCAACGAAAACCGGCTCACTGGATTTGAGGAGAAACCAAAGATTCAATATCTGGTCAGCATGGGGATTTATATTGTGAACCGCTCGGCGCTCGATCGCGTGCCCGTGGGAAAGAAGTTTGGCTTTGACGATCTGATGCTCGACATGCTGGCGCACAAGGAATCCGTGCATGTGGAACGGTATTCCGGCTATTGGCTGGATATTGGCCGCGTGGACGATTACATGCGCGCCGTGGAAGAGTTTGAAGAGCGTCGCCAGCAACTCTTGCCGGATGAAAAATAAAATCCTCGTCACCGGCGCAACAGGATTTTTGGGCCGCCATTTGGTTGCGGCCCTGGAATCGCAAGGCTGCACCGTGCAGCAGCATTCGAGCGTCGATGGCGACATCGCCGATTGCCCGCTTCCCATGGATAGCGTGAGCCACGCCATTCATCTGGCGGGAAAGAATTACGTGCCAGACAGCTGGCAGAATCCACTGGCGTTTTACCGCACGAACGTGATGGGAACGGTGAATGTTCTCGAACACTGCCGCCGGAAACAGGCCGCGCTAACCTTGATAAGTTCCTATGTGTATGGTCAGCCGCAACGATTGCCGATTGCGGAGGACCATCCGCTGTCGGCCGCGAATCCCTACGCGCACACCAAGATTCTCGCCGAAGAAACGGCGCGATTCTATGAGCAGCATTTCGGACTCGCGCTTGTGATCGTGCGTCCTTTTAACATTTACGGGCCAGGACAGCGACAGTCATTCCTGATTCCTTCGATTGTGCGCCAGGTGCTCGACCCATCTGCGACCGAGGTGCGCGTCGCGGATCTGCGCCCCAAGCGCGACTATCTCTATGTGTCGGACGCTGTCCAGTTTCTCGTGGCCACATTGCGGCCCGGAGTTCGCGGCGTTTATAACCTGGGCAGCGGCCGCTCGGCGAGCGTGGCGGAAGTGGCTCAGTTGGTCAATGATGCTGCCGGAGTCTCGAAACCGGTGGTGAGCTCGGGCGAAACGCGTCCCGGAGAAATTCTGGATGTTGTCGCCGACACGTCGCGCGCCGCCGCGGAACTCGACTGGCGTCCGCGCACTTCGCTGGCCGATGGAATTGCCGCCGTAGTCGCGGCGGAGCGAGCGGCCCGTGGCTGAGCAAACAAAGTTACTCTATCTGGTTGGCCAATATCCGGCCATCAATCACAGCTATTTGCTGGCTGAAGTCCGGCATCTTCGAAGCCTGGGGTTCGAAGTGCCAGTCGTGTCGATCAGCCCGCCCGATCGTCCCGTTGAAAAGCTCAGCCCGGTGGAGCGCGAAGAAGCGGCGCGCACTTATTATGTCAAGGCCGTTCCGGCTGTGCAGGTCGCGTTCTTGAACCTTGGCGAGTTTCTCCGCCATCCGTTGTGCTATTTACGCGGACTGCTCGTCGCACTCAGGCTAGCTGGCGTCAGCCCCAGGCGAGTGGCGTATCATCTGGCATATTTTGCCGAGGCGATTCTGGTCGGACGGCGCATGCGGCAATGCAAGGTTGCCCACGTGCACGCGAGTTTTTCCGCCAGCGTTGCGCTCATCGCCGCGCGGACGTTCCCGGTGACGATGTCGTTTGGAGTTTACGGCTTCGGGGAATTGCACGATCCCGTGGGCACGCACCTGGCCAAGCGCATAGAACGATCGTTGTTTGTGCGCTCGATCAGCCGCCACGGGCGCGGACAGTTGATGCTGTCGTGTCCCCGAAGTGAATGGCGAAAACTGATCTATGTTCCGCTGGGCATAGACGCAACCGAGTTTGCGCCGAGACCAGCTCGAACCGCCTCCTTGCCGCCGCAACTCCTGTGCGTCGGACGTCTGGCGCCGGAAAAAGGCCAAGGGTTGCTCCTCGAAGCGATCGCGGCCTTGAGCGCGGAAGGTCGCCCAGTGCACCTTCGTCTGGTGGGCGATGGCCCCGATCGCGCGTGGCTGGAGCGCCGCGCCGCCGAACTGGGAATCGCATCGAACGTCAAGTTCGCCGGATGGGTCGATCAAGCCGGGCTTATGGCGCTGTACGCCGAAACCGATCTGTTCGTGTTGCCCAGCCTGGCGGAAGGCATTCCGATGGTCTTGATGGAAGCCATGGCCATGCAGATACCGTGTGTTGCTCCCCACATCACAGGCATACCGGAGTTGATCGAGCATGGCGTCGAGGGAATGCTTTTCGCGGTAGCAGATGTGGAAGACCTCAAACAAACCATTCGCCATCTTCTGCAGTCGCCGGAACTATGCGCGCAGATACGGAAGCAAGCGCGGGCCCGCGTCGTGCGCGATTACGACATGGCACGGAACACCGAACGCTTTGCGGCGGCGCTGGTGGAACAACTGGGCGGCAATGCGCGCTAGACGGATTGGATGGACAGGTTTGGTCGTGCGGCGGAATTTCTTCCGCGCTTTTTCTGGAGAAGCTTGATGTAGAGTTCCACGTAGCGCTGGCGCACGCGATCGAGGCTGAAGTTTTCTTTTGCGAACTGCTGCGCGTTGCGGCCCAGTTGCTGGCGAAGCGCGGAGTCGGTCAGAAGGTTTTGGAGCGCATCGGCAAAGGCAGCTTCGTTGCCGGCGGGAATCAGGGCTCCGCGTTGCTGGTTGAGCAGTTCGGGATTTCCTCCGACGTCGTAGGCAACTGTGGGCAAACCCGCGGCCATGGCTTCAAGAATGACGTTGGACAAGCTCTCGGAATCGGAAGTGTTCACAGCGACGTCGATCGAAGCGAGGATCGCGGGCATATCCTGGCGGTCGCCGAGAAAAATGGCGGACGCGCCGAGACCGAGACACGCAGCTTCTTTCTCCAATTCTTTTCGCAGCGGACCATCGCCTACTAGAATAAATTCAACCTCCGGCATGAGCCGATGGATCTGTGCGGCGATGCGCAGGAACCCGGAATGATTTTTGTAGCGGTGATTCATGCGCGCAACCATGCCGACGCGGACGACGCCGGGACGTTTCGGCAGAGCGGCGGGCGTTGCGGTGAATGCGTCGTCGGGCAATGCGTTTCCAACGATGGCGATTTTCCTGGGTGAGAGGCCAGTGGCCAGGAGGCGATCGGCGGCAGCTTGGGAGTTGCAGACAACGGCGTCGCACCAGCGAAATGAAACGGCCTGAGCGCGGAATTGCGCGGGCGTCATCAGGTCTCCCAGTTGGCGATGGCTGCCGACGACGACGGGCACGCGGGCGAGTTTGGCGGCTGGAATCAGCGTCAGATTGGCGTAGAAATCGAACGCATGAGCGACCTGCACGCGATGCTGGCGGAGATAACGGCCGAGGTTGAGGCGCGTGCGGAGAGACTGCCATCCATAGAGGCTGCCGCCGAGGGAAAATTCGGCAGTGTCGGGAAAGTTATAAGCGAGCGGTCCGCGGCGACTGACGCAGCCGAGATGAGTTTGGAATTGCGGCGGCGTGAGATTCTGGGCGAGGACGGTGAACTGGCGCTCGGAACCTCCGGTTTCAAAAGTGTTGACCATCAGAAAAATACTGATTGCCTGAGTGAGGCTTGTCTGAGCGACGATTGGCTGAGCAAAGCTTGGCTGAGCGTTATTTGGCTGAGCGGAAAGATCAGGTGGCGGAATTGTGGTTCGGCTGGCTGGCACTCGATCAGCCTCCCATCGGAGCGGACGCTGGCGCGGTGGAATTGCGCGCGTGGCGGCGGAAGTCGGCGACCACGGGGAGAGAGAAGAGGCCAGCGGGCTTGATAAATTTCTCGAGGAAGTTGCGATGCCAGAGCTCGAACATCAGCAGCCGCCAGATGCGTCCGGTCATGGTTTTGCCGCGGAGGAGATGGTCGTCCATCAGTTTGCGCACACCATTGGCGTCGAAGTAGCCGCGATCCAGAGTACGAGGTTCGAGCAGGATCATCAACATATCTTTCAGTTCGTGGCGCATCCAATGGACGAGCGGGAGGGAGAATCCCTGCTTCTGGCGATAGAGCACTTCGCGCGGCACTCCGACGCGCTCGGCGAGTTTTCGGAAAATATATTTTTGCCGGTTGCCGCGCAGCTTCCACTCGGACGGCAGTCCTGCGACCCACTCGACGAAAACATGGTCGAGGATGGGGACGCGGACTTCCAGCGAATTCAACATGCTCATGCGGTCAACCTTGGTGAGAATGTCGCCGACCATGTAGGTCTTGGTGTCAACGTAGAGAAGCTGGTCAACGGGATCTTTCGCGGGCGCCTGCGTGAAGTAACGGCGCAGCACATTGGCGGGATCGTCGCTGCGGTCCAGTATCGCGCGAAAATCGAGGGAAAGCAGCGGCATGTCGCGCTCGAAGGCGGGCAGAAAAGCCATGTGGTCGATGTAGCGTTCCTGCCAGGGCAAAGAAACGTTGTAACTGAATTTGCGGCCCTGCATGCGGTTGGGCAAACGCGGAAAAACGCGGTCGCGGAAGAATTTGCGGGCCCATCCGGGAATGTGTTCGAAGACGCGGCGGCCGGCGTGGATGCGGTAGCGATCGTATCCGGCAAACATCTCGTCGCCGCCGTCGCCGGATAGAGCGACCGTGACATGCTGGCGAGCCATCTGCGAAACGTAGTAAGTGGGCAACATCGAAGAGTCGCCGAACGGCTCTTCCAGCGAACTGGTGAGATGCTCGACGGTCTGGACGACGTCGGGATCGAGAATCATCTCGTGATGATCGGTCGCGAATTTCTGGGCGACGAGGCGGGCGTAATGGGATTCGTTGAAGTCGTCTTTCTTGAAGCCTATGGAAAAAGTTTTGACCGGGCCGGAACTGGCGCGCGCCATCAGTGCAACCACGGTGGAGGAATCGACGCCTCCGCTGAGAAACGCGCCTAGAGGCACGTCGGAGATCAGGCGGATCCTGGTCGCTTCCAGCAAGCGCTGCTCCAGTTCTTCCAGACACTCTTTTTCGTTCTTGGGCGCGTGCGTGTTGTATTCGGGAAGGTCCCAATACTGACGGATGCGGATTTGACCGTCCTGAAATTCCAGTAGGTGTCCGGGAGGGAGCTTATGAATTCCGGTGAAGGCGGTGATGGGATCGGGAACGTATCCGTAATAAAGATATTCGAGCAGCGCCTGAGAGTTGACTTGGGCGAGCTCGGGAGCAACGGCGAGGATGGATTTGATTTCGGAAGCGAAGTAGAGGTTTCCGTTGTGGAGCGCGTAGTGGAGCGGCTTCTTGCCCAGGCGGTCGCGGGCGAGGGTCAATTTGCGTTTGGTCTTATCGTAGATGGCAAGGGCAAACATGCCGCGCAGCTTTGTCACGCAATCGGCGCCCATTTCTTCGTAGAGATGAATGATGACTTCGGTGTCGGTGTGGGTGCGAAAGCGATGGCTGCGGCTTTCGAGCTGGGGACGAAGTTCGGGAAAGTTATAAATCTCTCCGTTGAAGACGATCCAGGAAGTGCGTTCTTCGTTGAAGACGGGCTGATGGCCTCCGGCGAGGTCGATGATGGAGAGGCGGCGCATGCCGAGGCCGGCGCCGTCGGCGACGTAGAGACCTTCATCGTCGGGACCGCGATAGACGATCTGGTCGCACATGTGGCGCACGAGAGCTTCGCTGATATTGCTCTCACGAGTTGCGCTCACTACGCCGGCGATTCCACACATGGTGTTTAGTCGTTAGTCGTTAGTCGTTAGTCTGGGCCCTAAACGGTCGAGCGCGCTTTCATCGGTTTGCGGCCTCGTACGGCGATCGAAATCTCGCCGACACGCATGTCTTCCATGCCCATCGCCACGTACCATTTGAAAACCTGTTCGTAAGTGTGCTTTGACTGATACTTCGGAGAATACCAGTCGAAGGTGTCGAGCATGCGGGCTTCCGGATCTTTCTGGCGGTTCACCGGGAACACATAATGAATCGCACCCGCGATCGGACCACCTACCAGAGGCACGCGCTTCAAGCCCCGGTTCAAGTTGTAGAAGAACGGGACCGCAACTTTCACAATGCGATGCAAGTTCTCGGGCCTCATCTTGTGGGTAAAGCGGCGCCAGAAATCGCTGCAGCGGTACCACTTGTTGTATCCGCTATAGAGCCAGACGGCGAGCAGGCCGCCGGATTTCAGATATTTGCCAAGCGCTTTGACAGCCGCTTCGCAATCGGGCGTGTGGTGAAGCACTCCGATGCTGTAGATAACATCGAAGCTTTCGGGAGCGAAGGGCAGGGCAAAGACATCGGCCTGGAGAGCGACAAACTCGCGGCCGGCAAGATTTTTGGCGGCAACTTCGGCAGCGGAGCTCAGGTCGATGCCGACCACGCGTGCGCCCCAGCGGGTGGCGACTTCGGCGAAGCGCCCCATGCCGCAACCTACGTCGAGAACGAGTTTGCCTTGGAGGTCCTCTGGCCGGAGAGCGGTCTTGGCCAGGAAGTGGCGCTCGGATTCGCGCAGCTCGTCGTGATCAAGCTGGGTTTTCTGATAACGGTGCCACTGAAAGCCGAAACTGGCGGCGTACTGCTGGGCGTCCACAAAGCGCGCAATGCCCTGGACGTTGGGATAGGCGCGCTGGCAGGCGGGGCAGAGGAATCCTCCGGCATGATCGCTCTCGAGTTTCGAGCCGCAACCGAGGCAACGCAAGATTGCCTGCAAGTCCTCGGCTAGGGGAGACTGCGCCGGTGTTTCCGTGATCGGCATAAACCTCCAGGAAATGTTGCGGCTCGCGCGGCCGCCGCTACTTGGTTTGCAGCGCGCCAAGATTGTCCCACGGAATAACAATGTCATGCGACATGGTCAGCATTTTAATTCGGAGATACTTCCCCGTGGGCGGAGTCCACTTCAGGTTCTCGTATAGAAGCAGACTGCTATCCGAAGAAGAAAGATCGTCTCCTCCGATCGGAAATCTGCCCAGCTCTTTATAGGAAGGGCCCTGCAAAAGGTCGCGCAACATCTTCTGCGACTCAAAATGAAGAGGACCATCGTCCGAGACCACGATGAATCGTACCCCATCCTCGCGAATCAGATCTTCGATCTCCAGCGGGCTATGAACCAACTCGACGCTTCCGCCGCTCTTCTTGATTTGGGAGGCGTAGAGGGCCTTGCGCAAGACCAGGAATCGCCGGCCGGGATCCTCCGCGCGCATGAAGAAGATGAAATTGCCGGGCAGCGGCCCATCATAGAGAATGACCGCGGATTGGCTCTCCTCCAGAATCTTCTTCGGGACCGCGGCAAATCCGGTCACGTAGGGGCGGTGGAACGACCAGGCGGACACGAGTGTGGTCCCGAGCACAACCACGGCGGCGGCCGATGCCGCCAGCTTGAGCCACGGCTTGCGAAAGAAGCGAAACAGCAATCCCGAAGCAAAGAATAGAAACGGAGGGATCCAGTAAATGACGTAGCGAGCTTCCTTGTGCCCGATGAGCGTCAAGGTCACATAACAAGCCACAATCCAACTCAACATGATCCCAGCGACCTTGGCCTGCGCCCAGGTCCGGCTCGTCAGAATGCCGAGGACTGCCAGGCCCAGCAGGACCCAGCCCAATTGTCCCGGGAGGGCGTTGGGATAGAAGAGCCAGCGGTTGCCGCTCACCCCGGTGCTTTTTTCATTCAGATCCATGGCGATGGTCTTCCAATGGACGGCATAGACCAGCGCATAGAAGGGTAAAATCAGCAGGCAACAAATGGCCGCGGCGCGCAACACTTCCTTGCGCAGAAACAACTTCCAGCCTCCGCACAGCAGGCCCGACAGAAAACAGAATGGGGCCAGATAAACCGCGTTCTGCTTGGTCAGGAGGGCGGCGCTGGCACACAGCGCAAACCAATAGATGCTGGATTTCTCTCCCTTGAGGAGGTAGGAAATCCAAAAGAAACTCGCTGCTATGCAGCATGCGAGCAATGGAATTTCGAGCATCACCGTTTTTTCGAACAAGAGCACGGAAGGCAACAAGGCGAGCAACGCGGCTGAGAATGCGGCCGCCCAGTCGTCCAAAAGCTCCCGTACCAGCAGGAACCAGAAGACCAAACCGAGCAGGGCAAAAAACAGGATGGTCAAGCGCGCGGCAACTACAGTTGAACCCAAAGTCAAAAAAAACAGGCCTTCAAAGCAATAAAAAAGTGGCGGCCAGTGGATGACTCCGGAGAGCGCTGGATACTGCGCGTAGTAGCGGTAGGTGTACGCCACCGGATGCGCGAGAGGATGGTCTCGGACCAAGTCTGCAACGTAGAGTCCAGTAACCGCGTGCTGCGTTTCATCCACGTTATAACTGAACTCGCCAACGCGGATGCCGCGAACGATCGCCACGCTCGCTATCACCAGCACGCAAAGCAGCAGGCCAGTCGAACGGCGATCCCATCCTCGGGTCTCCGGCGCATGTGGGGTCGTCGTGTTCATTGCAGGCTCCCGAACGAGGGCGCGAACAAGCGCAGATGGGCGCCCAGGCGGTTGTCAAGATTCGAGCCGCCAGCGAGGCAATGCAAAATCGCCTGCCAGTCAGCGGACAGGAAAGACTGCGCCGGTAGTCTCGCGATCGGCATAAACCTCCAGAAAGTGACGCGGCTTTTTCGGCGGCGGAAGCGCCGTGCCGGGCTCTTGTTCTTGCTCTTTGACGGTCTGCAACAAGGCTGCTGTAAAAGCCACCGCAAAATAGGGGAAAAACTGATAGCCCTCGGGCGCGAACAGGGCGCCCACGACGAAACCGACCAGCGAACTTTGCAATGCTCCGACGAACAAAACGATGTCGGGATCGAGATTCTTCTTCTTGCGCAGGGCCCGTAGGTTGGCAAATCCGCGCCCGAAAAACATCAGGTAGAGGACGAGCACGGGAATGCCGCCCTCGGCGCACATCTGGAGGTAGGTCATGTGCACGGTGCGCCATATCCCCGAATAACTGGGGAAGTTCCGAGTACCAATGCCGAAGATGGGATAGCGTGCGATGGTCTGGACGGCGAGCGACATAAGGTACTTGCGCTCTACGTAGGACCCATAGGCGGACTCATCGCCGGTAGAGCTTGAGCCGGACAAAGCAGCAAAGCGATCAAAGAGTTTGCCGCCGGCGGTGGCCATCACCAGGACGCCAATGAAAACCGTGGCCGCGATCAGGTAAAAGCGCTTGCCCTTGATGGCGAAGTAATACAGCGCGACACTGAAGGAAATGACGAGATCAATAAAACCGGCGCGGGATGCGGTCAAGAAAATGGTGGCCGCCATGACCAGCATTCCGCCCAGCCAAAACACTTTGACGAAAGCGTTTTTCGCGGTGACGAGGAAGGCCAGAGCAAAGGGCAGCGATAAGACGATGGCGAATGCGAGATCGTTAGGGTTGAAGTAGAAGCCGCCCAGCACACCTTCGAGGCGGGGCACGTTGTGGCCCCTGACGATGGCGATAACGCAAACGGCGACCACGCAAATTACCTGGACAAAGATGATTTTTCGCAAACGTTCGAAGCTGTTAATGATCAGGAAGATCAGCACCCACACGATGTAGATCTTGCAAAAATCGATGGTGCGGACAATGGCGCCGCCCCTCCACACCGGAGACAAGAAAGCTCCAACGAAAAGGAGGCCGAGCATGGCGAGGAGGATTCTCGACTCCTTGGGAAGATCCTTGAAGCTGCGCTTGGTCTTGCCCATGGCGGTGAACAGGCCATACAAGGCCATGATGGCCGTGATCTTTCCGAATGGGAGATACTTGATGGGCCCGGGAATATAGTCTTCCGGGCGGCCGCAATAGACCACGAAGAAAGCGGCGAGCCAGAAGAACGCCGCCCTGGTGGGATCCGAGGCCCGCGAGGGTACGCGGCTTCGAAAGACTTCCGCCGGTAGTAGGTTGCCGTTATCGCCGATGGCCACGAATTCCTCTTTTTCTCATACGTTCACTTTTTTTCTGTGCGCACGAGTCGGGCGCGTTTGCCATGAACCCCGTCCAAATTTTCTTTTGCGCCCACCGGAACCGAACCCTTCATGAGGACTCCTCGGGTAGAGCGGAGGCGACCGGGACGGGCTGGCGACTCCGGTAGCGGAGATTTAAAAACGGCTTTTCAATGAAGTAGTAGGACGCCAAAGCCACGAGGAACGCCAGCGCGATATTGATGGGGAAGCGGTTCCACAGATGTTGAGAATAGCGATCGACAAATGGCTGCTGCCATAGGTACAGCGAGTAGCTGAGAACTCCAACAAAAGCCAGAGGCTTCCAATTGAGAAACACGGCGAAAGGGTCGGCGTCAGGAAGCCGCGTCCAGCGGTCGATGCAGAGAGCGATGCCGAGATTGAAAATCGGGATCAAAATCAGCCACTTCACCAAAGGATGAGAGCCGAAGGCCAGGGCGAGACCGATGGCGCAGGGCGCCAGCCAGAACTTCCGGGAAGCGAGGAAGCGGCGATAACTCTCGCGCTGCCACATCCAATCCTGGCAACCGGCGAGCAGGCATCCGGTGGCGATGCAATCGGCGATGGTGTGAAATTCCTCGCAGATCCCTGCCCGGTGGCTGGGCCAAAGGAAGAACTGAGCGACGCGAATGACAGGCACCAGCAGCACGGCTGCACCGGCCAAGGAGAACGCTCGTTTGCGGCCGAGCAAAAACAGGGTCAGCGGCCAAAGGGCGTAGAACTGTTCCTCCACTGCGAGCGACCAGAGGTGCCCAACACTCCAGCTTCGGTCCACCACGTAGTTGATGGTGTAGGTTGCGGCGTAGGCGAGGTCCCGCGAGGGAACGACCAGCAGGCCAGCCATCACCAGAGCGAGAGTAACGATCCAGTATGTATAGAAAGCGGGGAAAATACGCAGCACGCGGCGGCGATAGAAAGCACGCAGCGAGATCGTTCCCTTGGATGCGATCTCTTTGAGAAGCAGCTTGGTGATGAGGAAGCCGGAGATAATGAAGAAAGTTCGAACCCCCGCCGCCGCCAGCCCAAAGCGGTCGCTGGCAATGGGAAAGCCGAGCGTCCCCGTCGCGTGGCCGTAGAGCACCAGAGCGATTGAGATTGCCCGCAGTCCATCGAGTGACGGTATTCGCTGCATCTACTGGTTCCTCGAAACCTTGATCCGCCTTAGAGTGAAAGCGGGCAGAAGCTTGTAAAAGTCCCGCGAAACGGCCGGGGCTGTCGTGGTTGCATGCGGACGCCGGCGCCGAAAAGGCGCCCCGACAACTTGCCGCACGATATTGATCTCAAATTCCACGCTCCTGGTGATCCGAATGACTGTAACGTGGCGGAGCCGGGCGCGGGTCAAGCGCCGGTAAATTGTTTCTCGCATCGGCCACGAGAGATTTCTTTTCCGCTACGGACTGCAAAACTTCGGCGAAGCGCTCGCCGATGACGGGCCAGTCGTAGCGGGCGGCGGTTTCGGCGGCGGCGGTTTCGTAGCGGCGGCGGAGTTCAGCGTCGCGCAACAGCATGATCACCGCCTGGGCGAAAGAACGCGGATCGTCGGCCAGCAGAACGTCGCGACCGTGATGAACGTCCAATCCTTCGGCGCCCACGGTGGTGGAAACGACGGCTTTGGCGGTGGCCATGGCCTCGTAGATTTTGAGGCGCGTTCCGCCGCCGATGCGTAAGGGCACGATGACGACGGCGGACTGGCGCAGATGCTCGACGACCGAGGGCACGCGGCCGGTCACCTCGATCGCGCCATCGCCATTGCTCGACTTTGAGGCCCATTTCTGGATGCGGGCGCCGGGATTGCGGCCCACGATGCGGAACCGCGCCCGCGGCACTTCGGCTTTGATCGCGGGCCAGATTTCGCTGCAAAAATATTCAACGCCGTCAACATTCGGTTCCCAGTCCATGGCACCGACGAAAGTGATGAGGGGCGCGGAGGCGCTGGCATCGGACACTGCCGAATCGGGCGCAGCGGCCTGAGGACGATACTCGGCGAGATCAACTCCGGTCGGGACAACGGTGACCCGATCGCCATCCACCCACCGCATCATAAGAGTGCGGTCGCTTTCGGAGACGGCAATCACATGATGGAACTTGCAGACGGCGGCGCGCTCATAGCGCAGCATCTTGCGAAATTCCATGCGGTACATCATTTGTTTTGCCGGATTGTCCGCGGTAGTGGCATGGCGGCGCCAGATTTCGCTTTCCACATTGTGCTGGAAAAGCACGCTGGGAAGGTTGAGGTTTCCCGGAAAATTGACGGCGGCATCGAGGAAGTCGCAAACGGCGACATCGAAGCGTTGCTCGCGGAACCAAGCCTCGATCTGTCTGCGAACTTTGGCGTCGCCGAAGCGGCTGACCGCATAGGGCGGATGAGCGCCGAGATGCGCGAGATAGTCGAGGGCGCGCGCGGCTCCCGTGAGTTCGCGCTTGCCGGTCGAGACGGCCACGGCGCCGGGTAACTGGCGCTCCAACTCGCGCTCGTAGCCGGGATCGGGAGCGCCTCCGTAGTAGGAGTAAAACGTGAGTTCATGCCGCGCCGACAAATGCCGCAAAACGTGATACGTGCGGATATTCCCGCCGTTTTGGACGGGGAGGAGTTTATCGGCTTTGACCCAGAGAATTCTCATGGCAGATCGGCGACTGTCGTTCAGCGGGCCCAGACTGCCTTTCTGCCGGTGACAACGTTGACGAAGGCGACCACGGCGGCGGAATTGAGGATGACGAAAGTGCGGGCAGGGTCGGCAAGGCGCGAGAGCGGGCCAAGCTTGACGCCGGCGAGCGCGATCAGTGCAAGCGCGTAAAACGCAAGCTGCGCCACGAGCGCCGCGCGATAGAGCGGCTGAGGCAGAAATATGGAGGCGACAAGAAGTGCCAGCAAAGCAAAGGGCACGGCCAAGCGCGAGAGTTTGTGGCTCAGGAACTCAAAGCGAACCGCATTTTGGGAGCCCAGCAACCACGGAGCCAGTTGCAGAAGCTGATAGTTGCCGGTCAGGGTGCGGACCTTGCGGGAAAATTCACGGCCTTCACCGAGGTCGGGCGAGTCCCAAGCGCGGGCGCGGGAGTCGAAGATGACGCGAAATCCCTGGTGCGCGATTTGCATGGGCAGGAGTACGTCGTCGAGGATGGTTCCTTCGGGCAAGGGCAACTTGTCGAGCAAACTGCGGCGAGCGCAGTAGATGGCGCCGGTGGCGCCGACTACGGAGCCGGAGGCGGACTCGAGTTCGCGAACCTTCTTTTCGACGCGCCAGTACAAGCCCATTCCCTTCCCGGTCTCTCCGCTGGCAGGATCGCCGAGCATCAATTCGCCGCTGGCGGCGCCGACCTCGGGGTCGGCGAAATTCTCGATCAGCAAACGCAGGGCTTCGGATTCGATGTGCTGGCGGGCGTCGGTGAAAAGGAGAACCTCGCCAGTTGCGAGTTGGATGGCATCGTTGAGGCCGGCGGCTTTGCCCTGGGAGGTGGGTTTGATCAAAGTCCGCACTCGGGATCGCGCTCCGGAATCCTCGGCATAGCGGGCGAGAATTTCGGCGGTGCGATCGCTGGAACCATCGGAAACGACGACGAGGTTCAGCTTGTCCTGCGGATAGTCGAGCGCCAGCAGGTTGTCGAGCTTGCGGGCGATCACCGCATCTTCATTGCGCACGACCATGACCGCCGACACCGCGGGCGTAGCGGTACCCCGGCGCACGGGGCGCGGCGACCACCAACTGCGCAGCCACAACCAGACCGGATAGCCCAGGTAGCTGTAGCCGACGAGCGCGGCAGCGAGCCAGAAAATGTATTTCACCTTCAACATCGTTGCGCCCCCATGCCTGGACACATCATTGGGCACCCCGGCGCAACAGAACGGTCTTGACGGTCAGGAACATGATCATCAGATCCAGACCGATGGAGGCGTTCTTGATGTAGAAGAGGTCGTACTGAAGTTTTTCGCGGGCATCCTGGACGGTGCTGCCGTACTTGTACTTGACCTGCGCCCATCCGGTGATGCCGGGCCGGACCATGTGACGCATGCCGTAATAAGGGATTTCTTTGGAAAGCAGCGCGATGAATTCCGGACGTTCGGGACGGGGGCCGACGAATGCCATATCGCCCTTGAGGACGCACCACAACTGAGGAATCTCATCGAGGCGCGCGGAGCGCAGGAACTTGCCAACGCGGGTAACGCGAGGATCGTTGTTGCCCGCCCACTTGGGGCCGCTGGCGGCCTCGGCATCCTGGCGCATGGTACGGAACTTCACGACCTTGAAGATGCGTCCGCCTTTGCCCACTCGCGCCTGGGTGTAGAAGATGGGGCCTTTGGAATCGAGGCGGATGGCGAGCACGATCAACGGAATCAAAGGCAGAGTGACGATGAGGCCAATCAGCGAGATGACGATGGAGATGACGCGGCGGACCATGATGAAGCTGGCGCTCCGGCGAAAACCCTCGCCGAACACCATCCAGCTGGGATAGAGATGTTCGACTTCGATCTTGCCAGACATTTTTTCCAGCCAGGTGGTCGCTTCCTCGATTTTGACCCCCCGCATGCGCAGGTCGAGCAGTTCGCGCATGGGCACGGTGGCGCGGCGGTCGGGCATGGCGACGATGACGCGATGGATCTTCTGTTTTTGCACGACCTCCATGAGGTGCGCGGCCACCGAGTCGCGGGTCACCTCGCCTTCCATCTTGCCCGTCCAACTGACGATCTCGACGCCGATTTCAGGGTTCTGGCGAAGTCCCTGCACCAGGCGGAGGGCGCGCGCGCCGGTACCGAGGACGTAAATGCGCTCGACCAGAATCGGCAACTGGACAAGCCAGGCGAATCCGAAGCGCCATCCGAGCAGAGCGAAGGTGAGGATGAGCAGGCCGATCTCCGCCGAATTTCTGCCCAACATGTAATTGGGCCGCACGAAGGCGATGCCGGCGAGGATGAAGGCGAGCACTCCGGGAACCATGAGCAAGCGGAAATAAAGCTCACCTTTGGTATTGAGGCGCGCCGTGTCGTAGAGGTCGAGCCAGTGGGAACAGAGCAAGACGAGGGCGGTGGCCGCGAAAATCTTAAGGTAGCCGCCCTCGTAGTTGAGCACCAGGTAACTGTCCTGGCGAAATTCGTACACCGTCCCAAGCAGGAACGAGGTCCAGACGATGAGGGCCTCGCCGATCAGCAGGACCAGGGTACGAATTGGATAATAGACATTGAAGAGCCGAATCAACTGGGCCTCGGTTCAAATTCATCTCGCTACTAGGCGTGGGTGCTCACGGCCTCGCCATAGTAGTACTTCGAACGTGCCAGCTTTCCGGAGGGGGCTCCGTTGAGCACCACTCCAAGAAGCAGTTTGTCGGGAAATTCTTCGCGCGCCTGGCGAGCCAGATCGGAAGGCGTCTCGTTGGAGCGCACGACCATGAGAATGCCGTCGCAGGCGCCGGCGACCAGCGTGGCATCCGACACCGGGATGACGGGCGACGAATCAAGAATGATCCAATCGAACAAGGGTTCGACGCGCTGCAGGAGAAGTTTCAGACGGCCGTTGGCCAGCAGTTCGGGGGCGCTCGGAACAGCCCGGCCCGCAGCGAGGAAGAACAGGTTTTCCATGGGGCCGCGTTGCAGAGCGGAGAACTCGTCGCACTCGCCCAAAAGGTATTCGGCCAATCCAGGGGACTGGGCGGCCCCAAGATGGCGGTGCATGCCGGGATTGCGCAGATCCGCGTCGATCAGGAGGGCGCGGCGACCGTGCTGGCGAACCATCACCTGGGCCAGATTGGCAGCCACCAGAGACTTGCCTTCTTTGGGAAGCGCGCTGGTCACGAGCAGGCGTTTCAGCGGCATCTTTTCGCGGATCTGATAGAGGCGTGAGCGCAGGGTGCGGAACTCTTCGGCTCCGGTGCGGCTGTCATCGTCCTCGAAGAAGAGCATGGTGAGCGGATCCGGACTCCATGCCGCCTGGGGGCAGCGGGCGAGCAACGCTTCGTAATTCAACCCGGAAGCCATAGTTGGCATCAAGGTGGCCCCGGAGGATGGTTGCAGCGAAGGCATATCCTCGCGCTGGACTTCGTTGGGCCGTTCGGGTTGATTGAAAATGGGTTCGACGTGCGACCCGGTGGAGGTTGCTCTTTCTTCTTCGGCGCGTTTTAAGGCGTCGTGGATGCGGCTCATATTTTCCCTTCCTTGGGGAGATCCTGTGGTTCGGGTCGGCGCAGCCGGTCGGCCAGCGTCGCCAGGGTGCGTAAGGCTTCTACCAGATCGAAGTTCTCGGAAGATGGCGGCGCGGACGCGGTCATGGCGGCAGCAGCGTTGCCATCGGTCAAATCGAAGTCGCGGGCGACGGCGTCAACGATGTCGGCCGAGACCGTCTTCTTCTGATCGACGAACGCGCTCACCAGGCAGTGCTCGCAGAGCAGATTGATGACGCGCGGAACGCCCAGCGCGTAACGGAAAATGGCGACGGTGGCGTCGGGCTCGAAGATCGGCTCGCCGCTCGAACCCGCGATGCGCAGGCGCTGCACGATATAGGACTTGGTTTCCTCAAGATTGAAAGGATGGGTCTTGGCGCGCAGGCTCAGGCGCTGGCGCAGCTGGCGCAACTGGGGTTGCTTCAGGCGCTGTTCCAGTTCCGGCTGCCCAACCAGCACGATCTGCAGAAGTTTCTCGGTGAAGGTCTCGAGGTTGGTGAGCATGCGGACCTCTTCCAGCGCTTCGTCGGAGAGGTTCTGGGCCTCGTCGATGACCAGCACGGCGGTCTCGCCGGCGCGATAGCGATCGAGCAGCCAGTTGTAGAGGCGCTGCAAGACCTGGCTCTTCGACTTGGTATCGCAGGGAATCCCGAAATCGGCCATCATGAAATCGAGGAGCTGGGGCACATCCATGCGCGAGTTGAAGATGAACGCGGTGGCCACCTGCTGCATGCGCAGCCATTCCATCAACTTGTTGACCAGGGTCGTCTTGCCCGTGCCCACTTCGCCGGTCAGCAACACGAATCCCTTGCGGCTTTGTATGCCGTAGGTGAGACAGGCCAACGCCTCTTCGGTGTGCCGCGTCAGGAACAGGTAACGCGGGTCCGGATTGACGTTAAACGGATTGGCGCGAAGTCCAAAAAATTCTTTGTACATAATTCCTAACCTGGTCTTTCGTCAGACTGCGATGCGGTCGCGGCCTCCAGACGGGGGAGGATTCGTCCGGCCCCAGAAGCGGCGGCGCGGGATAGGGTTCGCACCATCGCCGTCCCCGCCCAGCCACGGCACGGAGATAAGCAGGGGCAGGTCGGTGGCGGCGGCAGCGTCTTTCTCGGTGCGGATGGATTTATCGGTAAACTCCAGAAGAATGGCGATGAGCAAGCCGAGCCCGAGTCCGACGCCCCCACCGGCTGCGGCGAACAGCGGACGGTTGGGAAAACTGGGAGAGTCCGGCAGGCCCGCCGGAGCCATAATGTTCATCTGCTCGCCTTCTTGATCGATCTCCATATTACTGCCCAATCCGGCGGAGCTTTTCTTGGCCATCAGATCTTTGTAGAAGGCCTGGGCGTTATCGTTGTCGCGGGTGAGCAGCTTGTATTGCTCCTCGATGGCGGGGCTCATGTTTGCGCGGCCCTGGTAAATGATGATCTGGCTTTGCAACTTCTTCTGGTCAGCGGTGGACTGGTCGATCACGCTCTGGTAGTTGTGGATTTGCAAACGAAGCTGGCGGATTTCCGGCGGCTCGGAGGCGCTGGCCTGGTCGCCGCTATCGGTTGATTTGGCGGTGGCGGCGTTGACCTCCTTCAGTTTCTTCTCGACCTCGGCAATATCGGCCTTGGTCTTGATCACGTCGGGGTAGTCGTCGGTATAGCGCGCCTGCAATTGCAGCAATTGCGCCTGCAACTGGGCCAATCCTTGTTCCAGGGTCTGGGGATTGGTGCTGGATAGCGAACTCTTCCAGGCGGCGACTTGCTGCGCCAGCATGCTTTCGGTGTAAGCCTTGTCTTGCTGGGCACGGCTCAGGGTCTGAGTGCTGGCGTCGAGTTGCGAATTCAGCGACATCAGCATTTTCATGTTGTTGTCAACGTCGGTGGGCAGCTGACCCATGTGCTGCTTCTTGAAGTCGGCGAGCTTGGCATCCTGCTCGTCCAGCGCGCGTTTGGCGTCATCGAGCTGGCGGCCAAGAAAGTCGGTGGTGCTCTTGGCGACCTCGGAACGAGAACGCAGATTCTCATCCACGATCAGCGAGGTCATGGCATTGCAGATTCTTTGGGCGCGGTCCGCCTTGCTGTCGGTGTAGTTGACGGTGAAACCCGGCACGGGTTCCTGGTTGGCGGAGGGCTTCGGTTTCTTGGAGCCCGGGGGTCCAACCGGGGCGCCGGCTGCGCTCATCGAGGTGATCACGGGTTGCAGCTGCATGTTCGCCGCGATGTCCGCCATGAGTTTGTCCTCTTGGTCGGGGGCAACCAGGTTCAGGTTCTTAATCACAGGACGCAGGCGGCTTGGGCTCAGGACCTGTTGGCTGAGAGACTGCACGCGCTGGGTAAAATCGGCAGTAATGACCGGAGGGACGTAACTGTCGGGCACCTTCTGGCTTTCGACCAGGATCGTGGCTTGAGAGGTATATTGCGGCGAGAAGGCATGCGAGACCATAAAGCCCGCGATCGGGGCAATCAGTGCTGGGATCAATATGACTTTGAGGCGCCGCCGCAGCATTGCCAGATAATCGTCCATCGTCAGTTCGCGATTTTCACTCATGACAGTTCACCATTCCGGCCGCGCGAGGCGGCCCAAAAAAGCTATTCGATACGCGTCGGCGCGGGATGCCATTCCACCCCGATGGTGCCGACTTGCCGCTCGGCACTCCTGCCGCAGGCTCCACTGCAGCCCGGAAGATCAGGCACAGCGTTGAAGCCCACCTCGCTGAAACGATAGGCGGCAAAGAAGTCGTAGGTGCGTCCCAGGTGTTTGCGGACTATGGCCTGGACCGAACCTTCGTTGTAGCTGGTTGCAGGCGCGGCGCCGGACGGGCCGCTCGGCAACGGAGCCTGGAGCCTCGCATTATGGGCGTAGCCCAGATTGCCATAGAAGTCCCAGGTGCGTCCCAGTGGGCGTTGATAGCCGAGCCGTGCTGCCTGGGTGGTTGCGCCCTCGAAGAATCCCGAACCGTCGGAAGTATATTTTTCGTAGCTCGCCATCATCGACGAATGGGCGAACTTGTAGCGCAGTTGAACGCGCGCGCTGAGCGACCAAAGGCTGGCGTAGCCGCCCCGTTCCAGCTCGGTGTACTCGGGACCGGCCCCGGCAATCAAGCTCATCCTGCCGCTGATGGTATGGCTCCAGCGCAGATTAACGATATCGTTATAAATCTGGCCGCCCGTAGTCTCCGGAAACTGAAAAAGCTGAAATGCGTAAACTGCGCCGATCTGATCGTGGCGGGAAAGCAGATGGGTGTAGCCGCCCTCCACCGTGACCTGGTCGCTGTCGATCAGAGTGTTCGAGGGGTCGTAGAAATGAGCGTTGCTGAATCCGCCGGCCACGGTGATGGCGGAGACCGGATTGAGAGCCTGGACCACATCGAGGATCGCCGTGTTCGCAAGCCGCGGAATGTTTCCGACGGAACCGAGCTGACCGTTGCCCCACTGCTGGCTGCCGGGCAAAACGCCTCCTCCGGTCATGCTGCTGCCGCTGCCGGTGGCGAGACCGAAACCCGGCACGCCACCATAGGTGCCGACCGCGAACGAACCGTCGGGAAGGTAGCTGAAGGAATCGCGCAGCGTCATCTGGCCCGTGCGCCAGCGGCTCACCGCCTCCAGCCCGGCGGCTTGCAATTGCTTTACGTTATAAGGATTGCTGTAAAACGCTCCGCCGCCCAGGTACTCAAGAAACAGATCGCTCTTGGGCCAGAAGCGCTGGAGATCGAGGGCTCCTAGAACGCGCGAGACAGAGCCCACGCCGCTCTCGCCAAGTTCGTTGTTCGCGTTGCTGTCGGCCGACTCGCTCACTTGCAGGGCTGGCGAGACGAAGCTGCGGCTGGCCGTACGCAGTTCCAGCGTGGGCTCGTCAAGGCCGCTCACGGGCGGGTTCTCCGGATTGAGCACGGGCGCGTTCTGGCCCAAGGCCGGCGCCGGAGTGGTGTCTGGCTGCGGCCCGGAACTGCGCTGGGCTGTCGCGTAAAGGCTCACGGCTAAAATCGGCAGGGCCAAGCGGATTGTTCGCATTGTCAACATGCTCTTCACCCGTGAATCCCCAAGGGGATCGAATATGCGTTACGGGACAACAATTGTATCCCCCGGCTGCAAGCGATAGTTCTGGTCGATCTGCTCGCCCTTCAGCAGCTTGCGATAGTTCACCGGCAGTTTCTGCTGCTTGCCGTTCTCGGTGCGCAGAACGTAAATGCGTTTGGTGTTGGCAAACTGGTTCAATCCGGCGGTGGAGATAGCCTGGAGCACGGTCATGTTAGGCTGCATCGGCATGGGCCCGGGGTGCAACACCTCGCCGTTCACGTAAATCCGCTTGCTGTTGATCGCAGTCACAACCACCGTGACGTGCGGATCGGCGACGTACTTCTTCAGCTTCTCGGTCAGCGATGCGCTCAACTGCAGCGGCGTCAGGCCGGCGGCTTGCACATCGTTGAGCAGCGGAAGAGAAATCTTTCCGTCGGGACGCACCGGCAAAGTCGCGGTTAGGTCGGCTTCCTTCCACACTGCGACGTGGAGGTCGTCCTCGGGACCGATGACATAGTCGGGTCCGGCTTGGCTGTTGTCAGCCGCATTGGCGGTCTTGTCGGCAACGGCCTGGCCGGCAGCGGGACTGGCCGCGGGAGGAGCGGACGCATCCTGCGCCAGGGCGATGCTGCCGATCAGGATGACTGCCGCAACTGCCGTTTTCCATGTCAATTCCATATCGATTCCTCTCACTCTCAGGTTGCAAGGTGGCATCATGCTCCGTACTGCTCGTATCCAATCTGCTTCAGCTTGTAGAGAAGCGCTTTGTAGCTGATCTGCAACTCCTGGGCGGCGCGGCGGCGGTTCCATCGGGTTCGCGCCAGGGCGTGCAGGATGAGTTCCCGCTCCGCTTCGCGGGAGGCGGCCCGCGCCGCGTCTTTCAACGAGACTTTTTCCCCTCCTCCGCCGTGATCGGAGCGGCGCAGCAGAGAGCGCAAGCCTCCCATGGCGAGCGCTTCGTCGCCGAGCGCGACAATGGCGCGGGCTGCGTCTTTCAGTTCGCGAATATTGCCCGGCCAGTTGTGCTCAACAAAAAAGTTCTGCGTTTCGGGACTGAGCGCGGGCACGGCCCGGGAAAAATCGCGGCCGGCGGCGGAGAGAAACCAGTCGCGCAGCTGGGGAATATCTTCCTTCCGTTGGCGCAACGGAGGCAGCCGCAAACAGACCCCGCTGATTCCATAATAAAGGTCTTCGCGAAACTTGCCGGTCTTGACCTCGGGCTCCAACTCGCACGAGGTTCCGCAGACGTAGCGAGGCACACGGCTCCGTTCATCGCCCGTTCCGTTCAAGGCGATCTGGCGGGCCAGTTCCTTCTGGGCCGCCGCCGTGAGGTCTCCCACTTCTTGAAGATAGACGGTCCCGCCTTGGCCGTCGCACGCGGCCAGGATTTCTTCGCTGGCGTCGCGACCCTGATAAACCTGAAAGGGCTCCGCCGCGCGGATGGAGAGAGCATGAATGCGCGCCGCCGCTGCCGCCTTGCCGGAGCCGTGCTCGGCCACCACTAGCACGGGAACATCATTCTGCGACAACTCCCGGATCACCGCTTCGACGGTGCGCATGCCGGCGCTGACGCTTTCGAGCCACACACGACCGCCGCCACTCTGGGCCGCTCCAGTTGCCAGGATTTCGGATTTGGTGAGATCCATGCTAATTCGCTTCACTCTTGCGCGGCCAAGCCAGCCGGGGGGGCGTCTGGCACACGGGCCCACCCATGTAGAGCACACGCGATGCCAATCCGGTCGAGATTCTCGTCCGCGATCGAGACAATATACGCTTATGCCTCAACGACTTGCGCATTATACCCGGCATCGCGACGTGGCCTATACGCTATCACGTTGCGGATAAATGGGAAAACTTTTGCTCACATTTCCGGCAACCCGGGGGCATCACTTTCCCCCTGCCTTGGCGATGAGGCCTTACCATCAGGGTCAGGTTTCAAGGTTGCCGAGCTTCTAGGGCAAAATAATATCCTGTTCGGCGAGGCGCAGCGACAAACTCTGCAACCTTGCAACTTTGCAGCCTCGAAACCTGAGTCCAGAGTTTTGCTTTGCATCGGAGAACAACTTTCGCATATTCTCAGAGGCAAGCGCGCGCCATATGAGTGATGCTGCAGCAACAGCTCCGCCTCCCCAAGAAAAGGCGGGCCACTTATCGTCCGGCTTGCCCGGTTGGCAAGTGGCGGCGTTGCTGCTGCTAATGGCCTGGCTTTACGGCTCGATTCTCGCCCGCCTTTTCCTGCAGTGGGTCGGCCCCCATCACGATCCAAACTTCGAACACGGGATCTTCGTCCCCTTCTTCGCTTTTTTTGTTCTCTGGCAAGAACGCAAGCGACTGGCGGCAATCGCGCCAGCCCCATCCTGGGCCGGTCTTCCGCTGGTTGTGGTGAGCATGCTTGTGCTGGTTCTGGGGGTCCTGGGCGCGGACATTTTTTTGCCGCGGCTGTCGCTGCTCATACTGCTGGCTGGCCTGATCATTCTGTTTCAGGGATGGACGTTCTTTCGCGCCGTCCTCTTTCCCTGGGCGGTTCTCATTCTGATGGTTCCGATACCCAGCCTGATCATCAGCCGCGTCACCTTTCCCCTTCAGTTGCTGGCCTCCAAGCTGGCCACGGCACTGCTGGAACTTGTTGGAGTCCCGGTGCTGCGGCACGGGAACGTGATCCAGTTGCCTCGTTTGAATTTGAACGTCGTGGAAGCGTGCAGCGGAATCCGCTCCCTTCTCACCCTGGTCACACTAGCGATTATCTACGGGTATCTCATGGAGACGCGAAAGTGGGTGCGCGTAGTACTGGCGTTGTCCGCTGTTCCGATCGCAGTGGCCGCCAACAGTTTCCGAATTTTTGGCACTGGGCTGGTGGTGCAGTACTGGGACCCGGACAAAGCTGAAGGATTCTTCCATGGCTTTTCGGGATGGCTGATCTTCGTGGTTGCATTGATCATGCTCTGGGCGCTGCACCAAGCGATCTCGCGCATCTGCATTTTCATGGCGAAGAACGACGCGAAGGAGAAATCCGCATGAAGGCCGGGCCGATCCGTTTCTGGATTGTGGCTGTGCTGATGTTGGCCACGGCGATCCTACTGAAGGCCCGCAAGGGCACCGAGATTGTTAAGCATGTCGGCTCCCTGCCCTCGCAGATTGGAACTTGGACGGGCACCGACATCCCTATCAGCCAGGAGGAACTTGATATTCTCGGGCCGGGCGAGTATCTCCAGCGCGATTACGACGACGCGAGCCGACCCGAACTATCGATCAATCTCTTCATCCCGTTCTTTCCTGCGCAGAGTGCCGGCGATACCATCCATTCGCCGGACCACTGCCTGTTGGGTGCGGGATGGTTTCCGGTTTCGCGGGAAAGGATCCAGCTGGCGCGCCCGGATGGATCTTCCATTCCCGTCAACCGCTACGTGGTTTCAAGCATGGGAGAGCGGCAACTGGTGCTGTACTGGTTTCAGGCGCATGGCCGCGTCGTGGCCAGCGAGTGGTGGGCCAAGTATTATCTGATCTCCGATTCAATTCACCTGCATCGCAGCGACGGCGGGATGGTGCGCCTGATGACCCCCATGCTCGACGGCGAGTCTCCTGATGCCGCCCAGGCCCGCATGATGCAGTTTGGGTCGCAACTCCTTCCGCTGCTCGACAAGTACGTTCCGCGGTAGTTCCGGTTCCGCCTGTAGAGACGGGGCTTGCCCCGTCTCCGGCGGCTATACGCAGCAAGTCTCATCTCTACGGGTAAGCAAACTCCATTCGCGGCTGCTACGCGTGAAGGCGGACCTCTTCGGATTCTAGATTCCGCGTCTCGGCGAACGCTTGAGGCAGGAAGCGCACCAGGTCGGTCGCCACCAGAGAATTTTCGCCGACGGACGCGGCGGCCAGGTCTCCGGCCAGCCCATGCAGATAGACGGCGAGCGCGGTTGCCTGGAGCGCGTCGTCGGGATGTTGCGCGATCAGGCCGGCGATCATGCCGGTGAGGATGTCTCCTGTGCCCCCGGTCGCCATTCCCGGATTGCCGGTGGGATTCACCCAGACCGCGCCATCGGGCTCGGCAACTAATGTCCGATGCCCCTTGAGCACGACAATCAATTCATGCTCGCGGGCGAAATTGCGCGCGACTTCAATGCGGTTCGCCTGAATTTCCGCGATGCTCAAGCCGGTCAAGCGCGACATTTCTCCCGGATGCGGAGTGATGACCACAGTCCGTCCGCGTCCGTTTAGTTGGTCGAGCGCTTCGCTAGTGTGGGGACGAGCGCCCTCGCCCGTCCATGCCGTGCGCAGCACGCCAGTTGCGAAAGCGTTTAAGCCGTCCGCATCCACCACCAGCAACTTGTCGCCGCGAGTCACGATGGTGCGCACGAACGCCGCGGTTTCGGAGTTACGCGAAATGCCTGGGCCAATGGCGATGGTCTTACGTTCGAGCAGCGCATCGAGGCCGAGCCCGACTGCTTGCAACGAGATTGTGCCGTGCTCGGTTTCCGCCAGCGGCTCGGTCATCAGTTCGGGATGAAAAGCGGCAACGGTGGGGAGCACGGATTTTGGCGTGGCTACGGTCGTAAGACCCGCGCCCGCCCGGAGCGCGGCGAATCCCGCCATGGCCGCCGCTCCCGCTTTGCCGAGCGAGCCGCCGATTACCAGCACGTGTCCGTAGCTACCCTTGTTGGCTTCGCGCGCTCGAGGCGCGAGCAACGTTGCGAAATCGTTGGGTGTGGAGAGATGAAGTCCGAGTTGCGAAACAATAGCGTCGGGCGGCGAGCCGATGGGCGCGATCACGGTGGGGCCGCTGGTGAGCGCCGCGAAAACGTGCGCCAAACGCGGCGCTGTAAAAGTCACAATGGCATCGGCGCGGGCTTGATTCGTTGAGTCGGCGATTGGCCGCATGGCGTCGGCATCCGCCCCAGAAGGAATGTCAACGGCGACAACCGGAGCCGCAGCCGCGTTCATCTTTGCAATCGCCGCCGCATAGAGTGGGCTGACCGGCGGGCGAAAACCTGTGCCGAGAATTGCATCCACAAGTACATCAACGGTGAAGATCTCCGCCGCATCGGACGAATCAAGCGCGCTCGCCTCGCGCACAATCAGCGGCGCAATGTTCATGAGCTGGAACTTCTGCATCATGCTCTGAAACATGGCTGCGGCATTTCCGCGTAGCTCGGCGGGGTCCGACAACAGCAACACGCGCACGGCGCAGCCCGCTTCGACCAATTTGCGGGCGACGACAAACCCATCGCCGCCGTTATTGCCCTTGCCGCAGAGAATACCAACGCGCTCCGCTTGCGCGTAATTGGAGAGGATGAAGCGGGCGACGGCCGACCCGGCGTTTTCCATCAAGACGAGGGAAGGAACTCCGAGGCGCTCCGTGGTGGAGCGGTCAATCTCGCGCATTTCCGCCGCGCTGACGATCTTCATCGTGGGCGCCTCTGCCAAAACCACATCCAGAGCGAATACCCTCCCCAGAGAATCGGGAGGCAAATCGCCGAATCCACAGCGATCATTAGCGTGAGATTCACCCACATTTGCGTCGTGAGACCGAACTTATACAGATCAAGCTTGCTGTTCAAAACCATCGCAGCGTACGCGCCTGGGCCCAGCATCCGTAAATACGCCTCACTCACCAGTGCCAGCATGATCGACGCTACGCCAATCTCAGCAACATGTAGCCAGCGCTTCATGCTTGAGCCCCTGCCGTCAGTTCGAGTTCGCGGAGTTGCTGCGGCTCGCCCATGGCAATGAGAAAATCGCCGGTTTCCATGCGGTCGTCGGGAGCGGGATTGAAGCGCATGCCCGCCTCGCGCTTGATGGCAAGAATGATGACGCCGTGTTTCTGGCGGATGTGCGAGTTCTCAATAGTCTGGCCGGCAAACGGACTGCGCGGGGTGATGGGAATTTCGCCGATCTCCAGGTCCATGCCGAGATGGGTGGTCGCGCTGTCGAGAAAACTGACCACATGCGGACTGAGGAAGGAATGGGCGATGCGTTGTCCGGCAAAAACGTAGGGAGAAACGACGGAATCGGCGCCGGCGCTGCGCAAGTGCTTCTCCGCCATCTCTTCACTGGCGCGGGCGATGATGCGCAGGCCCGGATTCAGGCTGCGCGCCGTGAGCACTATATAAAGGTTGGTGGCGTCGGTGGTGGTGGCGGCGACCAGGCCACGCGCGTGTTCGATCCGCGCCTCGCGGAGGGTCTGCTCCTGAGTGGCGTCGCCGATCAGCATGAGCCAGTTTTCGCTGGCGAATTTCTGCGCCTTGGGCTCGTTGTTTTCGATGATCACGAACTGCGCGGGACGGCGCGCCAGTTCGCGGGCGGCACTGCGGCCGACGCGTCCCGCGCCGCAGATGATGTAGTGTCCGGTGAGACGGCCTATGTCGCGTTCCATGCGGCGCCTTCCAAAGAAGTTCTGCAGTTCGAATTCTAGCAAAGCCTGGGTGAGGCTTCCGACGGCGAGAAACATCAGCGAGACTCCACCCAGAATGATGATGACGTTGAACACGCGCCCCGCGTGCGACAGGGGATGGGTTTGATCTCCGATGGTGGTCAAGGTCGTGATGACCATGTAGAAACCGTCGAACCAGGGCCATCCCTCGATGTAGTGAAAGCCCACGGTGCCGAGGGCGACGACGAAGGCGAGCGCCGCCGCGAGGAACTTGAGATTGCGGAAAGTCTTCATCGGTGCGTGGCGCGCGGCCAATCCAGATTCCCGCGCGACAGGTGAGTATAGCTCTGAGCGTGGTTTAACGCAGCAACGATGAGCGAAGTGACGTTTGACGCACTAACCATCAGCGCGGAGAGATTCGGCCTTCGTATCAGCTATCGCTTTAGCGATGCCATAAGTCCTTCGAAATCCCTTGCCCCTTAAGGGGTTGGGCCGCGAAACTCAATTCCTTCTGCAGGCTTTTTGGGAGCGCGCCGGGCCCGGTATGAGGCATTTTTGCTTGACAGTGACGAGAGGGACGTAGTTTTATTAAAACGTTCCAATACGCAACGGTTTTTGGCTGCCTCGGCTAACAGCAGCGACTCGTTCAGGAACCCAGGCTGTGGCGCCAATGGAGAACGATCGCAGTGCCGTAAACTGCCGCATATCTTCGACCGACGCGAAGGAGACCGCGATGACTGCATTTGCTTCGGAAGTGACATCCAATTACCGGCGGGGATTTTCCCTGCTGCTGCTGGCCGCAATCCTGCTTGCTACACCTGCCATGGTTGTCGGCCAATCCTACTTCGGAACCGTGAGCGGCATCCTGACCGACCCGTCGGCGGCCATCATCCAGGGCGCAAAAGTCACCCTGGTCGACGAGGAGAAGGGATACCACTTTACCACCACCTCCGACAGCAGTGGGCGGTACCTGTTTGTTTCGATTCCGCCGGGGCTCTATTCCGTTACCGCGGAGATGCAGGGGTTTGAAAAAACCGTCCGCACCCACATCAAATTGAATGTCACCGAGAACGCGACGGCCAACCTGACGCTGAAGGTTGCCAGTGCGACGCAAAGCGTTGAGGTCAGGGCCCAGGCGCAAACCATCGCCACCGAAGATGCCGTCACCGGCGCGGTGATCGACCGCCGGGCGATTAACGACTTGCCCCTGGTGGATCGGTATGCGCTGGATCTGACCTACCTCACTCCCGGCGTGACCGATGCCAGTGACGCGAACCACGTCGGTGATACCGGAACGAATTTTGTTTCCAACGGCAGCCGCAACGCCAGCGCCGACATTCTGATGGATGGCAGTTCCATTACCAACTTCGAACCCAACGGCGGCATCACCAACGTCACCTATACTCCATCGCCGGAAGCAATCGAAGAATTCAAAGTGCAACAGTCGAACTTCAGCGCGGAGTATGGTTTTTCCGGCGCCTCGGTGGTCAACATGATCACGCGTTCCGGCACCAACAGCTTTCATGGAGAAGCCTACGACTTCATCCGCAACACCATTACCGACGCAAATAACTGGTTCAACGATGCCAGCGGCGTTCCGATTCCTCCGGTGCACCGGCACGACTTTGGCGGCACCTTGGGAGGACCGATTCTCAAGAACAAGACTTTCTTCTTCTTCGACTGGGACGGAACGATCCAGAGTTACATGGGCACTTACATGGCGGGCGTACCCAGCGCCGCCGAACGCACCGGCGATTTTGGCGAGGTGTGCACGTACTACGGCGGTTCGTTCCCTACCAGCGGACCGAATGCGGGCCTATGCAGCAACCCAGAGGGGCAGATCTACGATCCTTATAGCGGGGTCTATGGCGTTGATTCCTCGGGGGCGGCAGGGGCAATAAGGAGCGCCCCCGTTCCGTACAACAACATCGGGACCTACACCAGTCCCGGCAATCCAAAATTGAACGGCACGCCCTACCAGTTGCCGCCGACGCCGGGTAATCTTATCGATCCTGTGGCGCAGAATATGATGAATTTGTTCCCCAGTCCCATGGCCAACGTGGCCAACGGATCGATCTATAACAATTGGATCGCCTCGGGAGCAACCCCCAGCAATGGCGAGCAGTACGATCTGAAGATTGACCATCGCTTCAGCGAAAAGAATTTGTTGAGCGCGAAATATTCACAAGGCTGGGGCTCCTCCACCCCCTACAACTGCTTCAAAACCTTCATCGATCCGTGCGGCAGCGGAATCAACGGAGGCAACTCCCACCTTTTCGCGCTCAACGATACCGATACCATTCATCCCACCTTGCTGCTGACGGTTACCTTGGGTTTCACCCGCGGAACCGAGAACATCGACGCCTACAACTCGAGCCTGAACTCCAATCCTCTCAGCACGCTGGGCTTCCCATCCTATCTGCAGTCGAACGGTTTCAACGGCGTTCCGGCCATGTTCATCGGCGGCGGATACTATTCCGCTGGCTATACCAGCGCCGGGAACGATCCTTACGGAAATTACAGGCAGGGCCAGGATACCGGCCAGCTTTCTGCCATGGTGAGCAAGATCCATGGAGCGCATGAGTTGAAGTTCGGGTTCGAGGGCCGCCTGCACCAGCAGAATTACATCCAGACGAACGCTCCGCTCGGCATCTTCAACTTTAACGATGTCGGCAGCTCATCGGGCCCGCAAGGACTGGCAGGCAATGAGGGCGGAGACGGGATGGCCAGCTTCCTCATGGGCCAGATGACGGGTAGCTACTACGAAATCCAGTTCAGGGTTGCGAGCGAGAACTACCAGTACGCGTGGTTCGCTCAAGACAACTGGAAAGCAACCAGCAAGCTGACGTTGAACATGGGACTGCGTTACGACGTCTCGCTGCCCAGAACGGAGCGCCACAACCGCATGAACTGGTTCGATCCAACGGTGACCAGTCCGCTGAACGGCGGCACGATCTCGTATCCCGACCCGGTCAGCGGACAGAACGTCACTCGTCCACTGCTGGGCGGCGAAGTGTTTACGAATTCCAGCGTGCGCACCAACTGGCTCACCGACTGGAAAGATATTCAGCCGCGATTCGGCTTTGCCTATCAGATCATGCCCAAGACGGTGATCCGAGGAGGGTACGGGATCTACTATGGCCAGACTCGCTCGGGCGCCAATGGCCTGTTGAGCTACGGCTCCCAGGGCTTCAACCAATACACGGGCGTCATTTCCACTTATCAGAATGACGGCGCAACTCCCTGGTTGCACCTGAGCAATCCGTATCCCAATGGGCTGATCCAGCCGACGGGAAGTTCCCTCGGCCTCTTGAATGACATTGGCTACGGGGCGGTTGGCCCGCTGCGCACCAGTGCCGCGGCGCGAACGCCGTATGAAGAGAGCTGGACCTTTGGCTTCCAGCGCCAAATGCCCTGGAGCGTCGTCTTTGGCGCGAGCTATCTTGGCAAGAAGGGGACCCACCTCTACTTCGCCGGCGACAACAATTACGACATTCTCGGACCGCAAGCCGACAGCTACAGCGCAGCCCAGATCAATGATCTGGTGAGCTACGTCAACAATCCCCTCTCCTCTCTCAACGGTGGACCCATCAGCGACCCAAACAGCACCCTTTCCAGCGCACAGGTCCAAGGGGTTCAACTGGAGATTCCTGATCCTCAATTTACTGGCGTTACGACCGATGAGCCGCCCACCGCCAGCTCCATCTATCACGCGCTGCAAGTCACCGCGGAAAAGCATTACAGCAACGGCTTGGAGCTGCTGGCGAGCTATACCTGGTCAAAATCGATCGACGATTCCTCCATGTATGACACCAACGTCGCTTGGCTGTCGAATTATGGCTCCAACTCTGGCTATTGGCTCACGGATCCCAACAAGCCGTGGCTGGAACGGGGCCTCTCGACCTTCGATGTGCCTTCGATGCTGAAATTCAGCTACAGCTACGATCTGCCCTTCGGGCGCGGCAGATCGCTCTTCACTAACATTCCGCGCGCGCTCGACGCCGTTATCGGCGGCTGGAAGACCAACGGCATTTGGGAAATTCACTCCGGTCGCCCGCTCAGCTTCTTTACCGCCAATGGCGGCATTCCCATGCCCACCTATGGCCCGCAGTGGCCCAATCTGGCGGGCAAGGTGGAGCGTACGCACGGCAGCGATATTAATTGGGTGAATAACTATTTCTCCAACCCCCAGGCCATCCAGGTCCCCGCCCCATACACTCTCGGCAACGCCGGGCGGACCACCGGATACATCCGAACACCACTCGCGTTCACCAGCGACTTGTCCATCACCAAGCAGTTCTTGCTTTCCAACGTGCACGAGGGAGTGCATTTGGAGGTGCGCCTGGAAGCCGCCAATGCTTTCAATCATCCGGTCTTCGGCACGCCCGACACTTATGCTGGCGATCCCAATCTAGGGGCGATCACTTATCTGGCCGTTGGCCCGCGGCAATGTCAATTGGCGTTGAAGCTGACGTTCTAGAAAGATGGAGAAGGCATAGATTTTTTCCGGGAATTCCGGCTGGCGTCGCGCACGGGCGTGGCGCCAACTGGAATGGCCCGAGCCACGGTCTGGGTCAACCAGTCTGGTGGCGAATTTTCGCAAGCTACTTCGACTCGGACACGTGGGACTGCCTCATCGGGCGGAGCGACGCAGTCGGCTTCAAGCGATCTTCTTCTGCTGCGGCAACAAAATAGGCGGATTTGTTGCATCCTTGGCAGCATCGAAATCGAAGGCCTCTACCACTTCTCCCTGATTCTCGTGGTTGAGCGCAGTCGACCGGGTTCGCCAGTTCAGTTCTTCCAGCCGCTTGAGCATCTCATGCCCGCACATTTTCCAGGCACTGCAATGCTCGCAGTCTGGACGGTGGATTCGCAGGAGGGACAACAGGTAACAGATTCGAGTTCTCGAGTTCACGACCAACCTCGCCGGGGGTCGAGTCAATCGCCTTACTGTGTGTTGCGTCCCACGGTCTACTGCATTTCCGGGAACGCGGGACGTATTATACCAAACGATGTGGTCGTTTCGATAAAGTCGGATCTAATCTCCCCACAGACCGTTGGTAGATTGTAAAGCATGCGATATCGCGCATGCTACTTAACTACTGTGGTACCGGGGAGATCATGCCTCGAAGTAACTCTCGGGCCCTCCGAAAGCCCACCGTTTACAATCGGAATAGATTTGCAGGAGCTTTGCCCCGAGCGGGCGCGCCATGAAACTTTCTGTCGTCATGCCTGTCTATAACGAGCGCGCCACGCTTCGCGAGGTGGCGCTGAAGGTCCTTGCGGTTCCCCTGGAAATAGAACTGATCGCAGTGGACGACGGCTCCCGCGATGGATCGCGCGAAATTCTGGCTGCGCTACAGACCGACTATCCCCAGATGCGTGTGGTGTTGCAGCCGCACAACCTGGGCAAGGGAGCGGCGCTGCGGCGCGGTATCCAGGAGGCCACGGGCGACTTCGTTATTATTCAGGACGCCGATCTGGAATACGATCCGGCGGAGTACCCGCTGATGATCGAGCCCTTAATCCAGGGCAAGGCGGACGTGGTTTATGGCTCGCGCTTCCTCGGCGGCGCGCCCCATCGCGTGCTCTACTTCTGGCATTCGGTCGGCAACCGGCTTCTCACCCTGCTTTCCAATTGCCTCACCAACATCAATCTTTCCGACATGGAGACTTGCTACAAGGTCTTCCGGCGCGAAGTGATTCAGGCCATCCCGATCGAGGAGAATCGTTTCGGATTCGAGCCCGAGATCACGGTAAAAGTGGCGCGGCGCCACCTGCGCATTTATGAAGTGGGGATCAGTTACTGGGGGCGCACCTACGAGGAAGGCAAGAAGATCGGATGGAAAGACGGCGCGCGGGCCTTGTATTGCCTGCTGAAGTATTCGCTGACCGAGCCCAGGGTCAGAGCGGCTGCGCAGGCGGTACCGGCCCCAGACCGCTCCAGCCTTGCGCGATGAATTCTACGGACAGCGGTCTGCAATACCGCTGAAAATTATTGCCGTGCGTGCTTTTGTTTCAGCCGGCCGGCGTAGGGATTCGAGCTTTGTTTGGTCGAGCCCGCAGGCTTGGTTGTGCCCGCTCCGCTGAAGTTGATGGGCGGATTGGGTTTGTCTTTTGCAAGTTTCAGCGCGGGCGCCGGCTTCTTCCCGGCAATTCGAGTGGCACCGGAGGATTTGGCGGTCTGGCGCTCCAGGTTTTGCAGGTCTTTGGCGTTGGCATTGGCGGAGGAAGCCGTTTTCGAGTTCATCGTCCTCGCCACGGGCACGGTGCTCTTCTCCGCCTTTTGAGGGGTTGAACTCTTCACCTTGAAGGGGTCTTTTTGCTGCGCGAGTCCGCTCACGCTGACACCCACGATTACCACCGCCACCGCCCACCAAAACCTCATCGTTGATCTCCTGCCGATCTTCCGCTCCGGAAGCTCAAGCCACTTTATTTAAGATGCACGCACCCTGCCATCCGATACAAGGACCTGGTAATGGTAAACCCGCTGCGCACCAAAAGCACTCGTTTAAACAGCAAGAAAATGAAGGGGTTAGCCGCGAGCAGCAGTTCGCGGCCGCGCCCCCGACGCTGACCCGAATGCTGCGGACATGCAACATCATGCACTTTCGCGTCAAGTTATCCACAGTTACTTTGGGAATCTGCCATTTGTGCATTGACTGCTGCTATATATTGTTGGCAACAATTTTGAGGCAATCGCGGCCGACTCTACCTTCCGCACCTCAGTTCATCTCTGAGAAGGAGATTCGGCCAGGAGCAAATCGGCCAGATGCCGCGCCCATCTGGACCTTTCGAAATCTATGGCAAGCGGCAGTCCAGCGCGACACTGGTATTGCCGAAGCTGAGATTTTAGAGCTCCGGAGACCCAAAATCCCCCGCCGTCAAATGCGGAGACGGTAAATAGAGGTCGCGTTGAAAGGTCATTGGTTGTGGTTGCATCGCCGCCTAGCCGCTAGCTTCGTGATTGCCAGCGGCCTGTTGCTGCTCGCAGGGTGCCAGAACCTCTCCGGAGGTTCGAACGGCGGCGGCAGTGTTGGGGTCACCAGCGCCACGCTGAACTTTGGAACGGTGGCCATCGGCAGCAGCAAGACGCTGCCAGACGCACTGACCAACAACACCTCGGCCGCGGTTACCATCAGCTCGATTCAAGGTTTGGGCTCCGGCTTTACACTCACGGGCATCACTGTGCCGCTGGTGTTGGCGGCGGGACAAAGCGCTCCGTTTAACGTCACCTATCAACCGACCACTGCCGGCGATCCCACCACCACGATTTCCTTTGTCGCGCCGAATGCGCAGGCCTTGGCTTCACTGTCTGCCACTGCCACCGCCGTAACGCCGGGGACGCTGGCTGCCAATCCCGCGAGCCTGGCTTTTGGCAGCGTCGCGGTGGGCGACAACTCCAGCTTGTCGGAGACTCTGACCAATACCGGCGGATCAAGCGTTACCATCACAACGGTCACCGCCAGCGCCGCCGCATTTACCCTGGGCCCGCTGACCTTGCCCGCGACTCTCACCACGAATCAAAGCGTGACGTTTACTGTGACCTTTACGCCGACCACCACCGGTGCGGCCAGCGGAAGTCTGTCCGTAGTGTCGAACGCAAGCAACTCGCCGCTCAGCATCGCGCTCTCCGGGACCGGGACCACTGCGGCCGCGGGTACGTTAGCGGTGTCTCCAACCACTCTCAGCTTTGGCAGCGTGATTGACGGATCGAGTTCGCCGCTCACCGGAAAACTTTCCGCTACCGGCGCGGCGGTCAAGGTTTCATCGGAAAGCATTACCGGCGCGAACAGCGGTGATTTTGTGCTCTCCGGAATTTCATTGCCGGTAACAATCCCCGCCGGCCAATCTTCCACTTTCACCGTTACTTTCACCCCCGGGGCGAGCGGAACTGCTTCAGCGTCCCTGTCGTTCGCTAGCAACGCCTCGAACTCGCCCGCCGTGCAATCGCTGACCGGCACCGGAAAGCCCTATGTGGCCCTTGCATGGAACGCCTCGGATGACGCAACCGGCTACAACGTCTATCGCGGCACAGTTAATGGCGGTCCATACCCTACAAAGCTCACCACCTCGCCGATTGGCACAACCACCTACAACGACAGCACGGTCGTCTCGGGTCAGAAACTGACCTACTACTATGTGACGACGGCCTTGGCGGACGGCTTCGAGAGCGGATACTCGAATCAAGCTTCGGCGACCATTCAGTAAGCGTCCCGCTGGGCACAGCCGGCTGCCCTAGCCGGGTAACAGCAACGCCCAGCTAGTTCATTGAATAACGGCGCGTGTTTCTTTGGAAAACCGGATCTGCCCCGGTGAGCCGCCAGACCTCTGGGAAAATTGTTCCACGGCAGGGTGACCATCAGGGTTGCATTTTTTTGCAACTGTCGCAACAACTATCATCTTGACAGGTGGGTACAGATGCAGTTCAATGGGCTAGGTTCGAAAAGAACCGCTAGGAATTTATTTCTCCCCCGAACACTCCCCCTCCCAGTGTGACTCACTAGTTGATTGACTCTAAAAGGGAGTAATACATGAAGAATAAAAGCGGAAAGTGGTTACTGACCCTGGTTGCGATTGCTTGTCTGGCGCCTGCCGGAGTTGCTGCCACTACCAGCAAGCCGGATTGCGTGAGGGCGCCGGAGGGTGGCTCTGCTGTGATCTACCTTCTCGGAGCCGGGCTCACCTGTTTCGGGGCGATGTTCCTCCGATCCAGATTCGCCAAACCGTCACAATCGTAAGTTCGAACGGCACAGAAGTTTGGCCTGCTGGGCGAGGCGACTCGCCCACCAGGCCTTTTTTTTCGCCTCCTGCTTCTGAGAGTAGCGCCGCCGTCCCGGCGGCTGTCCGGCGGCCTCCCTGTCCTCCGCATCGCAGGCGTGACGCCTCCAGAACGGCCGGCAAGGTTGCTCTGAGCGAAGTCGAAGGATGCCGGCGCTACCCGCTAGTTCTGTTTCGCAAACGGGACAGCGTCTAAGCGCGATCCAGCGCTGTGGTTGCCACTGCCGTTGCCGCTACCGACATTCCACGGCTGGCGCAGGAGCCCGGCGAATCCCTCGGCCATCACCGAGGGCATGATCCGGCACAGGCGCGAGCGCAAATCGCAATAGCTCTGGATCCCGGCAAACAGGTCGCTCATCAAATCGCGAATTTCCTCGCTCTGTGAAGCAAGAGAAACCATCCGCTCCAGAACGCTCTCGCCGAAAATCTGTCCGCCATAGAAGCGCTGGGAAAGGCGCGCCGCCAGCTTCAACTCGGGAAGCACGTCTTCTTCCAATCGAATCCGGTAATCGCCGGGCCGCCCAGCAAGCCACGCGTGGGCGCACAATTCGGCCGAGCGCAGCGCGTAGTAAATTCCCTCTCCGGTAATCGGATCCACCAGGCCCGCGCTGTCGCCAATCATCGCCCAACCTTCTCCGCAGACTTCGAGAGCGTCAAACGTCTGAGCGCGAAACGAAGGAAGAATGTGCGAGTAGAAGCGTGCGCCATCACAATGGAAGCCGTTTTCTTCGAGCCAATGTTCCAGGATGCGGCGCAGCTCGGCGGTCGAGGTTTCTCCCATCCGGCCCGCGATCCCGGCGGAAACATGATCGGCGCGAGGAAAAACCCAGATGTAGCCGGCGATCCCTTGCAGAAACTGAATCTGCATCAGAGTACGATTGCCGGGAGAACTTTGGCCGGGACAACTGTGGCCGGGAATGAAATATCCGGCCGTGACCATCAGGTCGCTGGGGGAAATCGGCGAGACAAATTGGGAGCGGAACGGATTGCGCGCGCCCGCCGCGACGATCACGCTGGACGCCTGGTATTCACGATGCGGCGTAAACAGTTGCCATCCTTCGGCACTGCGCGCGATCCGCGTGACGCGTTCCTGTCGTATATCAACACGCGCATCAACTCCGGCCCGCCGCGCGCGTTCCAGCAGAAATCCATTCAGCGCCAGGCGCGAAAAGATCGCAACCGGGTACTGCATTTGAAAACGCACCCGCTGCCCCGATGGACTGATCAACTCGCATTCTTCAACCGAATTATGTTCAACCGCATTGCCGCCGCTTTCCGCATCCGCCAGAAACGGATATTGCAGCAGGGCCTTGTGGGTGAGTCCGCCGCCGCAGGGTTTCTCCCAGGCAAGCTTTTCGTCGAACAGAAGAACGTTGCTGCCTCCCGCCGAGAGAAGCGCGCCGGCTAAAGCGCCTGCCGGGCCGCCTCCGACAATAGCAATGGGAAGTTGTGCGGTCATGTTGTGATCAGAGATTTTCAGCCGTCGGAAAAAGTGGCAGATCGGAACTTTCCCGCGGCCGGCCCTGTCCCACAGCAGATCGGCCCCTTAGCGCGCAGCAAAACTCCGCCGCCGCCGCGCCGCCGGCTTCTCGCCGAGGCGGGGTGGGCAACGGCCCCTGAAATTTGCTAGCCTTCCGGTTACTGCAGCGCGCTTGTACCGTTCAGTCCCTGAAAAATAAACAATCCCGCAATCACCAGGAGCATGACTCCCGACAAGGCGCCAAGCACCTTGACGATCGGTGTGAGCTTCTTCATCTTGTTCAGAACTTCCGTTTGATCCTTATGCATCTGGGATTCGGTTTCATGGAGGTCGATAGAGTCGTTTTCGTGCATGGTGAGGGTACTTTTGTAAATCAGCAGGATTATAAGAATCCCCGTCAGAATACCCCACGCGATTAGCAGCCCGAACATAAGAGTCATAAGGCACCTCGGCGCTGAGATCGAGCCAATTCCCGAAATTGCCATCGTGAGTCCCAGCGAAAACCGCCCTGGCGTCCGCTGGCGTTCGGGTACGGGCCCCTACTGCGAATGATTATAGACCCGTTGGCAAGTATCGGTTGCGACTTCTTGCCTGGAGGAAGCATCTAGATTACAGGTCAGGTAAGGAGCACCGGCCGCCGAAGGGAGTTGCCGGGCCCGTTTCGGCCTTTGTTATAATCAGCGATTACAAGGAGATCAAACCGATGGCAACCACCTCCGCACCCGATGTCCAGACAAATGCTCAGCCCACCACCAAACCAGTTCTGACCCCAGCCGCGATTGCCAAGGTCAAGGAGATCATGGCCTCGCAGACGCCGGTCCCGGCGGGATTGCGCTTGTCCGTTGTCGGCGGAGGTTGCTCCGGCTTTCAATACTCCATGGCCTTCGAAAACGGCGCCGGCATGATGGACAAGGTTTTCGACTTCGACGGTCTGAAAGTCTATGTGGATGCCACTTCCCTGATGTATCTTGGCGGAGCGCATGTCGATTACATCGAGACCCTGGAAGGCGCCGGATTCAAGTTCGACAATCCGAACGTGAAGAGCACCTGCGGCTGCGGCTCCTCGTTTAACGTCTAACAGGCTTCGGAAAAACTCTGATCCACGGAGTTTTTGGGAAGGGCACGAGTTTACTCGCGCCGTCAGCCGCCGAAAATAGGTTCGCGCTTCAGCGCCTGAGGTGAGCTTCTGAGGTGTTCGAAGAGTTTTTCCGCTGCCTGCTAAACTTCAACGCCGCCCGGCGTCGCAGGATCTCCGGTTTCAACTCAAGCCCCGCGTTCGATGCGGGGCTTTTCCGCGATTGTGGTATTGCCGGGAATGCGAAATCTATTGCTCCGGCGAACTTGGCGCGGGGCTCTGCTGCGGTTGCGACGAAAAACCCTGCTGCGAAATGCCTTGCGGTTGTCCCGAGTTCGGCGCCGATCCCTGGCCCTGCACGCCACCCGACATTCCGGGAGCGACTCCGCCAAAGTTCCCCGGGGTAAGACCAAGCTGCAAGGGCCCGACCAGCAGGCCGCCGCGGTCGGCTTGCGGCACGTAAATGAACAGCCAGTCCTTGTAATGGCTCTTTCCGTTGAACACGCGAATGGGCTTCTCTTTGCTCATGCTGGCAACCCCGAGTATCGGTCCTCCGCCAAACGTCGGCCCGTTAAATCCGAGACCGGAACCGGAGCTCGAACCGGAGGGCGACGACTCCGATGAATTCGGATTGCCTTCCGCATCCGGCGAATTGCCGGAAGCCGGATTGCCGGCCCCGGCCATCGCCACAGGCTGCGCGCCTGCGACGGCGGCCTGTTGCAGCGCCCCCAGCATCGCTCCCGCGTTGCCCGCGTTCAGTTGGCCCTGTACCCCGCCGGGCAAGCCTTGTCCCGGCAGCCCGGCCTGCCCTGTCATGGCGCCCAATGCCAGCCCGCTGTTCAAAGGGATGTCGGACTGATGGAGAAACTTGAAGTCCCTTTCCTTTCCCGTGGCCGGGTCCCGGTTCATCGGATCGGTATAGCGCTTGCGCAGAAAACGAATGTTGTTGGTGTTTTCCAACTCCTCTACCCGCACCGGATACCGTCCAAACTTCCTATAGAAGTGTTGAATCGCGCGCATGTACGCCGTGCCGCGGTGCCGTAACTCGTCTTCCCGGTCGCGCTGGATTTGCTGTTTGATCGCCGGTAGCACCGCCAGCATCGCGATCGTGATCAGCGCGAACGCCAGCATCAGCGTGATCATCATGTACCCGCGCTGGCAAATTTGTGATTCGTGATTTGTGATTTGCAACTTGGCCGACCTCAAACCTCGATGTCGCATTTCCGCTCGCTCGCCTTCCAATTGCAAATTACAAATTACCAATCACAAATCAGCCACGGCCTTTACGCTGGAGGCCCTTGAATCAAGGGCAGGCTCTGGCGATTGTTGTTAAGCACATCTTCCACTTCCACCGCGGTCGGCGAGATTCGCAGGACGCGATACCGCCGGTCAACAATGTCGCCCTCGGCAGCCACAAAAATGTCTTCCCCCTGCATCAAAAATACCTTCTTCGTCCCCCCGCTTTTGTTGGCAAAGCCGTAAAACTTGAGCGTGATCGGCGGCGGGGGCGGAATTGGCGGAGGCGAAGTCAGAGTGGGAGACTTCCCCGCATCAGTGACGCCGGGACCCTTCGGTTTTTCGATAATCGGCATCGACCCCGCGACAAAAATATTTCTTCCGTTGCCCGCGTACTTGATCTCCTCGGTTTGGCGGAGCAGGTTCAGGTCGAGCGTAGGATCCAGCCGCGGCTCCACCACCGGCACCATCTTCCCTGAAGCGGTGCGCCGCAGGTTGGGTTTGGCCGGAGTCGAACTCGTTGCCGTCGCTGCCGGCGTTGACGCCGGCGATGACGGCCAGAACTCATAGCCCAGCAGCAGCGCCGCTATCCCGCCCAATGCTGCCAGCCAGATTACTTCCTTCCGATTTTCGATTCCCAGTTTCACTCAGCCACCCAACCGCAGATAACTGTGCATCGTGATTCCCAGCTTGACCGGTCCCGTATCTTCGCCCGCCAGGTCCACGCCATCCACCGTAAAAAACAACTTCGCCCGTTCCAGAGCATTGATGAACCGCACCAGTTGCACGTAGTCTCCGGAAAAAGTCCCCTGGATTTCGACCGGAACGATGCCGGGGATTTCCGGGTCCTCTTGCGCGTATTTTGCCTGCTGCATGTGGACGCCATTCTCCGACACCAACTTACCCAGCTCAGTGGCCAGATCGGAATCTTTGGCGGCAAAGCGGCCTTTGTAAAACCCGGCGATCTGGTCCTTCGCCAATACGATCTTCTTGTCCATGCCGCGCAGCGGCTCCACTTCGCGGGCCTTGTTTTGCCGTTCGAGCGTCAGTTCGTTCAACTGCAGCTTCCGTGAATCCGCCGAACCCACCAGCGGCGAGAATAGAACAGCCACCGCCACGACATCGGCGGCCAGCATCGCCCCGATCGCTATTTTCAAGTTGCGCCGCGAATTCCGGAAGTCCGGCATTACTTTCCGCTCCTCTGGGCCGAGTCGGGAACGTAAATCGCAATCACTGTCGCGATTACGCCCGGTCCGCCTTCCCCTTTTTGCCCCTCCGACACCAGTTGCGCGCCCTCAAAATGCTTCGAGCCTTCCATCCGATAGACCAGTTCCACGGCGGCCGCGCGCGTGTCGCACGCCACCGTCATATCCAGTTGCATCTGGCTCCGGTCGTTCAATTCCGGCTTGAGCGAAACCACATGAAGGTTCGGAGGTATGACTTTTTCCAGGTCTTCGAACACACGGGTCCAGGAGAGTGACTTGCGTTGAATCAGTTCGTTGAGAAACTGCGATGCGTCACGCGTGCTGCGGTTGGCGGCCAGATCAAGTTGGGCCTGGTCATTCTTGCGCTCCTGGTCGAGCTCCGCGATCTGTGCCTTGAGCTGGGCGATGTTGTGCCGGTCCCTGCTGGCGTCCGTCCAGCCGCGCGCCGCGAGCACCAGTAGAACCAGCGTCAACACTGCCGGCAGTCCAACTCCTAATCCCCAGCGCACCCAGAAATCACGGGCATCTTCATAGGGACGGCTCGCGAGATTGATGTCCAAACGCATATTAGCTTTCAGCCATCAGCTTTCAGCTTGTCGCTCTCAGCTTGGGTCTTTAACTGAGGGCTGACGGCTGAATTACGAAATCAACGCTCCCACCACTCCCGCCATGCGCCAGCACGGGACCGTCCCCGTAGTGGCCTCGATCTGTGCCGCCGCCACCAGTTCCTCAACCCGCGCGCCCGACTGGTTGTGCAGCGCAGGCGCGGCCACGCCCGCTTCCGGCAAACCCGCCACAAAGACGCGCTCAATGTTCAAACTGTAAGTGTCCTGGAAAAACACCACCGAGGGATAGACCTCCTCCGCAAGTTGATCGCCGGTGATGGCCACGCCGCGCAGATTTTCCAGCGTCCGGAACAGAAGCAGTTGCTCCTGGTCGAGAATTGCGATGCCGATGGTGCGCGCGTCCACCTTGACCACCAGCGTGGGCCGCTGCGCGTCCGCCGCGCCCAGCGCCGCCAGCATCGACGGCATCACCACTCCGGGGTTGTAACCCGCGTCGCGAAATGCCGACTCATATTCCTCGAGGACCGTGTTCAGCACCACGGCCGCTACCACCTGTACGCCTTTTGCCGTCGTCTGCGCGTGATACGAGATGCGGGCGTTGTCGGGATCGAAGGGCAGCGATTTCTTCAGACGGAAGCGCACCACCGCTTCGGCTTCGTCCCGCTTCGCCGGGAGCGTTTCGAAATCGAGAAACGCGACGCGCACTGAGCTGTCGGGAAGAATGGCGATCACGTCGCGCGACCGCCCGCCGACGCCTTCGAGCGCTCCTGCAATCGCCTGCCGGATGGCCGCGCCGTCGTGCAGATTCGCTTCCATCAAATCGGGTACGACCGTGCCCGGCGCCAGTTCCCGCGCTGATGCTATTTCCACCATCCGCCCCGAATCAGCCGCGCGCCCGGCCAACACGCGGTCCGCCGCGATTTCGCAGGCAATCGTCGGACGGCGCGCGTGTTTGGAGGAGCCAATCATTTTCAAAACTTAATGATATCCCGTACTTTCATGAAGAGAATAGTTGCCTCTGCGGATGCCGGAGCTGGACAACTGTCCAAATACACATGGCAACCCACCTCAGCGCATGGTCTCGATAAAGGTGACCTTGTTGATCTCTTTCAGAGTGGTGGTTCCTCCGCGCACCTTGTCCAGCGCCGATTCGCGGAGGAAGCGCATGCCCTCTTCGCGGGCGGCTTTCCGGATCTCCGATGTCGGTCTCCGTTCCAGAATCATTTCGCGGATGCGGTCGGTCAAATCCAGCAGCTCATGAATCGCCGTCCGTCCCTTGAACCCCGTGCCCGCGCATTCAATACAGCCCTGCCCCTCGTATAAAGGAATCTTCGACCACTGGAGCGGATCCAATCCGCTGGCCTCGAGCACTTCGACCGGATAATGCACCGCCATGCGGCAGGAATCGCAGATGACCCGCACCAGCCGCTGCGCCAGTATGCAGTTCAGCGCCGAGACGAAGTTATAAGGTTCAACTCCCATATTCAGGAAGCGCCCCAGCACATCGACCACGTTGTTGGCGTGGACGGTTGTGAACACGAGGTGCCCGGTCAGCGCCGACTGGATGGCAATCTGCGCCGTCTCGTTGTCGCGAATTTCGCCCACCATGATCTTGTCCGGATCGTGGCGCAAAATCGATCGCAGGCCGCGCGCAAACGTCAGTCCCTTTTTTTCGTTGACCGGAATCTGGGTGATGCCGCGGATTTGATACTCGACCGGGTCTTCAATGGTGATGATCTTGTCTTCGTCGGTCTTGATCTCGTTGACGGCGGCATAGAGCGTCGTGG